>Ga0153987_1000003_pt1 | contig 106762 bp, 84 predicted proteins | sample TSNC071MetaG_FD_102279 | JGI IMG/M metagenome (GOLD analysis project Ga0153987, IMG submission 102279) | Attine ant fungus gardens microbial communities from North Carolina, USA - TSNC071 MetaG | ecosystem: Host-associated > Fungi > Mycelium > Unclassified | place: USA: North Carolina, William...
ATTACAACCGAGTTCTTAGGACTGCCACAAGCAATCACTGTAGTGGCAGCAGTGGCAGTTAAGCCTAATGCCGCTAATAGAGAAAGTAAGTTTTTCATTTTTACTCTCCTCTCCTTTTGTAAGCACTATATTTTACCATTTTCTTGTTAGATATTCTTTAAAATAAAGGCAATAAAAAAGTGACTTTTGATATCTTTGTCACTCTTTTTTTAAATATTTATAGAGAAGTTAATTCAATCTCATACGCTTTTAATAACTCAAGTTTTACTATGCAAAAATTTTACAGGGGGCCGAAACGATATTAAATTTTGTTTTTTAATAAACCATTCATACTTCAGAACCAGTTATAGCTGCAATTTCACCATAATAATTATTAGGGGTATTGTCAATATAAGCTCGATATTCTAAATCCAACATAAGTTGTCTTTCATTGTTCTCTCATTTAAATCAGACCGTAGAACGAGCAGTAAGATATATTCTCATAGTTGATGATAATGTTATATCTTGTTTTTCATATCAAGATCCTTGACCTGGTAAAATGCTACCAATTTTTCAAGTATCTTTTGTAAGTAAAAAAGTTTGGCCATTATATCCTCGATAAGCAACTTTTAAACCAGGAACTTCAAATCCTTCAAATAGTGATGTTAACTCTGGAAATTCATGAACTCCTGAAATAGCAGTTACATTAATACCGTAAATTCCAAAAGCGGCATACTCGTGTGGTTTGACGGTTTTTCTAGCAGACTGTTCTTGAAATCTTCAGATGTAATCATAATCAGTTTGATTAACATTGATAGTTTCTTGTTTGTTTTGCGCTGATGAAGTTATTGATGTTGCTATGTTTCCAACTGCCGTACCTCCAAAGATAATTAATCCAATTGTCATTAAGAATTTTTTCATAATTTATATTTTCCTTTCCTATCGATTAGTATAGTATCATAGTTTATTTTAAAATAATATGACCAATTACTACTTTCAATTTAATGAACCTTGTTTGTTTGGAATTTTTTTATCAAGAGATATTACACTAGTGAAAAATGTTTTATTCTTAAAATAAAAATCCAATGATATATGCCATTAGATTTATGACTACAACTTTAAGTTTTTCTAAATTAATTTTAATAAAATAAAACTAGAGAAACAGTAATCAGTACTAACACACGCATAGTCTGGCTTTCAATAAGAACCAAATGCAATTTTATATGCTAAACGCATCATTAAATTACCAGATTGATGTTTTACTACACAAAGATTTTACAGGAGACCGAAACGTTTCTAATTTTGCCTCAACAATAATCCTTGTTTTACTACACAAAGATTTTACAGGAGACCGAAACTTGTAATCATAGGTGGATTGAGACCCAACAGTTTTACTACACAAAGATTTTACAGGAGACCGAAACTACCCAACCCTTACGATAAGAAAGATACAAGTTTTACTACACAAAGATTTTACAGGAGGCCGAAACGGGATAGTTACTACGCCAGCATGAATAAGGGTTTTACTACACAAAGATTTTACAGGAGACCGAAACAGATTATTGGAGACCTAAACCAAAAAAAACGTTTTACTACACAAAGATTTTACAGGAGGCCGAAACAATGGCCAACAAGTCGGAGAACCTATAACTGTTTTACTACACAAAAATTTTACAGGGGCCGAAACTTATTCTTTTATAATCTTAACAAATTGGATGTTTTACTACACAAAAATTTTACAGGGGGCCGAAACGTACCCTTGTAGTGTTGAATAATCTTAGCAGTTTTACTACACAAAGATTTTACAGGAGACCGAAACTCATATGAACGGACGAGGGAATACCTCGAAGTTTTACTACACAAAGATTTTACAGGAGACCGAAACTAGGGTTTAATTCCAATTTTGACCTTTCTAGTTTTACTACACAAAGATTTTACAGGAGACCGAAACCTTTCGTATTTATCAATTTTCTTTTGTTTGGTTTTACTACACAAAGATTTTACAGGAGACCGAAACTTCAATTGTTTTTCAATTTCAGTAACTTCGGTTTTACTACACAAAGATTTTACAGGAGACCGAAACGTAAGGTCGAAAGTAACACTCGAACTTTCTGTTTTACTACACAAAGATTTTACAGGAGACCGAAACCCTATTACTAATCTAGATTGATCAAAATTTGTTTTACTACACAAAGATTTTACAGGAGACCGAAACTTGTAATCATAGGTGGATTGAGACCCAACAGTTTTACTACACAAAGATTTTACAGGGGGCCGAAACTATGAATTAGTGGAAAAAGATAAAAAAAATGTTTTACTACACAAAAATTTTACAGGGGGCCGAAACGGAAAATTCGCTTGAATAGTACAAAATCGAGTTTTACTACACAAAAATTTTACAGGGGGCCGAAACGGTATTGAGTATAACGGCATTGGTCTTGTCGTTTTACTACACAAAAATTTTACAGGGGGCCGAAACGAACTATTTATGATCCTGCTTGTGGAACGGGTTTTACTACACAAAAATTTTACAGGGGGCCGAAACTAAAATCTAAGTAATAGTTTACTTTCATTAGTTTTACTACACAAAAATTTTACAGGGGGCCGAAACCAAGAAAGAGCACGCCAGGAATGGTACAACGTTTTACTACACAAAAATTTTACAGGGGGCCGAAACGCATAGAAGGAAAATAAAAATGAACAAACCGTTTTACTACACAAAAATTTTACAGGGGGCCGAAACAACAACGACCATCCTCCTCTCAGTCTTTTTGTTTTACTACACAAAAATTTTACAGGGGGCCGAAACAAGTCGTAGTTGCTAATTATTGGTACTATTGTTTTACTACACAAAAATTTTACAGGGGGCCGAAACAGTTGGTTAATTGTTATTGCTGTTGCTTTTGTTTTACTACACAAAAATTTTACAGGGGGCCGAAACGCTCGCGAGGAAAAGTTGATCGACAACCGCGTTTTACTACACAAAAATTTTACAGGGGGCCGAAACGAAGTTCCAGCAACAACTGATGAAACCAAGGTTTTACTACACAAAAATTTTACAGGGGGCCGAAACAATACTCATCAACTACTTAATGCCAACAGAGTTTTACTACACAAAAATTTTACAGGGGGCCGAAACTTTAGTTCGGCTTGCCTTGCATTGAAGCGTGTTTTACTACACAAAAATTTTACAGGGGGCCGAAACAGCAGCAATGTTGAAACGAATTAAGAATAAGTTTTACTACACAAAAATTTTACAGGGGGCCGAAACGAACGCTTCAATGCAAGGCAAGCCGAACTAGTTTTACTACACAAAAATTTTACAGGGGGCCGAAACGTCAAATCAAGTATTTTAGGTAATTTTTTAAACTATTTGATAGTTTTTAATTGCAGTAAATAAAATTTCTTCGCTTTTATCGTTAAATAAAAGCATCTTTTCGTATTGGTAGTCATAAACGTTAAATTGTTGAACAATATTTTGAGAAACTTTGTTTAAAATTGGTTCAACATCTTGATCAATGAATTTTTGAATATCTTCTAAATTATTATAGAATTCTGAAAAATCAAGCAGAAATTGCTCACCAAAGATAAAAACATCACTTAAGTTTTTATCATCAATTAACGGCATTTCACTAAGTACTAAAATCTTATAATCAATTTTATTAATCAAGCTCATTATCTTTGGTAAATCTTGATATTTAATTCCAGTAAAAGGATTGTCAAAAATCACTAAAGCTTGGTTATCCATGCAAGCAATGATGAAGTTTAATAATTTGAAATAGAGGTTATTTAAAAGTTCAAAAGTAATGTTATCTTCGGTTAGTCTTTCATCATTTTGGTTTAGCATTTCCAATTCTAAATAATCACTCAATACTTGTGCAATTGAACCAATTAAATTAGTTTTTAAAGACAAGTGGTAATCACTTTTAATTTCTTTAAAAAGGTTATTTAATGATTCTAATTCATTTTCTAATTTAAAAGAGAATAGAAGACTTTCTAGTTCAATTAAGTTTTTGTTTTGATATTCCAAGGCTTGTAAAACTTCTTGAATTAAAGTTTTTACAATTGATTTTGAACCATCAAAGAAGTCTTTTTCAAAATCAATTAAGTTGGGAATATTAATTACTTTCAAATTTTTAAGGTTGTAAATCAAATCATTTTCTTCTCACTTGACCACAGCATCCTCAGGTATTTTTTTATTATTAAAGGTTAAGTTTAATACTTCTAATAAATCTTTACGTTCTAAATAATCTTTATTGAGAATGATCTTAGTTTTTGTTAAGTTAAACTTAACATAATTTAAGCGTTTATAGTTTTTAATAATCACTACAAAATCACCATCCTTCTATCGTTTTGATCTTGTTCTTGTAAACTCTTATGCCCAACCATAATTTTGATTTTGGCATACTGTTTTTCTGTCACTTGTAATGCACGTACATTACCAAGTGCTGGTAAATTTTTCTCTAACCTTCTAATGGTGTTATCAACCACATCTTGATTCAGGCACAACTTACTATAAATTGATTGTTGTACCATCACATAACCTTCTTTTAATAAATACTTTCTGAACTTGGTATATTCTTTCACATAATGCTTCGAAGTCATTGGCAAATCATACATTACTAATAAACGCATATATCTATAACTCATAATACTGAATATGTTCTAAGTAAGGAAAAACTAAATAATCCATTTCACCAGATTCCATATAATTAATCACATTATCAACATATCGATTAATTGCCGATGTCAGAAATACATCCTTACCATCAAAGTTAATTTGCACATTTAATAAATTCACTAACGCTTGTTTTTGTTCCCTACCAAAGTACTCTCATTCTTGGTAATTCTTATAAACAAAATCATCAATCACCGGACGGAAAGGTTCCATTAAATCATCAGCCAAGGCAAAAGCATCGTACTGATTGGAGTGAAATAGACTAATTGATGGGTGTAAACCTTTAGCTACAATTGTTCGACTAAATGCTGAACGAATCACTGTATAACCAAAGTTTAGAGCTGCATTAATAATATTGTCTTGACTGCGAGCAAATTCGTTACCAAATAGTTCGTTGAAATACACTTTTGCCGCATGTCCTTCCCGGTTACTAACATCACCTGGTTGAACCTCTTTAATATATCCTCTTAACATTTCTACTTTAATTGCACTTTTATTGTTCTCTTCTAAAATTTCTAGTTGACTTTCAATTTTTTGTTTAACAATTTTTGCTCATAATTCTCGCTTAGTTTCTATCTTTCAGTTAATTTGCTCTTTAATAATTTTAAATTGCAAATGATGAGCATCAATTGGATTAAGAACACTTGTAGGCATTAAATCAACATCACAAAAGATAACCATAACTGAATTAATTGCGAGTTTATTTAATATCTGTGTTGTGACAATCGAGCGGTAATCTTGAAAGATTACACAATTTAAATCTGAAATTAGAAACTGACGCGGAATTTCGTTTTTAGTTACTACCAAACTATCTAAAAATAAAGAAACTTTATCTGCATTTTCAACAATGACTGTTTTTCAACTCATTTTAAAAATAAAAAAAATGGGATCGTTGCCAACCCCATGTTTACGACATAATGTCTTATTTCGACAGTCTGTAAAATTTTTGTGTAGTAAAGTAAATATAATAATATCTACATTTTTATTCTAACGCATATTTTGATGATTTAACACCTAAAACGTCAAGATTTAGTAATTTAATGTCAACAAGTTTATTCATAAAAGCAAATGTACGATTGTCCTTTTCTTTGTTAAACTCTATATTCTTTTTATCACGCTTATTTCTATGTAAGTAATTGACTTCAATCCTATTTTTTCCATTAGAACCTCCATTCGCTTTTCGAATTTGTCATTCATCATCGAATTCTTTATAAAGTATAGTATCACCTGGATAAATTTGTAAATAAAGGTCGTAATTTTCATCTATTTTTAAATCAAATTTGCATTTATTATATCCACTCAGATTTTCAATTAGTTCTTTATCATTTGCTTTTTTAAGCATAGAAGCATTCACAAAAAGAACCTTAAATTTTCCAGTTAATTTATTTTTGAAAATATCAATTCTAAAAGGTTTGAAACTTTCATAAACAACTTTGGTCTTTTCAGAATCAACACTTGGATATTTATGAGTAACATCTAAATAATTACCAATTCTATTCGAATAATACTTCAACACCTTCACTGGTCGAGTATTACTTTCTGGTTTCTCGCTTTGTTGCTTAGTAATTGCTTCTTTAAGGATATCTCGAACATAAACAAACGGATTTTTGATGACTATTTCTTTATCATCTTTATTTTTATAAGTTTTTTCCATATATTCATCATAAATTTTTTGTAAATAAGCAAAAGTTTTGGGATCAGATTGTTCCATCAAAGTTTTTACTTTTTTAGTTCCAAAAATATCATTTATTTTTCCATCATCTTCAAATAATTTACATTTTTCAATCTTGGTCCAACTTTTATCATCGTTTTCATTTAATTTTCTATAAACATATAAAGTTTCGTTGGTTAACTGTTTATTTAAATTCTTGGAATTCATCCTAGAAAAACGATAATCAAAATTCATTATTTCTCCACGATGTTGTTTAAAACTGTTTTTCTTAGTTTCTAATCCTTCAAGAGTTAATTGTGCATTACTACGAATTCTTGGCGAAGAAGCGATTGCGATTGCATCAATAGCATGATGTCTTAAATCATCACGATCTTTTGGTCCCAAATCAAAGTATTCTTTTTTAATATAATCAGTATAACGACCGTTAATAGCTTGAATTTTAAAGGGTTGGTTAGTCTCTTTAACATAATGATCTAAATAAGCCTTAACCTCTGAAGTTGCATAACGAGTGTCATTCAAATTACGGTTAATAAAATCTCTGCGATTATCAGGATTGCTGTAATCCTTTTCATCTAAAAGATTTTCAATCTTAGTTCTAAAATAGCGTGTTTTTCCCTCATCATACAGTCTTTTTTTTACAAATTCTTGAAATTCAGACCAGTTCATTTTTGTAGTCTTTGATGAGAAATAACCATAAGGAGTATCTTGTCCCTTAACATGGTTTTCATTACTATGGACTAAAACTAAATTATCCATTGAACTAGTATAAGAAATTGATTCAGGAATAATGTGATCAATTTCAGTATAACTTGGATTATCAACCACTTTCATCACATCTAAAGTTTCACCACAATAAGCACACATTTGGTGTTGTTCAAGATATAAACGCGCTTTCTTCGCTGCCTTACCCCTTAAATCACGACCCTCAAAACAATCTCTAATAAGTTTATTTGTTTTTTCATTTTTGTTTTGCATCTCATTAATATGCTTTTTCAAATCATCACTATTCTTTTCACGAGCTAACTCAATCACAACATTACTAATTTCATAATCACAATAACGTCTTTGAATTTCTTTTAAGACTTTTAGTGACTGAATAAAAGCACGTTTAACGACTGGGGAAATATACATTTCGTTAATTTGACTTGCTGAAACCGGAACATACTTAGTATTTTCAAATTGAATCTTATATTCTGGTTTAATCCCTTTTTCATGGAACAAAGTAATTCCTTGCTTGGGTTCTACTAACATTTCACCCAAAACTTTCTCAATCGTACTATTACTTAAAGCGTGAGAACCAGAGAACTTGATGTGAGATAAACATTTGCTTGTCACTTCAACATCATTTATTTTCAAAACATCCTGGTTTTTCTCAATCAATTCCTTTAACTGTTCTTGTCGTTTTTCAACTGATTGATATTTTGTAAAAATTTCACTCATTGCATCCAAGATATTATTATTAGAATATTTTAATCAATGAGTTGGCAAAGTGTTTTGGGTGAGTTTTTTATAAATTTCATTCAAAACCTTAAACTCTGTAAAAATTGGATTTCCCTTCTTATCGATTCGATAACCGGTAATCAAAATATCCTTATCTAAATTTAGAACCGTTCTTAAACGACTAAGAGTTAAATTGGTTGGTTTTTTGCTCTCACTGTAAATTGATGCAATAACCTTTTCTTTTTCTTCCTTTGTCAATTTTGAACTATCACGATGCACAGGATCAATAATTGATAAACCATTTAAATCATTTAATAGGTTAAACAATGAAGCATAAATACCGTCTCTTGGTGCACGGATTTGAGTTTTGTCATAGGTATCGAATCCAATTAAGTTTTCATAAAATTTCTTTTCATCACGATTCCATCCAAAAGGAGAGGGATAATTGGGACCTTCATAATAATGTCGTTTTCGGTTAAAAATCTCCAAGAAGTCAGCTTTTAAATTCGTATCCAAATTAGTTAATTCTTCTTGTTTAGCAAAGATTGCCTTTAACTCTTTTTCATACATTTCATGAGTAATATCTTTGTTCTTAGTACCAACAATCTTTCCTTCCTTAGCTAAATTATCAAGTTGAATTTCACAAGCAAAACGATTATCTTTTTCAACTGCGTTTTCTGTTTTAATTTCTGCATCTTTCTTGTCACTTTTTTCAGCTTCTTCAATTTGGTCATCTAATCAACTAAAAGTTCCTCTTCGCTTCATCATACTATAAAGAATCGTCATTAATTCTTCTTTGCTAACAACTTCACTTAAAGCATCTTTTCTTAGTTGGTAAACATCTTTTTGACTACCAATTTGTAAATCAAAGAAATCTTCTCTTTTTTCAAGTAAACCATATTTAACGAACAAATCTAATAAGTCCTTACGACGCAATTTATCCCTACGGTTCATTCTCCGACTTGAACGTTTTTCTCTTCGTGATTGATTATTTTCTGAATCGGCCTCAACAAAAATTCGACTTCCTGCATCAATAATTTCAAATTCATCAGCACCAACAATTGCCCAACCAACTGACGAAATCCCAATATCTAAACCAATATTTACTTTTTTCTTTTCGTTCATGAAAAGACCTTCTCTCTCTATTTCCACTTCTTAAAATTTATTCTAACGATGAATAGAAAAAATAACAGAGAAAAAATTGAATTTACTAACTTTTTATCTGCTTTGGCAAAAAGAAAAACCACTTTCAATGGTTTTTCTTAATCAGTAATCTTTTCATAAATCTGATCAACATTTCTTAAAAAGTAATCTAAGTTAAAAATTTGATCAAGTTCAGTTGATTCAAGATATTTTTCAACCCCTTCATCAATTAGCACCTGTTTAAAGTCAAGATTTTCTTTCAAACAAAGCATGGTACATTTTTGAATAAAGTCATAGACCTCTTCGCGAGAATGATTAGTATGAATTAAGATGTAAGTCATTAAAGGTTGTGAATAAAAAACATTATTTGCACTCTTAATATGCTTTAACATTTGTTCTTGATCAATCACAAGATCATTTAGAACATTAGTCATTCTTTGAATCAAATAAGAAACTAAATGGAAAGTATCTGGGAGGATAATTCGTTCATTTGAAGAATGAGAAATATCACGCTCATGTCATAAAACATTATTTTCCAAACCAGGAATAACATAACTTCTTAACATTCGACTTAATCCAGTAATGTTTTCTGAACTAATCGGATTCTTTTTATGAGGCATTGAAGAAGAACCTTTTTGATTAACACTAAATCCTTCCATGATTTCTTTAACTTCACTACGTTGTAATAAGCGGATTTCTGTGGCCATCTTTTCAAAGGTGGTAGAAAGGTTAGCAAACACTAAGTATAAAGAAGCTAAACGGTCGCGTTGACTAACTTGCGTAGAAAGGTGATCTCGAGGCATTCCTAGTTGTTTAGCAACATCCTCTTCAATAGCAATTTCTAAATTAGCGTAATTACCCATTGACCCAGAAATCTTGGTCACACAAACATCATTGATTGCTAATTCTAAACGTTTTTCTTGACGTTTTAGCTCTTCTAATCACAATAAGAACTTCAATCCTAATGATGTTGGTTCTCCATACATTCCGTGGGTGCGACCCATAATCAAGGTATGTTTATGGGTTTGTGATAGTTCATTCAACCTTGCTTTTAAAGCAGTTAAATATTCTTGAACTAAGCTTATTGACTCTTTAATCAAATAGTTTTGCGCTGTATCAACAATATCAGTAGAAGTAATTCCTAAGTGAATTCATTTACTTTCTTCACCCAACGATTCACTCAACATTCTGCTAAATGCGACCACATCATGTTTAGTTTCTTGTTCTAACTCTAACATCCTTGTTTTATCAACCTTGATTTTTTGTTTAATCAAAGCCAAATCTTGGTCAGGAACAATCCCCAACTTGGTTCATCCTTGAACAACCAATACTTCAATCTTGGTTCAAATTTCGAGTTTATAATCATCATTTCAAATTGCTTTGATCGGTTTAACTTCATATCGTTCAATCATCTTTAACCTCCAAACTTATCTAATAAATTAATTGTCTGTTTGCGGTCAGGACCAACAGAAAAACCTTGAATCGGAATATTACATAACTCTGAAATCCGGTTAATATAGTTTTTCGCATTAACAGGAAGTTCATCTCAACTAGTCACTTTAGTAATATCAGTTTTTCAGCCTGGTAATTCTTCATAGACCGGGGTGCATTTTTCATACTCGGTATTTGATGCGAGAATTGTATTAATCACTTTACCTTGATAGTTATAACCAGTACAGATTTTAATCGTCTCTTCACTATCTAAAACGTCGAGAAGAGTAATAAATAAAGTATCAAGTCCTCCAGTACGAATTGAGTAGTTCATAGCAACCGCATCAAATCATCCCAACCGACGGGGGCGTCCAGTATTTGAACCATACTCATGCCCACGTTCTCTTAACCGATTACCAGTTTCATCTAATAGTTCAGTCGGCATTCCTCCGGTTCCTACCCGAGTATCATAAGCTTTCGCCACCCCAATAACTTTATTAATTAGTTTATTGTGAATTCCTACCCCAATACTAACATTGTTCGCTGTAGTATTAGAACTGGTAACAAATGGGTAAGTGCCGTGGTCAAGATCTAATAAAACTCCTTGGGCTCCTTCAAATAAAACCATTTTTTGAGCCCGGATTGCGTGATCTAAAAATTCCCCACAATCAATAATGCGGTCTTTAATTGCTTCATACTGGTTAATTGCTTCTTGATAAATTGTTGCAAAATCAACTGCTTGACCTTGATAAACCGTAGTAATTAATTGGTTATGATATTCCACTTGTTCTTGAAGTAACTCTTTAAAGTTAGGTTCTTGAAAATCACAAAGACGAAGACCACATCTTGAGGCTTTATCAGCATAAGTAGGACCAATACCGCGCTTGGTCGTACCAATCTTTCGGTTAGCACGAACCTCTTCTTGTAAGGCATCAATTTCTTCATTGTACTTAAAAATAACATGAGCACGATCAGAAATAAATAAGTTTTTGGTATCAATGCCTGCATCTTGTAAAATCTTCATTTCACTATTTAATTTAGTTAAATTAACTACACACCCATTGCCAATAATATTGATTACTTTGGGATTCAAAATTCCTGAAGGAACAATGGTTACTTTGTATTTCTTTCCTTCATTTCAAATAATGTGACCAGCATTATCTCCTCCCGCAAAACGAACAACCAGATCAGCATCTTGAGCATAATAATCAGTAATTTTTCCTTTACCTTCGTCCCCTCATTGAGAACCAACCACCACCAGGGTTTTATATTCTTGGCTATTTAACATTAAAAGCTCCTTATCAATAAAAACAACACCACTATTCAATGTTATTTCAGAAAACTCACTAACCAAACAATGCTAGTAGAACTCATAATCTAGGATTAATACTTGGTAAAATCCTAACCTCTTTATTCGATGAGATAGTTTTCTTTTTATCTATTTAATACTTTTTAATTATATCTAAAAGTTAGTCAGAAACAAAAACCCAACCATTCAAGTTTAAAGATCCTTGACTGGTTCATTTTAAGAAAATACTTAATGATATAATTAGAACGAAAGTAGGTGAATAATATGAGTAAAGTATTAGTCATTAGTGCTAGTGTTAGTGCTAAAGAAAAATCTTATTCGTTGGCATTACTTGACCGTTTTTTAAAACACTATCAAGCAAAAAACCCTAGTGATGAAATTATTAAATTAGATTTAAATCAAGTAAGTATTGCGCAAAAAACATTAAATGTTGAAAACCAAGCTACCTTTTGGGATGAAGAAACTAAAGAATATATTAACCAGTTGAAGACAGTTGATAAACTAGTAATTGCTTCACCAATGCACAACTTTAACATTCCTGCAATGATGAAGAACTACTTAGATCACGTTTTATTAGCTAATGAAACTTTTTCTTATAAGTATAGTGAAAAAGGTGATGCCAAAGGTTTATTACCAGACTTAACTGTGCAAATCTTAACTACTCAAGGCGCTCCTTATGGGTGATATCGCTGAGGCAATCATACCGATTATTTATGAGGAACTTGAGATTTTGTTGGGGCAAAGGTGAAAGAACCAATTTTGGTTGCAGGAACTAAAACTAAGCCTTATAGTCAGTTAGAACCAAGTAAAGTAATTGATGAATTCGATGCCAGAATTAAAGTTGCAGCAGAAGAATTTTAATAACAAAAAAAGACTAAGTTAGACTTAGTCTTTTTCTTATTTTAACTTTTAATTTTTAATCAAAGTTCCTGATTCACCTTTGATGACCGCTCCTGCCTTGTCTAAGCTTCCAATAATTGCTGGTCTGCCTTGGGTGTTCTTCACAAATGACATTGCTGCCTCCACTTTTGGTAGCATACTCCCTGGGGCAAATTGTCCATCCTTGATATAACCATCCAACTGGTCAAGAGTTAAATTTGCAAATGTTTGTTGATCTGGTTTATTATAGTTAATTGCCACTTGTTCAACAGCAGTTAGAATAATTAATTTATCAGCATCGACTAATTCAGCAACCTTAGCTGCAGCAAAGTCTTTATCAATTACTGCAGCCACTCCTTTTAACGTATTATTATCATTAACCACTGGAATTCCCCCGCCCCCAGTAGAAATGGTAATAAAACCAGCAGCAATCATCGTTTTAATAATCTCTTTTTCCACAATATCAACTGGGCGAGGTGAAGCAATCACCCTTCTTCAACCTCTTCCAGCGTCCTCTTTAATATCTCAATGATTAGTTTCAACCATTTTTTCTGCTTCTGCTTTTGAAAGAAAACTTCCAATTGGTTTGGTAGGATTTTTAAAAGCAGGATCATTTTGATCAACAATAGTTTGGGTGATGATTGAAGCTACCTTTTGACTCATTTTTCGCTTGGTTAATTCGTTACCAATCGCATTTTGCAAATCATAACCAATATACCCCTGACTCATCGCCCCACATTCAGGAAAATCAACCACTGGTGAATGCTCATCAGCTTTATGCGCTAAATCAAAACCATTGTTAATCATTCCCACTTGAGGTCCATTTCCATGAACAATAATTAAATCAAAACCTTGTTGTACAAAATCAACTAAATTTTTAGCCGTATTTTTGACAATTTCTTTTTGTTCTTGAGGATTATTACCTAAAGCATTTCCTCCAATTGCAACTACAATTTTCATTTTTATTCCTCCTTTAATTACCTTTTTTAGGCAATCTTTCCTCCGATGACTCCTCCAATTGCTAGCAAAATCACTGAAAGTACCAACAAACCAGCTAAGAAGGGTCAAATTCCTTTTAAGAACTTTCCATAATCGACACGAGCAATCCCAATTGCTCCCATGACAACTCCACTAGTTGGGGTAAACAAGTTTAATAAACCACTAGCAAAAGAAAAAGATAAGATTGATCCAGATCCAGCAATATCTCCAGCTACCAAATTAGGATTATTTGGATCAGCAGAAACTGTACTTGCCAATAGGGGAAAAACCGCAGTTGCAAAACCAGATGTCGAAGGAATTACAAAAGAAAGAGGAAGGAACAATAAGTAAAGCACAACAATTCTTCCTACTGGACTAATACCCCCAACTGAATCGGTTAGACCTTTAACAAATAGTTCTTGAAGGTGAGATTGTTCAAGAATTACTCCCACTCCTGCAGCAGTCGCAATAATTAAACAAACACTCAGAATATCAGCAGCACCCGCCATAAATTGTTTTAAGAAGCCATCTTCACCAAGACCATTAACTAATCCAAGCACAATTGCACTAATTAAGAAAAAGCAAGCAACAACTGTTAAATCCCCAATTCCAAACCCAGGAATTAAGGCAGTTAGATAAGGAGCATGATTATTGATTGTTTTTCCAGCATCAGCAAACTTACTTCCTCCTAAAATTGAATCTCAACCAATTAAATAAACAATCATTAAAATAAATGACAAAGCAAAAACTGCAAGCGTAAGTTTTTTTCTTCAATCCATTACTACGATGGTTTGGCTTTCACTTAAAAAGAACTTTTTATCCCCAGCAAGAGTGCTAAAAGTAATTGATTTAGCAGGATGTTTTTTTGTTTTAATTGCATAAGTCATCACCCCAATAATTGCTGCAGCAGTCATGATAAGTCAACAAATTAAACGTCAAACCAATCCATCTCCAACACTAATAAATTGAATACTACTATCGACATTACCAGCCCCACTATTTAACGCGTCAACTGCTACTGTAACTACAAACGGGTTAACTGTTGAAGCCAGAGTTCCTACTCCTGCTCCAACTAAAACAATTAATAACCCTGTAAAGACATCAAAACCAGCAGCTAACATTAAGGGGATACAAATCATGTAGAATCCTAAAGATTCTTCAGCCATTCCTTCCACAGTTCCACAAACAGAGAAGAAAAACATCAAAGGAACAATTGCTCAAACTTCTTTACCTTTTAAGGCTTTAGTAATTTGTTGAGCAAAACCATCTAAAGCTTTAGAATTAATGATAATTGTAATATAAGCACCAAGCATAAGGATGAAAATGATAATTCCACTTTTATTCATAAATCCTTGAAATAAAGAGTAGAAAATATCAACAATTCCCATTGCCTTAATAGTTTGAGGTTCAGATTGAGTAATTGGAATTCCCGTCGATGGATCATAACCAATGATAACGTTAACATCAGTTTTAACCCCAGTTCAATGTAAAATTCACGTTACTAAAACTAAAATTGCAATAATCAGTAAAATAATCGAAAACGCAGAAATCATTTTGAACATTTTTTTGTTCTTGGGTTTTTTGGCTTTCTGAGAAGAATCAGAATTCTTATCAACTTCTGAACCTAGCTTTTGACTCTTTTTCAATTTAACTTCACTAGTTTTCTTCACTAACTGGTAATAATCAAGCATCAAGTTCTCCTTTGTTAGTTTAAATTCTTTAACCAATTGTCGCGACCATTACCGCTTTAATTGTGTGCAAACGGTTTTCGGCTTCTTCAAAAACAACCGAATGTTTTGAACGAAAGACTTCATCAGTTACTTCCATTTCATTTAAACCAAATTGTTCGTGAACTTGTTGGGCTGTTTCAGTGTTTAAATCGTGAAATGCTGGTAAGCAGTGCATAAATAAAACATCAGGTTTAGCATTTTGAATCATTTTCATATTGACTTGATAAGGTTGTAAAAGTTTTACCCGTTGGTCCCAAACTTCTTTTGGTTCTCCCATTGATACCCATACATCAGTATAAATAGCATCAGCATCTTTACTAGCCTTCATTACATCAGCTTCTAATTCGATAATTGCACCAGTTTCTTTAGCAATTTCTTGACATTGTTCAACCAACTTAGAATCTGGTCAAACTTCTTTTGGTGCACAAGCTACAAAATGCATTCCCATTTTTGCACAACCAACCATTAGCGAATTTCCCATATTATTTCGTGCATCGCCACAAAAAACTAATTTCAATCCTTTTAGTTTACCCTTTTCTTCTTGAATGGTTAAAAAATCAGCCAAGATTTGGGTAGGGTGAAATTCATCAGTTAATCCGTTTCACACTGGTACTCCCGAATGAGCTGCTAAACTTTCAACATCAGTTTGTTTATAACCACGAAATTCAATTCCATCAAACATTCTTCCTAAAACTTTAGCAGTATCTTCAACTGATTCTTTCTTCCCAAATTGAGAACCAGAAGGTCCTAAATAAACTGTTCCTGCTCCCTGATCCATTGCTCCCACTTCAAAAGCGCAACGAGTTCTGGTTGAGTCTTTTTGAAACATTAAAGCAACATTTTTACCTTTTAATAATTGGTGTTCATTTCCCGTATACTTAGCACGTTTTAAATCACGTGACAAATCTAATAAATATTGGATTTCTCTGGGAGTAAAATCCAATAATTTTAAAAAACTTCTTCCTTTTAAATTAACACTCATAAAATTTCTCCTTTATTTAATTATTTGGTCTCTAAATCTTCACGATAAAGAGGCATCGTCATACAACGTGGTCCCCCTCTTCCACGAGAAAGTTCGCTTGAAGGTATAATTAAAACTTCTACACCCGATTTTTTTAATAATTCAATAGTGACGCTGTTGCGTGAATAAGCAATTACTTTCCCTGGTTTTAACGTAATAACATTAGTTCCATCATTTCATTGCTCTCTACCAGCAGCAACAGGATCATCACCACCACAACGGATAATTTTTACGTCCTTATTAGTCGCTTTCTTTAAAACATCAAGTAAAGATTCATCAATTGTTTTCATCTCATCGCTATCAGCATCTAACTCATAAATTTTAAATTCACTTAAATTATCAAAAATTAGGGGGTGTGCGATAAATTTATCATAATCAATGTTGGTGAAAACTGTATCTAGGTGCATAAACGCACGTGATTTTGGTAAATCTAAAACAATAATTTTCTTATATGAACCATCAGTAAAAATATTTTTTGCAGCAATTTTAATTGCTTCCATAGTTGTTCGTTGTGAACAACCAATAATTAGGGTATCTTTGTTTAAAACTAAAATATCACCACCCTCGATACTTGGCACTCCGTTACGTTCATAAAAATAAGGAACTTCACCTTTAAAACGGTCGTGATTTTTAAACACAAAATCAGGGAAGAAAGTTTCTCGATTTCTAGTTTCACTTCACATACGGTGCATAGTAATTCCGTGACCAATTGAAGCAAAAGGATCACGTTGGAATAAAACGTTTGGTAAAGGGTCAGCGACAAAAGGATAATCTTTAGCACCCGCTTTAATTCCTAGTTCAATCTTTTGAGTTCCCCCAATCATCTTATTAATCATGGTTTGGTTATCCATTTTTGTTAAATAATCTTTAAATTGATCAACGAATTCTGGTTTAACGTTTGCTTCTTTAATAAATTGATCAACGAATTCTGGTTTTAAGTCTGGATTTTGATCTAAAGTTTCAGCAGCCAAAATTTCGACATAGAGTACTTCTACCCCATTTTGACGCATCAACTCAGTAAAAGTATCATGCTCTTCTCTAGCAACCTTTAGAAAGGGAATATCATCAAATAGTAAACGTTCTAGAAGTTCGGGAGTTAAATTTTCCACCTCTTCTCCTGGTCGATGCACTAAAACAGTTTTTAAGACCCCAATTTCTGAAAACACATTAATTTTATTAGCCATTAAACAATGGTCCTCGTTTCTATAATTGTTTTGAAATATTACAATCACCTTTATTGTACTCTAAAAAAATAAATTAACTGTTATTTTTACAGTTTAACTGTGCTTTTGACAGTTATTAATATTCTTGTTTTTGCAATAATGCTTGTTAGAATAGATATTATTAATTATGAAGAAATCCTTCTCCATCAAAGAATAAGAAAAAAAATATTGTTTTTTTCAATTCTTTTTAAAAAGTTTATGGTAAAAAATGAAACAGAGAAAGTTAAGAGAGACATGGGAAAGCAAAAAAATATTTTAGTACTGGTTGAATCTCCAACCAAAATCAATAAAATTAAAAACTTTTTAGAAACAGGTCATCCTGAAGTTAAATTTGAAGTATTAGCAAGTGGAGGACATATTACCAAAATTCCTAATCGAGGCAAGGATAATTTGGGTATTGATGTTCAAACAATGACACCAGAATTTGTCAACGATCGTAGTAAAACCAAAAACATTACTGCCATTAAAAAGGCTGGAAAGAAAGCAGATTTGATTGTTTTAGCATCAGATCCTGACCGCGAAGGAGAAGCGATTGCTTGACATTTAAAATCCTTGTTTACCGATGAAAATAAAGTAGTAAAGCGCATGACTTTTGATGAAATTACTCCAGAAGCAGTTCTGGCTGCGTTTGACCAATTGCGAGATGTTGATCAAGATTTAGTTAACGCTCAAATTTCTCGACAAATGTTAGACAAAATTATTGGATTTTTAATTTCAGGAGTTTTACAAAAAGCTACTGGTCTTTTGAGTGCAGGAAGAGTTCAAACCCCAGCGTTAAATATCCTAGTCACTCGTGATAAGGAAATTAAAGCCTTTAAAGAGATAGCTTATCAAAAGATTAAAGTAATTGATGAGCAAAAAAATATTCACCTTGATTTAAATAAAGATCAACAAGGAGTTTTAATTAATAAACCAGAAACTTATTATTTGATAAAACCTCTTGATGAAAAGATTATTAATGAGTTAACCACGGAATATAAATGTGTTGATTATAAAGGAGCAGAATTCGAGACACGCTCATTTAAACCTTATTCAACTGCGGGGTTATTACAAGATGGGTTTAGTAAGTTGCGTTTGAGTAGTGCACAAATTACAATGACAGCCCAAAAGTTGTACGAAGAAGGATGAGTCACTTATATCCGTACTGATGCGCAACGATATAGTGAAAGCTTTATTCAAGAAGCTCATGACTATATCGATAAAAACTATGATACTAACTTGTTTGCACAACCTTTAAAACCCAAAGGAAAACAAGGTAATGTTCAAGATGCCCACGAATCAATTCGTCCCACTCATTTAAGTGATACACCCTGAAAAATTGCTGATCAGTTTGATAATGATTTGCAAAAGCGACTATACAACTTAATTTGGTGAAATACCTTAAAATCTTTAATGCATGGTCCTAGCGGAATTAACCATCGCTGAACCTTTGATAATAATGGTTATGAGTTTAAACAATCATGACAAGAAGTCAAAAACTTAGGTTATCAAATCTTAGATCTTGACCAGACTGATGAAAACATTGAATTAGATGATAACGACCAATTGGTAAGTAAAAACCACGAAACTGCCCCTGCTCTTGAAAAGAACAATGACTTCATCCTTAACCTTGGAAAAGATCATATTGTTAATGAAAATGCTAAAACCGCACCACCCAACATGTACAACCAAGCTTCGCTAGTAAGGGAATTAAAACGTTTAGGTTTAGGAAGACCTTCAACTTACAACCCGATTTTAACTAAACTTCAAGACCGTAGTTATGTTAAATATCATAAAGGTAAACCAATTGTGGTTGAAGACAAAGGTTATATTGCTAATAATTATTTATATGCAGAATTCCCTGATACTTTTGATGTTGGTTACACAGCAGGAATGGAAGAAAACTTAGATAAGATCTCTGAGGGAGAACTTGATTTCCACCCTTGGTTAAAAAATATTTATGATGAATTATCAACTAAAGTTGAAGCAGAAAAACTAAAGGTCAAAGCAGAAAGTGATATTATCTGTCCACGTTGTGGTCAGGGTCACTTAGTCTTTATCCGTTCTTATTTCAATCGTGGCCGTGGTTGTTCAAACTTTCCAATCACTGGTTGTTCTTATCGTGAATACGAACAAGCTGATGGTACTTGAAAAGAGTATGTTGCTCCTGAAAAAATTGATGGAGAAAAGAAAACTACCAAGAAAAAGACTTCAAAAAGAAGAACTAATACTAAACCGGTACAAAGAAGAAATAAACTTAATTAATAACAAAAAACCACGAATTAGTTTTAAACTAATTCGTGGTTTTTTCATTAAAACAATCAAAGATTCAATGATAAGTATCAGTTTCATCATTCTTTATTTTGTTTCTATAATTCAAATACAAATGATCATCAAAGATCTCTTTCTTGATTAAATCAAAGATATTTTCATCATTCTTACAATACTTATTTTGTAAATGATAAACTAAACCTTCGGGTTTTTCATTTAAACTAATTAGACGTCGAGTTAGACCCGTCTTATCTTCGCTTTTCATTGATTCAAAAAGTTGACCATCATCTTTAACTCCAGCAATTTTCCTTAATAAATAGTGAAAACTGCATCCCTCAGGCAACATAATTTTTCTAATTTCAATTTCTTTTCAAAACTCTTTGTTTAAAGATTGCAATAAAATCTGTTTTTCTGCTTTGAACTTATCACGAAAATTATTCATTACTTCTGGTTTATCATTGTCAATAATAAAAATTACCTTTACGATATCTCCACCAGAAAATTGCTCGTTTATTTCTTTTGCAATTCTTCCTGCCAGAGATTTATTACAACACTTACAACTATGAATTTTGATGTTATCAAAAGAAGTTCCCTTTTTAAAATTATTTTTAATAGATGCTTTTCTTATAGAATTGAAAAAATGATGCTCCAAACCATCTCTATCGGTCTCTAAATTATAAACAATAAGAAGTTTTTTATTCTTGGAATTCATCAAAAATTTCATCCAAATCATCGAAATTATCCAAGTCAGGAGCAGTTGAATAATAATCTAAAATATAGTTTAAGTAGTTATAACTAAATTTTTCATTCTTTCGCTTTATATTACTATTTTTATCTTTATTTTCAAGATCAGAAATACGCTTTAAATTATTTTCATTGTTAATAATATAAATCGAATCGGTTGGTAAAAAGTCACCAATATTAGGATCATGGGAAGTAAAAATTACAAAGATATTTTGTCCGAAATTTCCATCAACGATTTTATCAAGGAATTTTTTCGTTAAATTTGTATGCCAATTTAATCCCAATTCATCAATAAAGAAATACTTAATTGAATTCTTAGCAAATATTTCTGCTGAGAGAATTTTTAACATAATATCAATAAAGGTTATCGTTCCGATTGATAATTCTTCAGGAAAATTAATAATTCCATTTCTAGTTACTATTCCTGTAAAATCTGCTTGAAAACGATTTCCTTCACTTTCAACAAAATTAATTAATACTTCTTTGATATTTTGATCACAACATTTTATGAAACTCAAAAGATTTTTTTTGATTTCTTCAGGAGTTTTTTTGCTATGTTGATAAATCAAAGTTAAATAAAAATTAATTGAATTCATTCCCTCAAAAGAACGACTAAGTGTTCTTTTGATAATTTTCTCTTCTGAAGGATCATATGTTTGATCCATAATTCTAAAACTATCAAGAAAACTCATTAATATACTTCAAGTTTCAATGAAATTATTTTGTTGTTTGGGAGCAAAGGCTAAATAACTATCATCAATTTTGTCTTTAATAAAATTCTCATAGGCCAGTTGTTCTCCGCTTTGAAATTTATCTTTATTATTGAGATAAGAAAAAACTCTCACTAAGTCAGACAAACGATAACCATTTTTTCCCGAAACTCAAACATCTTCATAACTACCATCAGTCTTAAGGAATGACAATTTTTCAGAACTGACAATTTTATTTAACGGAATATGTTTGAATTTACCCTTGTTATATTGTTGTTCAATTGTATGTTTAAATGATAAATCTTTGCTAGAAAAAAATAGACTGATGACAACGGGTTTATTCATATCATTAAATTGACTATAGTCAGAAAATTTTTCAGAGTTATACCTTCTTTTGTATTTATCAACCAAATACACATGAGAATTAAAAAGATCTTCAGGTGCCCCTGATTTTGCAATTTCTTCATACGAAAAATTCATCAATAATAGAATATTCTTTCAAAGATCCACAACTTCAATAATACTACTTTTCCCTGAAGCGTTTCGACCTCAAACACCAGTTATTTTCTTATATTTACTTTTCTTTGTTACTAATCATTCTTTTCTTTCAGTCGTCTTTTCTTGAAATCTTCGTTCTGTTGTTAAATCAAGAATTTGTTTTTTAGAATAATTTTTATAATTTTCAAATTCAATTCGGTCTAACCTAAAATCTTTCTGCATTTTATCATTTCCCCCTTAATCTTTAGTAAAATTATAAACTTATTACAAATAAAATGTAGTTATTCAATAATTTATTTTTAAAATTTTTCTCTTATCTTTATAAAGAAGAATAAGAGAAAAATTTTCCGAGTTAATTAGACTATTTAATTTTTCTAACAGAAATTAGATTTGCTTTTTGAAATTCATTATAAATTTCAGGACTAACAAATCTTGAATGCATAATAGTATCAAGAGGTCACTTTGCTTCTTTTTGGCTTAAAGAATCACGTTTATTCTTCACTCAAATTACAAAATCAATCAATTGATCGTTACTTAAGAATTGAATTAAATCTGTATCTTTATCAATTTGATTAGTTGTCATCAAAAATTTACTACGGTTAATCTTTGAATAGTTGAATTGATATTTTTTTTGTTTAAATTCAGGTTTATTAAAGATATAAGTAATCAACTTTATTGCTTCACGATTAATAGGTAAATTCAGGCTTTTGAAGGTTATCTCGTTATTATTTTCAAGAATAACTGTTAGTTCTTTTTTCTTATTATCATAAGATAAATTTTGGTTACTTGAAACAAATAAGTTTTTTAACAAGAAATTTTCTAATTTTTGTTTATTAATTTCATAATTATTGTCATTTGGATAAGTTAAATAAATAAAACTTGATAAAAAAGCTTTATAAAAAACTTTTTTATTAGTCATCATTCTTTGTTTATTATTTTGACGCTCCAAAATTAATGAATAATAGATTTCATTAATTTTTCGATTATTTTCTTTTTCAACAAAGAAAGTGTTGATGAAGTAATCTGCTTGTAAAGAACTTCCAAAAACAGTAGTTATTGCATCAATTACAGACTGAATTATTGCTTCTGAATAAAACTGAAAATCAAGAACATCTTTGTAGGTTTGATTATTCTTTGCCAATAAAAGATTTAAATCACCATAAAAATGAGAATAGAACCGATCAATGGAGTTTTTATCAACTTTTATTCGTTCGCTTTCTTCAGTATTTTGGTTGCCAAGATAAGCACCCAAACTCTTAAGGGTGGTTGATAAAAACTCCTTTAAGAAGGTTGGTTGGATTTCATTTCCTTTTCTAGGATTAATCTTGTTGTTATATTCCTTACTTAAATAGTTTTTACTCTTCACTCTATTTTTAAATTCTTCTAACTTATTGTGCTGACTATGAATATCTTTTTGATCAAGCTGTTGTTTGGTATTAGAAGTATTTTTTAATACAGTAAGTAAAGAACTTTTTTTATCATTTAGTAAATTGTTTTTATCCAAGAAACTAAAAATATTCTTTGAGTTAAAATGAATTGTATATCATTTGAACTTATTGTTTTTATAGTTCTTTAAAAAGTCGTCATCGTCAATATTAATATCTGTTTCTTCACCATACTTCAATTTCTTGACTTGAATTAAAAGAAAATTCTTTGCATCTGGTTTTAAATTATTAGAAAAAAAGAACAAGTTAAACTCGTTGTCGCTAATTTTAATAAAGTAAATTTTATTCTTATCTAATTTATCATAATCAACAATATTTGCTCGTTTATATTGAACCTCTCTTTGTTCACTATCTTCTTTTATTGGTGCTATCTTTCCATAATTTTCCTCTAAAAGAAAATTTCCTTTTGATGAAAAATATTCAATTTCCTCCTTACTAATTAACCTTAGCAAAGTGTAAATATCAGAATTATTAAAAAATGAATATGCTTTATCTTTGGGAGTTAAGTCTGGAACTTGGCTAAGTTTACTATACAAGTTTCATCCCCGAATTTGTAAATCATCATACTTAGTTTGAAATTCTTTATCACCAATAATCTCAGTATGGGTAACCACTTCTTCTTTAAGAATATAATTCAAAACTTCCTTTATTTCGGGGTCATTATCAAAAATAGTTTTCAACCTTAGGTTATTAGGATTTAACAACCCACTCAATTCAAACTTATAAAGAAAAAATGCCATCGACAAAATAACAGGAGATTCAAGACGAAACTTAAGTTTTTTATTATCAAGATACTTTCTAAATAAATGATTTATTTTTTCGTATAAATAATTCTTATTTGCTGAAATTATCTTTTCTTTGTTAGATTCATAAATTTCTTGAAGATATTCTTCAATTGAACCTTCAAATTCAAGAATAGTTTTATTATCTGGTTTGAATAATTCTTCATTAGAATGACTTAAAATGGCTCTAGTTCTTTTATTCCATTCTCACAAAATTTTATCAAGTTTCTTAATTTCTTTTTTGCCAACAAGAATTGTTTGACTATCAGCATTTACGATCTTATTAATAGTTCGTAAAGATGATGGTCTTGTTTTTAATTTCCACTCTTCTTCATCTCTAAATGATAAAGCGTTAAATCCATAAATTAAAAACAAATCCGCTGCAATTTGCTCGTTTAATTTGTTCATACTTTTTCTCTCTTCTGTTCTTTAAGATTATAAAACAAAAAATCTCCACTACATAATCGTAGTGGAGATTTTTGAGGTTCTATTCCCCTGTGAGTTCACAGAGGTGTATACCAGATTGCTTATTGAAACAGTTATTCAAATAGTTCTATTCCCCTGTGAGTTCACAGAGGTGTATACCTAATTGTTGTTAGCTTTTCAAAATTAGATAGTTCTATTCCCCTGTGAATCCACAAGGGTGTATACCCCACACAACTATTTAAAAAGACGATGCAACAACTTTATTTACCCAGAATTATACAGGAATAAATATCTGAAACATCGTCATTAACGTTTATTGTACTCTTCTAAGATAAGATGGAAGTAAATACAAATCTAAAATGAATAAATATGAGAAATTTTTGCAATCTCCTATTAAATATAGGAGTGGATGCCTTTGTGTTTTACACACCTTAAATATACTATAAAAAAGTTAGTAATTAAACTATATTTTTGAAAGTTAATAAAAACCTCCTATTTTACTAGGAGGTTTTGGTTTTATGACTATCTACTTAAACTATAGATATCACTTTTTGTTTTTCTAAAAGAGTTGAATTTCTTTTCTTCAAGAATTTCACGATAAATTTCATCGCGATACTTTACACAACCATTGATTACATCATATAAAGGCTCAGCAGAACAACGAACTTCAAATTCGTCCCCTTCATAAACTTCACTAGAAATTAAGTTCCCTTTTTGATCAAAATCTTCTAAATGGTATTCTTTAGCTAATTCTGCTTGAATAAACTTATCAATTCCCTTAATGTAAGCTCCACCACCAGAAATGGTGATTCCTTTACCAAGTTTCTTTAAGTCAGCAACTGATCCTAAAGCTTTCTCAGTTGAAAGTCTTAACACCTTTCTAATTGCAGGAATAACGTGTTCACGGAACTCGTGAATCATTACTTCTCTGATTTCTTCAGGAGTAACATAAATTGTTTTTGAAATTGAAAGTACTTCTCCAGATTTAGCACTATCTTTAGGAATTAATAACCCGCTTACACGGTAAGGGCGTTCGTTTGGTCCAGGCACTAAAGAAGCAATCGCTTTTTTTAAATCTTCAGTTTCTTTTAACCCAATATGTACACTCTTAGTACTTAAAATATGTTCACGAATCTTTTCAGTTAAATAATCTCCAGCACAGTAGCTTGAAGCTGAATGCAAGATTGAATCCTTAGCAATTACGGCAATATCAGTTGATCCACCACCGATATCAACTGACATAATTGAAGTTCCAAAGATATCTTGTCCAGAACCCAAAGCGGCCATCTTTACTTCTTCTTGAACAAATCCCCGACTAGCACCAAGTTTAGTTACAATACTTTCTAATGCTTGGCGTTGCACTGGATTAATATCACTAGGAGTGGCCATAATTACCACTAACTTTTTTTTGGTTGCTTTAGAAATTTTGAAGTGGTCAAAAATTCTAATCAAGATTCTTTCTAATGCTTGAGGATCAGCAATATTTCCATCACGTACAGGACGTTTAATAGTAATATGTTCATTAACTTTATCAACCAAAGATTTGGCAGCTTCACCATAATAAACCCGGTTCTTTTCATAATCTTCAGCAATATAAGAAGGTTCATCAAAACGTAGACCAGTGTTAACATAACGAGCTTTCATGTTTTCTGTTCCTACATCCATACATAACCACTCATAACCCGCAATCGAGTCATTAAAAGTAGCACTCTTTTTAAATTGTCATTTTTTAAAATGTGTCATTTCTTTCTCTCTCCTTTCGCCTATCTACTTGGTCTGATAAATTCTTTATCATACAAGTCGTTTTTATACATTTCATAAATTTCAGTTCCCTTAATTACACAATGACGTGGTTCGGGAGCAATAATTACTTTTTCTAAGTCTAATCTTTGAGATAGATAAAGATCAATATTTCTCAATAAAGATCCTCCTCCAGTTAAAATTAAACCGTTTTCTTGGATTACTTTTGCAAAACTTGCTGCAGAACGCAGAATTATTGATTTGCAAAGGTTCACAATTGGTTCAATTGCTTCAAGAATAATTCCTTGAATTTCTTCTTTTTGTAAAATGATTTTGGTTGGTTTTCCAGTTTTCAAGCTTTTTCCATAAATCGCAATTTCTTTATCAATATCTTTTAAGTCATCATGACCTTGAACATTGATTCCAACTTCAATTTTAATGCTTTCTGCTTGTTCTCTGATAACTGAAATATAATGCTTATCTTCTAAATACTTTTGAATTGCAGCATCGATGGTATTACCAGCAACATTAACTGAATCTTGAACAATAATATCTCCAGTGGCTACAATCGAACAATCAGAAGTTCCAGCACCAATATCAAGAAGAAATGCTCCTTGTGAATCTCAAATTGAAATTCCAGCACCAATTGTTGCTAATTTAACCGCAGGCATGATCACAATTTTTTCTGCGTTCATTACCTTGCTAAAGTATTCATATCTTCTAAACTTTTCACTGAAGTTAGTAATTCTTGCTGGTTGGTTACCGTGTAAAGCTTGTCTTAAGACATCTTCATCCAAACGATAAATCTTTGAAGGTACAGCCACCAACACCACCGAGTTCTTCCAAAAAGATCCTCATTTTCAAATTTTTTTATTATTAACTTGCACGATATTTACAAAAATTTCTGTTAATAACGCCACTAAAGCATTAACATCAGAAATTACTCCGTTAGCTAAAGGCTCACGCACAAGTTTATTGGTTGGTGATTTATCACGCATAATTAACGCTTCTTCACCGATAAACACTTGACCACTTTCATTATCAAAAACAATAATCGAAGGTTGGTCGTAGACAATTTGATCATTAACTTTAACAATCAAATTTTTTGTTCCTAAATCAATAGAAACCATATTGACATTTTTCATCAGTTTCATCCTCTCTAAAAAATTTATATAGTGTTTTAATTTATTGTTTTATTTCTCTATCAATTCTAATAGAGATGAATACTGATCAATGAAGGAATTTTGAGGGGCTTTTTACCTTTCTCATTTGTTATTCTACAAGATATACACTCACAAAAAATAGTAAACTAACAAATAATTAAAATATTTTTCCAATTAGTAACGTTTAAGTGTTTTTTTGAAAGGATGAGGTAAAAATTTGCTTTTTTAGATAAAAAAAAACTAGGACCGTTTATGATCTTAGTTTTCTTTTTGACTTTTCTTTACTAGTCTTTTTTGCTGTTGATTTTTGACTAATAGCAGCGATTAAAGCAACTAAACAAGGAAAGATTCCTGAAAAAATTGTTAATACTAATAAAAAGTAGGGGTTGTATTCCTTACTTCTCTTAAGATACTCGCAACCAAAAGCATAAAAAATGGTTAACAAAGCGCCTCCACCAATCATTGGTAAACATCAATAAAAAACATTAATGTTTAGTTTATGAATTTCTAAAGTTTGGTGATGAATATTGCCCCCTAAAATCAATCAATAGATTAAAAAGTAGGAAAAAAGACCAATTGTCAGGCAAGCAAACAGGATAGTAAAAAATGTTAAAGTAACATAAGAAAAAATTCGAAGGTTTTTATTCACAGATGCGTTCCTCTCTATACAATCTCCTCTTTGATTATATAAATAAAGCAAGCTATCAACAAGATATTAAGACCCCTTATTAACATTTTGTGTAAATATTCTACTTATTAAACTTAAAGAAGCAAATGTCTCCGTCCTGAACTTGATAGTTTTTTCCTTCCAAACGCATCTTTCCTGCATCTTTTACTCCCTTTTCTGATCCATACTTGACAAAATCATCAAAAGAGTAAACGTCAGCTTTAATGAATCCCTTTTCAAAATCAGTATGAATTACCCCTGCGGCCTGAGGGGCAGTATAACCAGTCTTTATTTGTCAAGCATGAGTTTCTTGGACTCCTGTAGTGAAAAAAGTTCGCAATCCTAAAGTGGTGTATGAAACTTGAATTAATTCATCCAATCCAGTTTGCACAGCACCTAAATCGGCAAGAAATTCTTGTTTTTCTGCCAAACTGACTTCAGAGAGTTCAGCTTCAATCTTGGCACAAATTTTTACTACCCCAGCGTGATGAGCAGTAGCAAAGGCTTTAACTTGTTGCACATAATGATTATCTTCGCTTAAAGTCGTGTCATCAACGTTTACTACATAAATAAAGGGTTTAGCAGTTAAAAGTTGGAAGGTTTTTAAAAGCTGAGTTTCTTTTTCATTTAAAATCAATTCACTTAATAACTGGTTATTTTTCAAAGTAGTTTGGCACTTAATTAACAAGTCGTATTCTGCTTTTAAATCGCTATCATGATTAGTCTTTAGTTTGGGAGCCAATTTAGCAAGACGTTTTTCAATTGATGTCTCATCAGCATAACCCAATTCTAAATTAATGATTTCAATATCACGAATCGGATCTACAGCCCCTTCTACATGCATAATTTCCTTATCATCAAAGCATCGTACCACTTCACAAATCGCATCAGTTTCACGAATGTTAGCTAAAAAAGCATTTCCTAAACCTTCACCTTTTGAGGCGCCTTTAATCAAACCAGCAATATCAACAAACTCAATCGTTGTGCGAACCACTTTTTTTGATTGGTTCTTCTCACTTAAAAAATCTACGCGCACATCTGGAACTTCAACCACACCAACATTTGGTTCAATTGTAGCAAACGGGTAGTTTGCAGCCTCTACTTGTGAATTAGTAATCGCATTAAATAGGGTTGACTTACCAACATTTGGCAAACCAACAATACCGACCTTTAAACTCATCTTTACTCTCTCCTTGTTTTTCTACACTTATGATTCGAACCCACCACTTGATTTTTTAATCACCCGATAACTTCGAGGATAATCTCTTGGTGTTTTACCTAACTTTTGATAAAACAAATTAACCCTAACACCTAAATACTTATCAACCAGAACTTGCTTATTCACCAACTTTAAATTTAATTTCTCTGCTAAATTACCACTTCTAGTAATTTCTTCTTCAGCGCGCGGTCCTTTTAATAAGATATAAGTTCCTTCAACTTTGAGCATTTGTACTCCTAATTCAAGAATAATATCCAAATAAGCAACTGCTCGAGAAACGATTATTTCAAACTCTTCTTGGTGTAAGACGCTATATTGTTCAGCACGATCACTAACTACTTCAATACCCTGTAAGTCTAAAGTATTAATCACTAACTTCAAAAAATTAACTTTCTTTTGGCTGGCTTCAATCAATACCATTGTTAATTGCGGAAAGAAAATCTTTAAAACAATCCCAGGAAATCCTGCTCCACTACCAATATCAGCAACTTTTTGTTGGTCTAAATTAAATTGGTTGGTGAACAATAAGCAATCAAAAATATGCTTATAATAAAAATCAGTTTCATCAATAATCCGGGTTAAATTATACTTTTCATTTTCTTGAACTAATAACTGGTAATAGTTATTTAATTGTTCTTTCACCAAAGGGGTTAAATTAACATTAATACATTGATCAAAAAGGTTTCACTGCTCAAAGTTACTTGCCTTCATGTTTGAATAAATCCTTATATCCGTTTTTAAAGTACAATCCACCACTATACAAACTAAAGATAGTGGCCAAATAAATCGGGATTAATACAAGTTGATTTAAATAACTATATTCATCACCTAAAACTTGATTAGCTGATGAACCGTTATGGAAATACAAGTAATTAATAAAGAACAATAAAACCAACCCAACCATTTGAAAGACTGTTTTTAGCTTGCCATAAATTCCTGCCCCCAGAGTGACTCCCTTACTTGCTAAATTCATCCGAATAAAGTCTACAAAGATATCTCGTAAAATTAGAATCACTGTAATTCACACTGGTAACATTTTAGTAACTGCAAACAAGATAAGCACAGAGTTAACTAGTAATTTATCAGCAATCGGATCGAAGAACTTCCCAAAAGTTGTCACTTGATTGTATTTCCTTGCAATATAACCATCCAAAAAGTCAGTAAAAGAAGCTACAATAAATACCAAACCACCAGTTAGCATCATCACAGGTAAGTGAAAATCACCATTGTTAATTGCTCATTTTCAAGTTGGCGAAGCTAACTGATTAATTTCTGCATAATAAGAAACTAAAACTAAAGCAATGACTACTGGAACTAAAATCAGACGTAACAAAGTTAAGCGATTAGGTCAATTCATTTAAATAGTTCTCCTTACATTACTTCATTTTATCATTTTTAGTTTTTTTAGGTGATGATTTTGATTTTGGGTCACGACGATAATAATTCTTTCAAGGTTTAAATTTAAACATAAAGGGAGAAAAATCTTCGTCATCCAAATATCCATCAAATCCACCCGGAAAGGGATGAATCTTAAAGAATTGCTCTTGAATTAACCACGCAATTACAGTTGAAAGGATTAGACTAACAAAAAGAATTAAAAAGTACATTCCACTAGTATCAACAAAACGAGTTTTATGAGTAGGGTCACTATCAATAAAAGTGTAAAGTCCTGCCAAAATAAAAATAGTTACAAAGATTCCTGAAATAATACTTAAAATCGGTACCCCAGGATATTTATCAACCTTGACCTTATTAGTTTTGCGGTTAATTAAAGCAGCAAAGATAAGAACATCAACAATGAAAAACGAAAGAATTGAACCCACTGACCCCATAATACCAATAAATTCAATTGGTCGATCACTTAAAGAATTATTCATTGTAGTCCACCCGTGTCAATCGCCACGATGAATAAAAATTCCCATCATTAAACAAAGGATATAGAAAAAACTTGCTCCTGTTATTCCAATCACCGCACATTTAAATTTACTTATCTTTCCCCGACGTTCACCCACAAACAATAATTTTGCTTCTACATCAGACTCTAAGTTAAGAATTCCAATCATGCTAAAGATGTTAAGGTTTAAAAAGCAAATTAGCATCATCATTAAGTTAGGAATGATTTTTGCAGCGATAGAACTATTTCCTAACATTCTTTTAAACAAGAAGGCGATTGAACCATCAGGTGAGCCTAGGAATAAAGAAATGGCCATTAAGACATAAAATGAAGCTGCAAAAATCATTCCCGCCATTAAAGCTTTTGGTACTACTTGTTTATGAGTAGCAGTTTTTTGAGAGTTAGCAATAAAATAAAACCCGTCAAAAGAAAGCATAATTCCCCCAAATCCCCGGAAAAAACTAGTTGCTTTCCAGTTATGCTGTGATCAATCACCTAAATGTTCACCTTGATAAAACCCTTGGTTAAACATCGCACCATTTTTCCCACTCAAAACAAATCCAGCGACCAGGGCAATAAATAAAGGAATAAATTTAAAGATGTTCCCCCCCACTTGCAATCACTTTGATCACTTTGGTTTAAAAGCATTAAATAAGGCAAAGAAAACCATCATAAAAATTCCTAGACTTAAGTAAAGAATTAATTGAAGACCCGCACTTAACTGAATACCAATAAGCTGAAACAAAAAGAAAATAAACGTCCCGGTAAATAAAGCATAAAAGGCAGGTGTATAAATAACTAAATAAAGCAAAGCAAAAAATGAAGCAGTTTTGCGATTGATAAATAACTTAGTTCAGTTTCCCATTGTTCCGTTACCAAAGTGTTTAGTTGATGATGATATTTCTATAAACACTAAGACACTCAAAAAACAAACCAGACCCACAATTGCTCAAAGCATAATACTAATAATCGGGTTTTGGGTTGCTTTAATAATTTCAGTATTTTTAATATAAATTCCAGCGCCAATGACAGTTCCTACCACCATTGTAAAAAGGGTAAGAAATTCAAAGGTTTGCTCACTAATTCGATGCTTTTTTATCATTTTTAACCCTTTCTCTCTTAATATAAAAAGAATATAACAAATCCTTGATTTTTTTCCCTCTTTTTTTAAAATCAATTATCGGTGTTTGCGCTTTTCTTTCCCAGAATTTTTGCTAGGAAAGAAGACCTGATCCCAACTAGGAATTTTTTTATGTTCAGCAGATAATTCTCCATCAAACCCATTTTTAAACGGATACTTCTTAAAGAGGTGTTCTTGAATTAAAAAAACAATTAAAACAATTAATAAAGAAACTATCATCGAGACGGTAAACCAAATACCACTGGTTTGAACTCAAGGAGTTTTATGATTAGGGTCAGGATCAATAAAGGCATAAATTCCTAGAATTGAAAACAAGAACATAAAAATTCCTGAAATAATCCCACAACTAATAACTCCATTATATTTTTCAACCTTGACCTTATTAGTTTTGCGATTAATAACTGCTGCAAAGATGAGAACATCAATCATGATAAAGGCAATCGCGGTGTCTGCAGAAGCAATAATGCCAATATATTCAGAAGGTTTATTGAAAAAATAAATTAATGCTTGACTTTCTGAAGGAACACCTTTGAATATATTGTCATTAACTCAGTTTAAATCAGTATGAATTCCGTTTCATCCGTGACTGGTTATTAAAAAACCAATTAAAATAAAAACAACATAAACCACAATCGAAACCCCAACTTGGAAGAAGGCGGTTTTTGCATGACTAACACTAGTTTTATCTTTACCAATAAATAAAAGTTTCGCATCAGCATCTGATTCAATTGAAGTAGCACCAATGATTGTAAAAACATTAACATTTAAAAGACAAATAATCATTAGCAAAATGTTAGAAGTAATTCGTGAAGCATTACGCATGCTTAAAGAAACTTCCTCACCGCTTTTCCCCCCAGCAAACATCTTTTCAAACAAAGAAACAATTGAACCATCAGGTGAACCTAAAAATAAAGAAATTGCAATCAAGAGATAAAAAGCAGTGACAAAAACCATCCCAAAGAATAACGCTTTAGGAACCTGTTCTTTATGAGTTACCCCTTTTTGAGCATTACAAATATAAACATAACCATCAAAAGAAAAGAGGATTGCCCCAAATCCGCGTAAAAATAAGGAAGGATCTCATTGGTGAGTACTTCAATCATTTCCTGCATAACCCCCATTGAACATCGCTGAATTTTTATCAATTAAACAAAAACCAGCGATTAAAGCAACAATTAAAGGAATGAACTTGAAAATCGTCCCAAAGAACTGAAGTTTCTCCCCAATAATCGGTTTTAAAACATTAATTGTTGTAAACCCTAACAAAATAACAATTCCCGCGACTAAATAAATCGTTAATTGAATTGAAGGTGTAATCTCTTTACCAATCGCTTGTAATAAAAAGGTGACAAATGAACCTGTAAAAAACGCATAACAACTGGGCATATACATAAAGACATAAGTTAAACTAAAAAAAGAAGCAACCTTTCGGCTAATGAATAACTTAGTTCAGTTTCCCATTGTTCCGTTACCAAAATGACGGGTCGAAGAAGAAATTTCCATAAAAACGATGACACTTAACACACAAACAATTCCTACGATCAACCATAGAATAATCCCAATAATTGGATTTTTAGCTTGTTGTAATAGTTCACTATTTTTCATGTAAATACCAGATCCAACCACTGTTCCTAGTACCATCATAAATAGCGTCATAAATTCAAAGGATTTTGTTCTTGTCTGGCCTGCTTTTCTCTCCATTGAATTGCTCCTAAAAATATACTTAGATTTTATAACAAAGTGGGGAAAACACAGGATTATTTTTTAAGAAACAAAAAAACAACCTTTAAAGATTGTTTAAGACATTTTTATTCTTTAGACAAGATTTCTAAAGTACGAACAACTTTTTCATCAGACATTATAAAATCACGATTCTTCTTGATATTCGCCTTCATCTTCGCAAAATCAGCCTTTGTCACTTCTCTTCGCATATTGATCAATACCTTTTCGTTTTTTAATTATAAATTAGCAAAGCTCTTTCCGCAATTCATTTATTGTCTTTTCTTCTGGCTCTTCTGCATGATTTTTTTCAACAATTTCGATTAATTATAGGTTTTTTGATCAAGAGCATAGTTATTCTTTAAATAAAATAACAACATCTGAATATCAGCAGGATTAACTCCTGTAATTCGAGAAGCTTGACCGATTGAAAACGGTCTGACCTTCATTAATTTTTGTCTCGCTTCAGTAGCAAGGTTGGCAACTAATTCATAGTTTAAATCCGTAGGAATTAGTTTTCGCTCTAGTTTAGCAAAGCGAGCAGCTTGTTTTTTTTCGTTTTCAACATAACCTTCAAACCGACAGTTAATCACAATTGATTGGGCAAGGGTATCAGAAATAGTTGTTAAACTAGGGAAATAAGGTTCAAATTCTTTTAAATCAGCTTTTGGTTGTTTTAAAATCTCATAGGCACTCAAACCTTGATTAATCACTGCTTGACTAGTTGCAATCAATCGCATTGCCAATTCACTTTTTGGCGAAAATCGTGTCGTTTTTAATTCACTAACAATTTGTTCAACTTTTGCTTGTTGTTCTAAAAATTCTTCATACTCAGTTTGAGAAACCAGCTTCATTTCATAACCAATTTTTCTCAATCGAGTTTCAGCATTATCATTTCTTAATAACAAACGGTATTCAGCTCGACTAGTTAATAAACGGTAGGGCTCTCAGACTCCTTTGGTAATCAAATCATCAATCATGACCCCGATATAAGCTTGATCACGGCCAAGAATTAAAGGTGGTTGATCATCAATTAATCTTGTAGCATTAATTCCTGCAATTAATCCTTGTCCTGCAGCCTCTTCATATCCACTTGTGCCATTAATTTGTCCTGCAGTAAACAAACCATGAATTAACTTGGTTTCTAAACTTGGCTTTAATTGTTGAGGATCAAGGCAATCATATTCAATTGCATAAGCTCATTTTTGTACCCGTACGTTGGCAAATCCTGGTAGACTTCTTAACATTTGGTCTTGAACTTCAATTGGCATTGATGTTGAAAAGCCTTGTACATAAAAAGTGTTCAAACTTAGTGATTCTGGTTCAATAAAAATTTGGTGGGTCTCTTTAGAAGCAAAGCGGACAATTTTATCTTCAAAACTTGGACAATATCGAGGCCCTGTGCCTACTTCTTTACCAGAATACATCGCTGAGGCCGCTAAATTTGCTTCAACAATCGCTTTAGTTTGGGGTGTAGAGTGAATTAAGTAACACATTGCTTGTTTTTCTAAAGAAGTGAAGGTTTTGGTTTGACTAGAAAACGAAAGCTTTGCATCAGTACCTGGTTCTAAACTTGCTTGACTTAAATCCACAGAATCTTGAAAGACTCGGGGAGGAGTTCCGGTTTTAAAACGCGATAGCACAAAACCATAATCAGCTAAGGTTTTTGATAACCCCGTGGTGGTCATTTCTCCATTTGGTCCTGAACTTGTCCGACTATGACCCATTAAAACATCTGCTTTCAAGTAAGTCCCAGTTGTCAAAACCACCGCTTGGGCAGTTATTTTTCGTCCATCTTGTAAAATCACACCTTGAATATGGTTTTGTTCATCAATAATTAAATCAAGAACAGCACCAATTACTAAGGTTAAATTAGGGGTGTTTTTTACAACATTTTCCATATATTTTGAATACGCTATCTTATCAGATTGCACCCTCAAGGCTCAAACTCCTGGTCCACGAGAAGAGTTTAAAAGTTTAGTTTGTAAAGCAGTGGCATCAGCTGCCTTGCCCATTTCTCCTCCCAGCGCATCAATTTCACGCACGACAATCCCCTTGGCAGGACCTCCGATACTTGGGTTACACGGCATTGTGGCAATTTTGTCATCATATAAATTAATCAAAGCAGTCTTTTTGCCAATCTTAGCACTCGAAAGAGCAGCTTCTACTCCAGCATGTCCAGCACCAACCACAATGACTTCATAATTTTGGTCATTCATTTTGATATTTCCTTTTCTTTTAATCAGATTAATCGAAGAGTTATATCTTTGACATATAACTTGTAAAAGCTTTAATTCTTTGACCATTAAAACTAAGTTGATTTTATCATTACTGGTAAGAAAACCATCACAAATTAACTCGCAAATTTAGCAGAAAAGTTAGGCTTCAAGAATACTAAAGACCCATTGGCTATTGACCTGCACAAGGTTAAATCCTAATGATTTAAAAAAGGTTTGCGCAGTTCCTTCATTGGCGTTCATTGCATTTTGGTAAGGATAACTAGTACCATCAATGGTGCGGTTAAGCGTGGTTCCTCCCGTAGCAACAATTACTTTTTCAGTTTGTCAGTTACCAGTGTTTGGGTTTTTATAAGTTCTGGTAATGGTCCTATTGGTGGTATCAGTAGTATCAATCACTCACCCATTACTATTGGTAGCCTGGGTTAGTTCAGTATTAGCAGTGGCTAATTGATTAGTCAAATCATTAACTTGGATTTGCAAAACATTATTACTAGAACTTGTGGTTCCGATTTGCGTGTTTTGGCTCGTGATAGTGTCATTAAGCGTGGTAGTTATATCGCTTTGACTAGCGTTCCCATCCTTTAGCGAAGTGATACTAGTGGTAAGGTTATTGTTAGTAGTAGTTAAACTATTGATTTGATCAGTTTGGATAGTAATATCTTGATTCAAAGCATTAATTACATCACCTTGATTCTTATTAATCGTGGTTAAAGAAGTGATTGTAGCATTCAAGTTTTGATTTGTGGTAGTCAAACTACTGATTGTGCCAGTATTACTGCTAATTGTTTCTTTAGCTACACTCAGTTGGTTTTGTAAAGCAGTCGCTTGCTCGTCACTGCTTAAAGCAAGGGTCTTAAAAGAAACGTTGCCAGTCGTGGTCGCTGTAGTTTGTCATTGGGTCGATCCGTTTATCAACGATGCTTTAAACCCTAATTGAGCAAAGTAATTTAAAGTGGTGGTCGTATTCGCAGTTCATGTTCCAAAAGGATCGAATTCAATTCCGTTAATATAACGATCAAGCCCATAAGAAGTACCTGTTTTTAACATTCATTTTTCCACATTTCATTGACCAGTAGCGGCATTCTTGAAGTTTCTGATTAAAGATTTATTAGTTGTATCAGTGGTGCTAATCTTTCAACTGGTTCCAGCACGAACTGAAATTAAACTAGTATTTGCTGTGCTTAACTGTTGGGTTAACGTACTAATTTTTGTCGATAATGATCCTTGAGTGACAAATAAAGTTCTTAATTGCAGTTGATTAGCAAATAAAGTGGCAAGCAAGGTGGCAATGTTGTCTTGGTTAGTAACGTTGCTGTTAATTAAATCTACTAATTGATTATTTAAATCCGTGTTGGTGGCAATTAAGGTATCAAGTTGAGTTTGGTTCGTACTCATCGTTGTGCTTAAAGTATTAATTTGGGTTTGGTTGGCAGTGGTTGTATCAACCAATCCTTGTAATTGGGTTTTCAAATTCGCATTAGTTGTGGTTAAGGTACTAATTTGAGTTGCTTGGTTACCAATTGTTTTTCCAGTTGTGGTTAGTTGATTAATCAAAGAAGTAATTAATTCTTGATTCTCATCCCCATCATCAGGTTGATTTGAACTACTTTTAGAAGAGCAAGCAACAACACTAACCGCACTAATACTAGTTAAACTAATTACACCTAAAATCGTTAATAATTTCTTCATTAATTCATCGTTTCTTTTTTAATAATTATGAATATTTAAGTTTTTCATGCTTTTTATTCTAACACTTTATTTTTATCATTCTCATTTTGAGAATGATAAAAATAAAAACCAGTATTATAGCTGTGTGCTCAACTGGTTTTTTACAATTACATTTCGCTTCTTCTAATTATCAACAGAAGTTGATGTTTCTTTTTGTTGCTTCTTAGCAATTTTATGTTGACGATGCTTAGAAATAATCCCGTGAGATTCACGAATCAAACTATAACCAAGTAAATTCAAAGAACCCAAAACTAAATTAGCAGTTTTTAAACTTACGCCATCTTGATTCTTACGTTCTTTTAGCATCACTACCAACACATAAACTGAATAGGCAAATAAAACTAAGAGTAAAATTCCCACAACCAGCATTGCTGCATAACTACCTTGGACCTTTAAGTCGCGAGCATTACCAGCTTGAACATCATTTCAAATCCCAGGATGAGCTAGGGCAACACAACCAAGCACAAATAGGGGAAAACCAAGAATCAGTTCACAAAAACTATAAACAATCTGCAAAAAAATCGCCGAACGTTGTTGGATTGTCGCATCACTTGTTTGATTTTTATTCATGAAAACTTCCTTCTAACTAATTTTGATTATAAACTCTAAAATCAAAAAACAGGATAAATTCAACCTAAACAACTGGTTTAATTCGTTCAAATAAAACCTTTTTTTCACCAAGTTTCTTAAACTTTAAGTTCTGATAAGTCTTTAATTCTCCATAACTAAGCACTTCTGGTTCACTAACTCCACATTGATCAACCATTAATGGATAACTAAAAACTAAAACTGGTTTTAATAAATAACTAATTGTAGTCATTGCTTTTTGCAAATCCATTAAAACTACTTTTAACTGGTCGAGTTTTTCTTCTTTTGCCAACACTCAGGGCATTTGTTCTTCAATGTACTTATTACAAAAACTTGAAAAATCAAGCACCTTACGCACTGCACCACTAAGATCATATTCATCCATTAATTGTTGAAAATCATCAATTACTTGATTAATCTTTTGGTTCATCAAAGGTGAAGTAATTGTTAAATCATCACCTAAATAACCATCAAAATATTTACTAATCATGTTATTAACTCGCGAAATCAAATTTCCAACATTATTGGCTAGATGCGCATTAAAAGATTCAATAAACATACTTTCACTAAAGTTACCATCCTTGTTAATTGGTAATTCATAAGCTAAATAAAAGCGGAGTCCATCAGCACCATACTGGTTAATATAAGCGATTGGATCAATAACATTTCCCAATGACTTTGACATTTTCTCACCATCATTAACAATTCACCCGTGACTTAAAAGTTTATCAGGCATTCTTAAATCTAGCATTTTAAGAATTGTTGGTCAATAAATTGCGTGAAAACGCGTGATTTCTTTACCTACCAGTTGAACAATTTCACTTTGATTACTTCAAAATTTTTCAAATAATTGACCATCATCTTGAAGATAACCCAACGCAGTTAAATAATTGGTCAAAGCATCTAATCATACATAGACAACGTGCTTTGGATCTTCACTAATCGGAATTCCTCAAGCAAACGATACTCGGGTAATTGAAAGGTCTTTAAGACCAGGATCAACAAAGTTCTTTAACATTTCGTTTTGACGATAAACAGGGAGAATAAATTCTCCACTTAATAATTCACTAATAAAATCTTGAAAAGAAGAAACCTTTAAAAAATAGGTTTCTTCTTTTACTAATTGAGGAGCGTCGTGTGACACTTTGCACAACCCGTTTTCATCAATTTGGTCAGGATTTAGAAACTCTTCACAAGAAACGCAATACAACCCTTCATAAAATCCAGGATAAATATAACCTTTGTCCAATAGTTTGGTAAAGATTTTTTTTACTGTTGTGGTATGTTCGTGATCAGTGGTACGAATAAATTTAGAATAACCAATTCCTAGCTTGGTTCATAAAGTTTTAAATAGTTCAACTTTTTCATCCAAATAAGCTAAAGGAGCTAAACCCATCTCCAGGGCTTTTTTTTCAATTTTTTGTCCGTGTTCATCACTACCAGTTAAAAAGAAGGTTTCATAACCTTGACTTTGTTTATACCTGTTAAGAATATCTGCTAAAGTTGTGGTGTAAGCATGTCCAAGATGAAGGTTTCCACTTGGATAGTAAATTGGGGTAGTGACATAGAAATACTTCGCTTTATCCATTATTTTCTCCCTTAGTAACTAAGTAATTATACTTACTCATGATTTTATCAAAGCCTTCGCCTTTAGTTCAATCTTCTAAAAACATCACAACTTGATTAACTGTTGATTTTAATGTCGCAAGTTCATCCTTGCTAAACTTTGAAAGAACCCAATCAACCAAACTATAGTGTGCTTGAGGTTGACCAATACCAATTCTTAAACGTTTGAAACCTTGACTATTTAGAGATTGAACAATACTTTTAATCCCGTTATGACCCCCACTTGAACCTTGCTCTTTAAATTGAGCACGACCAAGAGGAAAGTCTTTTTCATCATATAAAACGATTAAATCAGTGAGTGGAACTTTGTAATAATTCATCAACGCTTGAATCGCTTGTCCTGAATTATTCATAAAAGTTAAGGGTTTAAGGAAATAAACCTTTTCACCATTAACTTGACTAAAATAAACTTCTCCATTAAATTCATTTTTAGTTTTTTCTCATCCGTACTTTTCTAAAAGGACATCAACAGCAAGAAAACCCGCATTATGACGGGTATTGGCATATTCTGAGCCAGGATTGCCTAAACCAACAACAACTTTCATTAGTGAACTTTAATGTACTTTTCTACTTTTTGATGAATTTTTTCCTTAGCTTGATCATAAACATGAGATAACGATTCATCATTAACACTTGCTTGAATCATCGGAGCAATTAAACTCGCTACTGACACAATCTCTAAACCTTCAAAGTGTTTAGTTTCAGGAATTTCAATCGTGTTAGTTACCACCACTTTTTTAATCACCTCATCCTTAATTGCTGTTGATAAACGTTCAATTGCTGGACCATTGAATAAACCGTGACAAGCAAAAATATAAATCTCCTTGGCTCCATGAGCTTTTAAAGCGTTAGCCGCATTAACAATAGTTCCTGCTGTATCAATTAAATCATCAATGATAAAGCAAGTTTTTCCCTCAATATCTCCCAAAACAAATTCCACTTCTGCTTTGTTTGGTTCTGGACGACGCTTAGCAATTACCGCTACACCTTCAGTTAAACCATGAGTATATTCATCAACCTTATGAACTCTGGTTAACCCTCCGTGATCTGGAGAAACTAATAAACAATTTTGATAATCCAATTTATCACTAATAATCGTATTAATAATTTGTTCAGCCAAAGTTTGTGAGGTTTCAAAGTTATCAAAAGGAATATCAAAAAATCCCATTGTTTGTGCTGAGTGAATGTCAACTGTAATTACCCGGTTAGCTCCAGCCACAGTTAGCAAATCAGCTACCAGTTTTGCAGTGATGGGTTGACGAGAACCAGCCTTACGATCTTGACGAGCATACCCAAAGTAAGGCATAACCACATTAATCTTTGCTGCACTAGCACGCTTAAAAGCATCTAAAGCAATTAATAACTCCATCAAGTTTTCATTAACAGGTTGATTGGTTGATTGGACAACATAGATTTCTTTTCCTCGAACCGATTCTAAGGATTGCACCAATACTTCCCCATCAGCAAACCGAATTGTTTGTACTTTTTTTTGTTCAATACCTAGTTGCTCACAAATCTGGTTAGTAAGTGCTTGACTAGCACTCAACCCAAAGATGTTAATATCACGTTTATTATTCTGACCCATGCTTTCGACCTTTTCTTTGTTAGTTAATTTTATTTTAGCAAAAACCGCTTCAAAGTCCTGATTAATCTTTTATCAAATAATTGTTGCATTTCTATACATCGCAATAAGAATTTTGGCGGCGTTTAAACCAAGTAAACTTTTTACGCTTTGGTAGTTTTTGACTTTCTAATTGCAACTCCTGATTTAACTGCTTGAAATCAATTTGGTGTTGTGGATTAGAATCAACTTCAAATTCATGGCTAGTTCTTAATCGTTTAATTGTTTCTTTAAAGTGAATTGTACTGGTTGGATCAGCAGTTTCTAACTTTCAAATACGATACTTTCACCCCGATAGGTAAAGATCAACATAAATTCGTGAATCTAAAAAAGCATCTTGTCATAAACGGATACCTTTGATTTTGTCATAAGAATAAACCTTGATTTGGTTATTGATGATATTGTCTGTGGCTGAAGAACGTTGATAAATCTGTTGATCAGTAACAATTACTACATACAACCGCTGAACTAGAGAATAAGCACTGTTAGTAGCAAATAAAGCTGAAATGACCTTTTCTTCACGAGGAATCAAGTTTCTAGTTAACTTTCAAAACTGACGAGCAGTTAATGGTGAAAGCGTATCGTTGCGTCAGTTTTGGTCAAATAACTGGTCGCGAACCTCGTTCATGGTTAAGAAAGCAGTTTTTGTTAATCGGTGTTGCTTTTTTTTGATTTTGCTTAGTTTTGGTGATTGAACTTGCTTTTTTACCATTATTTCCTACCCTTTGTTACTGAAATTATATCAAAAAGATTGTTTTTTTCTTTTTTGGTCCTATAATGACTAAATATGCAATTAATCAAATCGGTTTATTTAGAACCTGATGTGTTAGAGGAAAGCATTTATGGATAGCAATAGTAAAAAAACTAAAAAGATCGTGACCACTGCTGATTATATTAGTATTAGTTTTGGGATTTGTGGGGTTTTATTTGGAATTCTTAGTCTTTGTGCAATAGCAAGTTTTTGAAGCGAAAAAGAAACACTGCGAAACAAAGATGCCTTCATTTTTACCCTAACCACTTTGGTTGTAGACAGTATTTCTGTAGTTGCTGCCTTGATATCTTTCTTTTATGGTTATAAAATTTATAAAACTTTAAATAAAAAAGAAACCGATTTGGTTAAAGCTAAATTGGTAAGCCATGAACAAAATTCTTTTATTTTCGATATAGTCTCTTTTTTAATCGGAATTGTTGGGATGTGTTTTGGATTAACTAGTCTTTTAACAATCACTCCCTGACCAAATGACAAGATTTCAAAGATTGTTACAGGAGTAGGAATTGTTATGGATGCTTTAAGTTCAGTGATGATTATCTTTGCTTTAAGTGAATACCACAAGTATAACAACACCAGAGAAATCGCTATTCATTTGCGCGAACGAGATTCGTGATACCAACTAAGCACTCAAATTAGTATTCACAAGCTAAGAGTAACTCCTAAACATACTCATGGCTTACCATCAAAAAAAGAATCACTAAATATTGCTCATAGTAAAAATAATCAAGTTAGTAAAAACCGCGTCGAAATTTAAACGCGGTTTTTATTTTCGAAAATGAGTTTTTTCCAAATTATCGACAATTTCTTCATAACTAATTTGGGCTTGCTTTTGTTGTTTTTGATCAACTCCATACTTTACTAAAAACTTGTTATAGCTTGCAAGAGTCATTTTGTCATCACCCTTATTCTTCAACTGGTGCGTTGCTTTTTGTTGGTAATAAAACCCAATTAACATCGGAATCAAGATAAATGATGAAATCAAATCAGTTAAACCAATAAAGAAAAAGTATCACAGCGGATTATTTACCCCCTTAGCAGTGAAAAACCCAATTAAAGTCAAGGGAACAAAGATAACCAGCGAACGCAGCGAAGAAGCAATTGTTGCAGCGATCGTTCGTCCCTTTCCTTGAAATAAACCCAAATCAATATAACTAAAACATGCTAAAGGGTAAAACATAAAGAAAAGAATTAAATACCAGTAAAATTCATTCCCATATCGGGCATAAGTAGAAGGAAAGGCAAAAAGTTCTAACATGTAAGGACCAATTGCAAAAACTAACATTAAAATAAAAGCAAATCACCCCAACATCAGTCAACTTGAACGTTTCAAAATTTCTAAAATTCGGTCGTTTTTTCCTGCCCCATCATTATAAGCAATCATTGTTCGGACCCCTTGATTTAATCCTACGACTGCTGAAAGAATAAACTCATTTCACGGAGTAATTGAAGAAATTAATTGTTGAAGAATTGATACCCCCCCGTTAGCTTCAATTGAAGGTCCAGATCTTGATGCTGGTAACCGGATTACCAATGATGTGGTTAAATAGCCATTCACCACAAAAGAAAAGTAATTAATAAAGTTAGGAAATCCAGCCTTCAAAGCATAAGTTAAATTCTTCAAGCGAAGATTAAACAAATCGTGAAAACTAAAGTTAGAATAAGTCACTTTACTAAAAAACATCACAATTAAACAATAGATAAACTGGTATAAAAAAGAAAAGATTGTTCCTAATTGAGCAGCAGTCAATTCTAAATCAGTATATTTCATCAATAAGATTGAGGTAAGAAATTTCACTCCCAAACTTGTGATTGTCATAATCATGATATGAATCATTTTTCCTTCACTACGCAACATGTTCATACTCATAAACGCTAAAAAGATGGCACTAATTCCATAAATTAGGGGTTGAACATCTTTTCAAGCTAACTCTTCAACAATTAAATTTTGGTTATGACCCATTTGAGAAGCAATTAAAATTTGTCCTCATGGACGATAAGATAAAGCAAATAAAACTACTCCGATAATAATTGAACCCAAAAAAGAATAAGTTAACCCATTCCCAGCAATTTCTTTAAGCTTTTCTTTATTTCTTTTTCCAAATTCAGTAGAATAATGCATTCCTGCTCCAATGGCTAAAATCTGAGTGAAAGAAAGCACAATGTTATATGATTGCACCGTATATTGGGTGGAGACATTAATGTACTCTTTCATTTTTGCACTCGTGATAGAAATATTTTCAAGTTTAAGATAGGAAAATAAATCTTGAGCGCCATGATCAACATAACTAATCGCGCCATTACCATCGGTCTTAAAGAAAGTCAAAACATAATTAACTTGATCATCACTTGAAAATGTGAAGTATTGCTTTAACGTAGTAATAAATTCACCACTATTGGCAATCGTGGTATTATTCAAACTTTGCAAAAGAATCGAATGATTATCATCTCCAACCATATATTGTAAATAAAGCGGGTTTTTAATCGCGTTGGGAGTGACAAAAATTAAGGAAAGTGATTTATCTAAAATGTTATAAAGTCCTTGGACAACCATCAAAACAATTGTTGGCAAACAAAAAAACCAGATAGCTTTTCACGTACTTGCATAGCGCAGCATTGCTTCACGTTTAGTCATCATCGGAATAAAAAGTTTATCTTCATCCCACCCACCATTCAAACGAACTAACTCTTTTTGTTGTTCAGCAGTTAAAGAAACCTTTTGTTTTGAAGAAGATGTTTTTGTTCCATATAACCACTTAAAAAAGGGTTGGTCGTATCAATTACTCTTGATCTTTTTTGATTTATGCATACTTTTTTTATTCTAACCCAGAATTAATCTTTCCAAAAATTATTACCAAATTAATTCTTTAATTTAGGAAAATACCATAATTTAATCAAAATTCAAATAAATAACCTTTAAAAAAGTTGTTTTTGTAACTTGTTTGTTTAGTTAATAATCAAAAAATAATATAATTCATAGGAGTTAAAGTTTCGAAATGAATGTTAACAAAAATGAGTTAAATTAACACTGTAATCAATAAAAACTGTCTTTTTTTAAATCGTTGTCGAATAGAAAGTATTTCGGAAATAAACTATAATTAAAATGTATTGTGTAAGTTTGTGCTAAACAATATAGCAAAGGGAATTGGGTTATGAGTATATTATTTATTGAAAATTTGACACACGCCAATGGAAATAAATTACTTTATAAAAACAGTTCTCTTCGTATCAACAAAGGGGAACATGTTGCCCTACTAGGACCGAACGGTGCTGGAAAAACTACTTTATTAAATATCATTAGTGAAAAAATCACTTTCGATCAAGGTCATGTCGAATTACACCCACGAGCAAAAATGGGATATTTAGATCAACACCAAGATATCGATTTGAAATTAAAAGTTGATGATTATTTAAAAGACGCCTATCGTAATTTATACGATATTAACGATCAGATTCACGAAATCTATGAAAAAATGGCTGTTGAGTATCAAGAAGCAGATTTGATTAAAGCGCTGGCATTACAAGAACAACTAAATGTGCAGGGGTTTGATCAAATTGATAAACAAGTTGGAAACTTAGTTAATGGTTTAGGAATTGAACTTCCTAACCTAAATAAAACTCTTGGTGAACTATCAGGAGGTCAACGAGGAAAGGTCTTATTAGCAAAGTTATTACTAGCTAACGATGACTTTATCTTACTTGACGAACCAACCAACTTTTTAGACGTTGAGCAAGTGGAATGACTAGCAAAGTTTTTACAAAATTATGAAAATAGTTTTCTTTTAGTTTCCCATGACAACGACTTTATTAACCAAACAGTCAACGTTATTTACGCAATCGAAAATAGAGAAATAAACCGCTATGTGGGAAATTACAACAAATATCTGGAATTATCACAGTTAAGAAAAGACCAGTATGATCAAGCAGTTAAAAGTCAACAACAACAGATTAACAAACTGCAAGAATATGTGGCAAAAAACAAAGCTCGAGCTTCAACTGCTGCAAGCGCTCAATCAAGACAAAAACAATTAGATAAAATGAATGTGTTAGAAGAACGCAGAGATTTAGTCAAACCAAAGATGAATTTTCGTTACAGAAGACCAAGTGCAAGTGTAGTCGCTAAGATTAATAACCTAGAAATAGGTTATGATTTTTCATTACTACAACGACCCTTAAATTTTGAATTGAGGGAAGGGGAAAAGGCAATTGTGAAGGGTTATAACGGAATTGGTAAAACTACATTCTTAAAAACATTAGCAGGAGAATTAAACCCCTTTAAAGGGCAAGTCGAACTCGGGAACGGGGTGAGTGTGGCCTTTTTCCACCAAATTGAACAATTTGGCGAAGAAACCCCAGTTCAACTTTTAAAACGTGAATATCCAATGATGACTGATAGTGAGATTAGACAAACTATCGGAAGATTTGGAATTAAGTCGAACTTGATGAACCATCCGATGAATTTACTTTCGGGAGGAGAACAAACCAAGGTGAGACTTTCGGCGCTGAGTTTACAACCATGTAACCTATTAATTCTCGATGAACCAACTAATCATATTGATGTCTTAGCCAAAGAGGCTCTTTTAGAAGCGATTCAAGCTTTTGAAGGCACTGTTCTTCTAACAACTCACGACATCAATTTTGAAACAAATTGGGCAGATAAGGTCTTGAACTTCGAAGATTTAGTTTAAATCACGAATTGTCAAACCTTAACTAAGGAAAATTAGAAATAGGAGAGAAAATTTTTATGGACGATAGAAATTTTTCTGTTGTTACTAACTTTGCTTTAGATTCTTTCAACCTTGTAAAAAAAATCCAAAAAGAAATCAACAAAAAATACAACATTCACGCTGATAACTTATTCTACGTGTTAACTGTTTATTCTAACGAAGGTTTAAACCAAGAAAAAATTGGGGAAATCTTATGAGTAAATAAATCTAAAGTAGCAAGAACGCTAAACACTTTAGAAGATGAAGGGTTTGTAGAACGTCGTCAAGATCGTTCTAACCGTCGTCAAAATAACATTTACACTACTCCTAAGGGAAAAAGAGTGTTCAATGACACCATGGATTTATACAAGAAAATGTTAGCATCAGTTGATGCTGATGAATTTAAAAGCAAGTTAAACGGTTTTGTGCAAGCAAGCTTAAGTAATAACTAATGCAAGAAAAACTAGGATTATTCCTAGTTTTTTTTATTTAATTCTAAAAATTCGCTCACCATTTTTCCTGGTAGCAGAAATAATATCATCACTATCTAATTTTTTTAGTTTAGCAATTTTTTTCACAATAATTGGGGCAAGCCGTGGGTAGTTAACCTTACCTTCAAAAGGAATGGGAGAATTGTACGGAGCGTCGGTTTCGATTAACAATTGGTTCAAACTCATCTTCTGAACAATTGTTGCTAAGACTTCATTTTCAGGATAAGTAATCATTCCTGAAAATGACAAGTAATAACCACGATTTAAGAACTCTTCAGCAAACTGTTCATTGCCTTCTCAAGAATGAATCACAGCATTCTTTACTTTGTACTGGTCAAGGATTTCTAAACTATCTTGATAAGCTTGAATTTGGTCCTTAACATCCTTAACATGGAGGACGACTGGAAGATCACGATCTAAAGCAATTTTAATTTGAGCAATAAAAATTGCTTTTTGTTCTTCTTTAAATTTGTTAGTACGACTATAATCTAGTCCAATTTCTCCAATTGCAACCACATTATTTCCGCTAGTCATCTCTGTAATAGCATCCAATGCTTGAGAAGTAAAATACTGGGCTTCATTAGGATGAATTCCAATAATTGCATAAACATTAGGATAAACACTGGCATAACGCAAAGCAATTTTTGATGACTTCACATCATAACCAACAACATTTAACATACTTACACCCGCTTGTTGAGCACTCTTAATTAAATCCCCAGAAGTGGTATCCATTTGTAGGTAAACTTCATCATTTAAGTGAGTATGAGTATCATAAATTCCAGCCATTTTATTTCCTCCGCTAATGTCTTAATTTTATAACAATTAGGTTAAAGAAAAACAGTTTTATTTGTGTTTATCTTAATTTACTGATTCAAGAAAAAGTGAAAGGCGTTCTGAGTAGTTTTTTCGATTACTAATTGAGGACTAACTCCTTTCAATTCAGCAATCTTGTTCACTGTTAAACCAAGATACTTACTAAAATTCATTTGTCCACGAAAAGGATCAGGGGTCAAATAAGGAGCATCGGTTTCAAGTAACATTCGTTCTAAAGGGATAATTTTTACCGCATCTTGTAATTGCTTGGCATTTTTAAAAGTGACTGCTCCCCCAATTTCTAAATAACAACCATGATCGAGAAATTTTTGCGCATAACTTTTATTAGCAGAAAAACAATGAACAACCTTCTTCTCTACTTGATAATCTTTTAAAATCATCAACGCATCATCATAAGCTTGAAAATGATTAACCTGATCACGAAGGTGCATCATTAACGGAAGTTTGGTCTCTTGGGCAATTTTGATTTGTGCTTTAAATCACTTTTGTTGAAGTTCAATCTCTTTGTTTGAATAAAAATAATCTAAACCAACTTCACCAATGCCAACTACTTTTTTATTAACTGTTAATTCCTTTAATACTGCTAAATCATCAAAAGAATGTTGACCAACCTCATTGGGATGCACTCCAATAATGGCAAAAGCGTTAGTAAAAGGTTCAACTTGACGAATTGCTAGTTGGGATGAGGCAAGACTAAAACCAACATTATTAAAGTAGCCAACTCCTGCATCCATAGCCTCACTAATAATGGTATTTAAAGCAATTTTTTCTTCTTGATATCAAGAGTCATTAAAATGAGTGTGAGCATCATAAATTTTTGAATTATCAAGTTTTAACATTAAAACCTACTTTCCTAAACAATACTTACGAAAAATGTTGTCAATAATTTCTTCATCATATTCTTGACCAATCAATTCACCCAAGCTATTTCATCCATCCATCAAATCAACATTAACAATGTCGATTGGATAATCGTGATTTAAATTAGTTAAAGCGTTCTTACAACTAAGAGCAACTTTTTCTAACAAAGCAATTTGGTTCAAATTAATTAATAACAAATCGTCATTTTTCAAGATTTCATCGTTATTATATAAAACTTTAATCGCTTTAATCAAATCATCAATATCATTGTCTACAGCATTAGTCAAAATTACTTCCTCATTGAAATAAGTTTGTACTTGAGTAATTTCATTCACAGTCAAAGACTTAGATTTATTTAAGATAATTAAATGGGGTTTATTTTTAACTTGATTAAATAAAACTTTATTTTCTTGGTTATTGAAGTTATCAAAGTTAACCACATACAAAATCAATTGTGCTGTAGTTAAATACTCTTTAGCTTTATTAATTCCCAAACTTTCAACCACATCAGTGGTTTGACGAATTCCTGCTGTATCAATTAAATTAATTGTGACTCCTTCTAAATTAATCTTACCTTCAACAATATCACGAGTAGTACCAGGAATATCAGTAACAATTGCTTTATTTTCATTAATTAAAGCATTTAATAAAGAAGATTTTCCGACGTTAGTTTGGCCAATGATCGCAGTTTTAATCCCTTCAATTGCTTTCATTGCTAACTTTGAACGGTGAATAATTGCTTGTAACTGTTCAAGAATTGAAGTTAAAGTTAACTTTAATTCTTCGGGAGTAGAACCTTCGATATCATCATAATCAGGATAATCAATTGAAACTTGAATTCGAGAAATTAAATCCATTAGACTTGCTTTAAAACTAAGAATCGCTTGATTATTTTTCCCACTCATATTATCAACACCAATTTTTAAAGCTAAATCATTGGTTGCATGAATTAAATCATTAATTCCTTCTGCTTGAATTAAATCAATCTTATTATTTAAGAAGGCACGTTGGGAAAATTCTCCTTTTAAAGCCATTCTAGCTCCTTTTTGAATTAACAAGTTAATAATTCTTTGGGTGTTCAAAATTCCGCCATGACAGGCAATTTCTATCACTTCTTCGCCAGTGAACGAAGCAGGAGAATTATAGAAAGTGATAACAACTTCATCAACTAATTGTTCTTGATCATACAATCTCCGGAAATAAAAACCACGAGAATCAGGAATTGATTGCTGAGTTAATTGGTTAATTAAATTTAAAGCTTCACTACCACTAAGACGAATTAAAGCAATCGCTTGGGTTGTTAAAGTAGTAGCAGGAGCTATGATGGTATCGTTAACTTTCATGTTCTTATCCTCTTAATGTATCTATTTTAACTAAAAACGTTGAATTTAAAAAAGAAACTTGAGAAAAAATATTTTGTCATATTAACCTTTTAACAAAGAAAAAATGTCCCATCAGGACATTTTTAACTAAATTATTTACTTGCAATTTTAGCTTTTTGTTTTCTTTCTTGACGTAAACGACGTTCACGTTCTTGAGAACCTTTTTGACGTTTATGTTGGTTATACCAGTGGAATCCCAAGGTTTGACAAATTTGAAAACTTGAAGACATAATCCAGTAAATTGCCACCCCTGAGGCGATTGAAGCAACTACGAAGATGAAGACCACAATCATCACAAGTTGGATAATTAAGTTTCTTCTTCGCGCTTTTTTCTGCGCTTCAGAAAGGGCAGTTCCTTTTTGACGACGATATTGTAAGAAGGTTGGTAGTAACATTGACACGATCTGTAGTGGTAAATAAACCGCTAACAGCGCAAGATAAATTGGTTGACCATGAGTCACTTGGTGTCATGGTTGTTCAATCAGAGAAATCGCACCAATATTGGCAATTTTTAAAACCCTAGTTGAACGAATTACTGCATAAATCGCAAACAAGAACGGTAGGGGTGCTAATCCCATCCCTACAGAACTTAAAGGAGAAATTCCTTCTTTCTTGTATAAAGCTTGCGTTTCCATAGTCATTTTTTGCCGAGAAACTTGATCTTTTTTTCCTTTATATTTGGCTTGGATTTCTGCTTGCTTAATCTGCATATCTTGCATTTTGTCTTGATTCTTTTGTGCTTTTCAAGAAAAGAGTAGAGTGATTAAACGAATAATTAAAACCGTGAAAAACATCGCAAAGAATACTGAAACTCCAAAAATTCTTTGTGAATGAGCGTCCAAACCTGGCTCTAAAGTACCAGAAAATCCTTTTACCAACCCTACAAGAATGAAGGCAATTGGATAAACAAAGAAACCATAGAAAGGCGATTTAGTAACAGTGAAAGCTTGGCCTCAACTTGTAATTGAATTATAACCATATTCACCAAAATCACTAATGTCTCCGTGAGGCATGTGAATCCGGCCACCGCTTTCACCCAAAGAACGAATGATAATCTCAAAAGCAGTTCCAGGAGCAAAAATCTTTGCTCCTGTCATATCAGTAACCTGACTAACCATGTAATCAGATTGGTACATCTGCGCACATCCTCAAACCATCGAAATCAAAACAAACAAGAAACCAATAATCTTAGTTCATTTTCAAATTTGTCGACGTACTCGTTTTGACTTTGGCTCATTACTTTGTTTAGGATTAAAGTAATCAAGGACACGACTATTTGTGCCCCCCTTGTTTTGTTTGTACAAAGGTTTTCCCTCCTTGCTAACTTATTTAACTTCTAATGCAATCCGGTTAAATAATTTTTCTAACTCCTGAAGGTTCTTTTGATAATTCTGACTTTGATAACGCTTACGCACCATAATAATTACTTCAATATTCAAGGCTGCGTAGTTTTTTAATAAAGTTTGAATCATCATGCGAACTTGGCGTTTAATTTTATTTCGGCATACTGCATTACCTAGTTTCTTTCCCACACTAATTCCGTAATGTAATCCCTTATTATCGTTTGGTGCTTCATAGTATAAAACAAACGTAGGATTAAGTTTGGTTTGGTTGTGGTTAATAATGATTTGAAACTGGTGGTTTTTCTTAATAATTCTTTGGTTTTTCATTAAACGGTAAAAAAACTTAATTTAGTGAATAAATTAAGCACTCAATTCTGCTCTTCCCTTGGCACGACGAGCATTGATAACTCTTCTTCCGCTTTTAGTAGCCATTCTAGCTCTAAAACCGTGCGTGTGGGCAGTTTTAATCTTACTTGGTTGTCAAGTTCTTTTCATTGTTAACATAGCCTCCTTAAAAAGACAATTTCCAAAAGATTATAACGTATTCTTGACGTATTTTACAGTAAAATAAAAAGATTTTATTTAGTTTTCCACCATACTTGATTATTATTAGGTTATGGGGATAATTTTCCACCGATTTTGTTCTTCAAATGTTAAATTGTGGAAAAACTAAATCAAAGCCTGAAAATCAGGTTTAATCGATAAAAAGTTCCTAACAATTTTATGTTGAAACTTTTTCATTGTTAACATTTTTCACCACTAACACCAAGGAAAAAGATATAATATAAAACATGTTAAGAGGTTAGTTACAAATGAACGTTGATCAACTCTGGGATTTTATTAAAACAACTTTAGCTACTGACACATCAGTGGAAAGTAACATCTACAACAGCTATATTTCTCCCGCAAAATTAATTAAAAACGAAGAAGAAAACGAGTATTTAATCGTGGTAACTTCTTTGGTTGCTAAAAATTTCTTGGTTGATTTTTTACCTTTGATAAACGACCTGATTAAACGAAAACTCCACCATAATGTGGGTTTAAAAATTTTAACAACTAAAGAATATAATGTTCAAAAAAAGACTCAACCAGAACAAACTTCTCCAATCTCGATTGTTAAAAGCAAATACAATTTTATTAACTTTGTGGTTGGTGAAAGTAATGAACAAGCCTACAAAGCTGCTAAGAAAGTCGGAGAAAAACTAGGAACATTGTGAAACCCTTTGTTTATTTATGGTGATTCTGGTTTGGGAAAAACTCACCTTTTAAAGGCAATTGAAGGCGAAATTAACACCAATCCTTTGCGTTTAAAAGCTCTTTATTTGACCAGCGAACGATTTGGCAGTATGGTGGTTGATTTAATTAGTAAAGGTCACCAAGCAATTGAAGAATACAAGCAAAAATTAAATGATTGTGACGTCTTATTAATTGATGACATTCAGTTTTTAGCTAAACGAGAAAAAACCAATGAAGTGCTTTTTTCAATCTTTAATAACTTTATTGAAGAAGATAAACAACTTGTTATTACCAGTGATAAAGGACCAGACGAACTTAATGGTTTTGATCAACGGATGATTACAAGATTTAATTTAGGTTTAAGTGTTAAGGTTCAAGCTCCTGATACCAGGACCGCTACTTTAATTATTGAAGAAATTATTCGGGATAACTATCCAGAAATGACTTTAACTGAAGAAGCGATTAAATATCTTGCTGCCTATTATTCTAGTGATATTCGCAAAATTTATGGCACAATCAACCGAATCGCCTTTTGAAAAGAAAGCGAACATTCAACTACCACCTCTCCAGTTAGTTTAAGTGATGTTCAATACGTTCTTCGCGATGTTCCAGTGGTAAACATTGGTAAATTAAGTACCACTAAAATTAAAGAAATTGTCGCCCAACGATACGGGGTAACAGTGAAACAAATTGATGGCAAAACCCGCACTGCCCCAGTAACTAACGCTCGACACGTAGCAATGTATTTAACTAAAGACATCCTTGGTTTAAGTTATGTTAAAATCGGAATTTCTTTTGGTAATAAAGACCATACGACAGTTTTAAATGCGGTTGATAAAATTCAAAAACGAAGCGAAGCAGATAAAGATTTTAAAAAGGTTTTGAGCACCATTAAAAACGACATCACTATCGCTCGTTAACCATCTAGTTTTTCACTACTAAACACAGTTCATAATTCAGTAATAAAACTTCAAATAATCATAAGTGCTTGATTAAAAAAAGTTTTCCACAATTCAATAGCATAACAATAATAAGAAAATAAAAAAGAAAATAACCCTGCTCCTAAACTCTAAAATTTTTGATCCTTGAAATTGATTAAGAAAAATCAAGAAAGCATTTCTTTAAGACCTTCTTTCCATTAGAATAAAAGAGATGTGAGGATAAAAAAATGAAGCTAAAAATGTCTCGTCTAGTTTTATTAGATGAAATTTCAAAAGCAAATAAAATCATTGATGCAAAAATAATTAATCCTGAACTATTAGGAGTTCATTTAGAAATTACTAATGATGCAATTATCTTTCTTAGTTCTAATGGGGGCGTTAATTGAAAAGCAACCATTAATAAGAAGACTGATCCTTTCTTAGAAATCCAAGAAGTGGGGACGTTACTTATAAAGGGACGCTATTTAATTGAGGTTTTAAGAAAGATTGAAGAAAATCTTGTAGAGTTAAGTGTGGTTGAAGAGAACCAGTTAGTTATTAAAACTGATAAAGTTCGTTTTAGTTTGCAAATTCTTAATGCAGATGATTATCCTTTGATTGGTTTTCGTGAAAATGGAGTCGAGCTAAAACTTAATCCTAGTGAATTGCGTAAGGGGATTAACCAAACGATAATTTCAATTGATGAATACAATAAAAAGATTATTTTCACAGGAATGAACTTACAAGGGGTATCTGGTGATAACTTTTTGAAGATTTTTACCACTGATGGTTTTAGAATTTCTACCAAAAATATTAGTTTAACTACACCACTGACAGAGGATGTTGAGTTTACCCTTTCTTTCAAACTTCTTGGTGAATTAATTAGGTTGTTGGATGGTTGCAAAGAACTTGTGATTTACTTGTTTGAAGGTTACATTACGTTTGTCTTTAACCAAAATTCTTTATTACAAACAACTTTAATTGAAGGGAAATATCCCAACGTTGCTAATGCCTTTCCTAAAAGCTTTCCCACCACTTTAAAATTGGGACGAACTACCTTCTTAAAGGCCTTGAATCGAGCTAATTTAACTAATGAAGAGGGTAATACTCCTGTGGTTGTTTTAGACATCGATCAAGAACGAATTGAGCTCTCATCAACAAGTCTTGAAATTGGTAATTATGCTGAAACTTTGACTAACTTTGAGTTTGAGGGTGAGCCTCAAAAGATTAGTTTTAACATTAAGTACTTATTAGATGCTTTTCGCACCTTCGATCATGAAGAAGTGGTGGTCGGTTTAATTTCTTCAGTTAAACCTTTAGAAATTAGTAGTTTGAAAGATGAAGGTATCGACACCACTTTAAAGCAATTAGTCCTACCACTTTCAATTGGTTAAGAAAACTCAGTGGTTAAACTGAGTTTTAGTTGTTTCATTATAAATTCGCTGCACCTTTTAAAGTTTGTTCTTCTAAATCCTTTGCGAATTCAATAGTAGTTTTGTGTTCTAAATGGGATGTGATTTGATAAGTGTAATTAATGATTTCTTTAAAAAAATCTTGATTTTTTAAAGCAACACTACCACCGATAACAAGGTATTGTGGATCATAAAAATAGATTGCAGTTGCTAAAAACGCAGCCATTCGTTTTTTGTATTCAACAAAGTAATCCTCAATTCCTTTGTTAGTTGTTCTTAGTTGAAAAGCTTGTGTAGCGTCCTTAACATCAATTCCCCGTTCTTTTAGAACTTTAGGAATGTTATTTCCACTAGCAAAGTATTCAATTCCTGTTTGAGATGGATTCTTATCTTCTGTTAGTGAAGGAAGGGAATTAAAGATTTCTGTTGCTGTATAGTTGTAGCCGTGAAAAATTTCTCCTTGATAAATAAATCCAGACCCAATTCCTGAAGAGACTGTAACATAATACAATGAGTGTGGTGCTGTTGGATAGGTTAAGAATTGTCCTAAGGCAGCAACGTTGGCATCATTATCTAAGTGAATTTCTTTGCTACCAGCAAACATTTGTTGAAATTGATCAACAATGTTTAAATTTCGCCATCCAGGCAAGTTTGGTGCGTTTAAAATCCGTCCTTCTTTTAGATCTAAAGGCCCAGGAGCACAAATACCAATCCTTTTGATTGGACCAAACTGGGTTTCCATCTGGTTGATAATTTTTGAGATTTCATCCATTTGGTGAGCAAAATCATTTACATCTGTTGTGAATTTCTCTCCTTTTAAAAACTTGTTTTTCTCATTTAAAACTGCAATTCTGGTGCTTGTAGCTCCAATATCAATACCGACTTTATTCATTGTTAAATACCTCTATTTTCTAATTCAAGAAATTAAAACTTTCATTTTTCCAACTAACTCTACATCCTCTAAATTACCAATTCCAATTCCTGATTCCCCCTTTTTAAAGGGTTCTTGATGAATTGTTCCTTCCCCACTGATAACTGTGAATTGCAACCAATAGGGTTGTTCTGTTTTTGATAATTTAAACACCTCTTTTTCCTCTACATCAGATAGATATAAACTAAAAGCAGAACTTGATCAAATTAATTTCTCTGCTTTTTTGATAATTTGATCCTTAGAATCTGGGACAGTTGTTACTTGTAGGGAGTCTTTGATGTTTAAAGAGCGCTTTTTTCCATACTCATCTTCTCGTTCAAAATCATAAAAACGATAAGTTATGTCACTTGAACGTTGTAATTCATAAACTACAACTCCAGGAGTAATGGCGTGAATTTTTCCTGCATCAACATAAACGAAATCTCCAACTTCAATTTGAACCTTTTTTAAAAGTTTTTCTCATTGATTATGCTTCGCCATCGAAACTAATTCTGGACGTGTTTTAGCATGATGACCATAAATTAGTTGAGCATTTTCTGGTGCAGCTAAAACGTACCAAGATTCTGGCTTACCTAAGGATTGGTGATGTTTTTTAGCATACTGGTCATCAGGGTGAACTTGCACGGATAAAAAATCGTTTGCAGTAATAATCTTTACTAGTAAAGGAAATTCGCCTTGATAGTTGCCAAACTCTTGCCGGTTTTGATTGAAAAAATCTTTTAAAGATTGGTGGGGAATTCCTGGCGAATCTAAATAACTCATTCCGTTAGGATGAGCTGAAATAATTCACGCCTCACCGATTTTTTTATCTTGAGGAATTTGATAACCAAAGTTATTCAATTCCTGACCACCTCAGATTTTTTCTGAAAAATAAGGTTTTAATTTAATTATTTTCATACTTAACCTTTCTCAATTAATTTTTTAATTTGATTAATTTTTTCAATATCAATTGAAGAATCTCAACCATTAACCCGAACAGAAGAACCAACATGAAGTTCATCAACATGAAGCGAAACTTCCTTAGCGTTATCTTGATTAACTCCACCTCCTGCTAAGATGATTACCTTGTGCATTTTTTGCAATTGGTCTAAGGTCGTGAAGTTCTTGGTAATTGCTTGGTGACCTCCAGTAGTTAAAATTGTTTTAAAGCCTAATGATTTTAAAGTATCAAGAGCCTGGGAATAACTAGGAACTTGATCAATTGCGCGATGAAAAACCAGTTCTTTGTTCTGCTTTTGGGCAATTTTGACTAACTTCTTTAACCGTTTTTCATCGATTTCATTACTGCCTTTTTTCAAAATTCCCAAGACAAAACCATTCACATCAGTTTTGGCAAATTGATAAACAGATCACTTCATGCGTTGATAAGCGAGTCAAGAGTAGGCGAAACTTTTAGCATTGGGACGAATCATCACGTTAATCGGTTGATGATCAGGGAGTAATAAGGCTTGCTTAACTTCTTTTATTTTTGGAGTTAGGCCACCATCGACCATCGTACGGCAATATTCAATCCGATCAGCTTGACTCTGACTAATTGCTTTAACATCTGCTATGCTTGTGGCAATAACTTCTAATTTCATTTTTTTATTCTCCTTGGTCTAATTTTAACCTTCAATTCTTTTTGTTTGGTGATGATAAAAACTTTAAAAAGTAGGAATGATGGTGTTAGTATCAATCGCACTACTTTTTTAGTAAAATTAGGGCAATGGAAACAAGTGAAATAAAAGGTTTTCAACCAGCTGTGGTTGTGGTTGAAGGTAAAACTGATAGTGCGAAGTTAAAGAAAATTTATGGTGAAACAATTAAGGTGCTTGAAACTAGTGGAATGGGGATTAATCGTGAAATTATTAATCAAATTAAAACGCTAGGAATCGATCACCAAATCATTGTTTTTACCGATCCAGATACTCCGGGTAAAAAGATTAGAGAAATTATTAATCAGGCTTTAGAAGGTGAAGTTTATAACGCTTTTATTGAGAAAAAAGACATTCTTAAACCAGGAAAGATTGGGATTGCTGAGGCAAGTGATGAGGCAATCATTAAAGCGATGGGGAACCTCATTGTTTTTGATCAACACCAGTCTCTAACTTGAAAAGAATATCTTGATTCTGGCTTCTTTCAACCTTTAATCAGAAAGCAAATTTGTGCTTACTATCATTTTGACCAACTTAACAATAAAACGTTGTTTAAATGGTTGAACTGAATGAACTTAAGTGCACAAGAAATTCAACAAATATTAGAAGAAAGTGAATAATAGATGAGTCAACAAGTTGCGGCTAAAAAAAGGTATGGACAAAATTTCATCAGTGATGGGAATTTAATTAATAAAATCCTTAATCTCTTAGGGGAAGAAAAAAATAGTTTGGTCATTGAAATTGGTCCAGGAACTGGAGCACTAACCACGAAGTTAGTTAAAAGATTTGCTAAAGTAATTGCGATTGAAATTGATCAAGAGATGGAAACGATTCTAAAAGAAAAAATTTCAGATGAAAACTTTGAACTGATTATTGCTGATGTTTTAGAAATTGACTTAAGGGAGTTAATTGCAAAACAAACCCAACAGTTTGACCATTTTTATCTGATTTCTAATACCCCCTACTACATTACTGGAGAAATTCTTTTTAAAACTTTGCATCTTAATGACATTTTAACCAAAGCAGTCTTTATGCTTCAAAAAGAAGTTGCTCTGCGCCTTTGTGCGGGAGTGAATGAAAATAATTACAATAACCTTTCAATTGCTTGTGCATTTTTTGCTCAAACTAAATATGAGTTTCTGGTTAATAAAAAAATGTTTCGTCCCATTCCCAAAGTTGATAGTGCTGTGGTTAGTTTAACTTTTCATACTCGTTATTTAGACCAAGTGGTTGATAAATGGCGATTTCTTGATTTTGTTCGTACCTTGTTTAATAACCGCCGCAAAACAATTTTGAATAATTTAACCAGAGTGGTTAACAACAAGACAAAAGCAGCAGAAATTTTAACTCAAAGTGGTGTTGATTGGCAACTTCGTCCAGAAAATTTAACCTTGGAAAATTATTTAGGAATATTTAATTTAACTATTCTAAAATAAAACTTTTTAGAAAATTCACTCAAAAAGACGAAAAAATGCTTTATTTACGAGTTTCTTTTAATTTTATGTGTAGGTGATAATTCGATAATTGCTTTTCTTTATACATCGTTTTAAAAGCAAAAAAATGATATAATTAGTATGATAAATGGGTTTTAAAAGCTCCATTGATTCTATGAAGGAAATCAATAAAAATGGCTGAAGAAAAAAAACAAAATAATGAATATAATTCTGACTCGATTCAAGTCTTAAAAGGTTTAGAAGCAGTAAGAGTTCGTCCAGGAATGTATATTGGTTCAACTGGATCATCTGGGTTACACCACTTAGTTTGAGAAATTATTGATAACTCAATCGATGAAGTGATGGCTGGTCAAGCGAATAAAATTGATATCAAAATTACTGCAGAAAATGAAATTATTGTTCAAGATAACGGACGAGGAATCCCGGTAGGAATTAATCAAGATAGTGGTAAAACTGGTTTAGAACTGGTGTTCACCCAATTGCATGCTGGAGGAAAATTTAACTCTGATAGTTATAAAATTTCAGGAGGATTACACGGGGTTGGGGCTAGTGTTGTCAATGCTTTAAGTTTGTATGTTGATGTGCAAGTGTGAAGGGATGGAAATATTTACCACCAAAGGTTTTTTGATGGAGGAACCCAACAAACTGAATTAAAAGTTTTAGGAGAAACTCCAACTACTGGAACAATCGTTTGTTTTAAACCTGATCCAGAAATTTTTAAAGAAACCACTGTTTTTGTCTATGACACCATCAAAAATAAGGTAAAACAATTAGCCTATTTAAATAAGGGAGTTGTGATTAACTTAACTGATGAAAGAACCAATAAAAAAGTTACTTTCCATTTTCCTAACGGAATTATTGACTATGTTAAGGAAACTAATCAAGGAAAAAACGCTATTAATCAAGAAGTTTTTTATGCTGATGGTTTAGTTAATAATATTGAAGTTGAAGTTGCGCTCCAATATAATGCCGAGTACAACGATGATTTAGCTTCATTTGTAAATAACATTAATACTCGGGATGGGGGAACTCACGAAGAAGGATTCAAACAAGCTTTAGTTCGAATTTTTAACCGTTATGCTAATGAAAAAGATTCAAAAAATAAAACTAATTCTTCGCGTTTTACTTGAGATGACATTAAAGAGGGAATGACTACTGTAATCAGTGTTAAACATACTGATCCTCAATATGAAGGGCAAACTAAAACTAAATTGGCAAACCCTGATGCTAAAAATGCAGTTGATTTAGTTGTTGGTGAAAAATTAGAAGACTATTTATGAGGAAACCCTGATGATGCGGCATTGATTTTAGAAAAATTGCAAACTTCGCAACGATCAAGATTTGCTGCTCAACGAGCACGTGAAGAAACTAGAAGAAAATCAGTTCTTGATAAGTTTGATTTACCAGGAAAACTAGCTGATTGTGCTTCTAAAGACCCAGAATTTGCTGAACTTTACATTGTCGAAGGAGATTCTGCAGGAGGAAGTGCCAAACAAGGACGAAATAGTAAATATCAAGCTATTCTTCCTTTGAAAGGGAAAGTTTTGAATGTTGAAAAAGTTCAACCAACCAAGGTTTTTAACAACAACGAAATTAAAACGATGATTACTGCAATTGGAGCAGGAGTTAAAGAAGATTTTGATATTAGTAAAATTCGTTATGGCAAAATTGTCATCATGACTGATGCTGATGTCGATGGAGCTCACATTAGAACGTTATTGTTAACTTTTTTCTATCGTTACATGCGTCCATTAATTCAAAGTGGTAATGTCTTTATTGCTCAACCACCACTTTATAAAATTGAAGCAGGAAAACAAGTAGCTTATGCTTATACTGATAAAGAATTAGAAGACTTTAAGAGTAAGGAATTTGCTAATAGACGTTACACAATTCAACGTTATAAAGGTTTAGGAGAAATGGATCCACAACAATTGTGAGAAACCACAATGGATCCAAAAGAACGGATGATGTTGCAAATTAATTTAGAAGATGCGGCTATTGCTAACGAAGTGTTTGGGAATTTAATGGGAGAAGATCCTGAGTTAAGACGCCAATTTATTCAAGAGAATGCTGAATATGTTAAAAACCTTGATTTTTAACAATTAACTTAAGAAAGAGAAATAAATTTATGACAAAGAAAATTATTTACAACGCTGGATCAATGTTTAACGAAGCGCAGTGAGATCAAAGAAAAAGAGAGGGAGCAGCTTTGCGTGAACTTTTTCCTGATTATGAGATTAAAAATCCAGTAGATTTTGATACTAATCAAGGCACTGCTCCAACCAACAAAGAGATTTTTGAGTTAGATTATGCAGGACTAAAAGCAGCAGAATATGTAATTTTAGAGATTGATGGTTGAGATTCAGGAACACATATGGAATTTGGATTAGTTGTTGAAATGGCAAAGAATAATCCTGATAAACGACTTTATCCAATTATTTCTGATTTTAGATATAAACAAGGAATCATTAAGGGTGAAATTGTTGGTTTTGGTTTAAATGAAATGATTACTGGTGCTTTCTATGATGAAGATTTAAATTCTGGAGATGTACCTAGACTTACTTTGTGTGATTCTCACCAATCAGCTCGTGAAGCTATCAAAGCTTTTGAAACTGGTGATCTAAAAGATTACCGACAAAGGTTTGATATTAAACACTTGTATCATGATAGTGAAAGTGTTTATCACGGTTTTGAAAAATAATAGAAAGGAAACCTTAAAATGAGTGAAAAAGAAGAATTTGGCCATGGCCGCTTAGAACCAATTGATATTGCAACCGAAGTTCGTCGTGACTTTTTAGAATACTCAATGAGTGTTATTGTTTCACGTGCCTTACCAGATTTACGTGATGGGTTAAAACCAGTGCATCGGAGAATTATTTATGCGATGGATAACTTGAAGATTACAGCTAACCAACCGCACAAAAAGTCTGCACGAATTGTAGGAGAAGTGATTGGGAAGTATCACCCTCACGGAGATACTGCTGTTTATGATTCGATGGTCAGAATGGCTCAGGATTTCTCTTATCGTTATCCTCTGGTTGATGGTCATGGAAACTTTGGCTCAATCGATGGGGATGGCGCTGCTGCAATGCGTTATACTGAAGCCAGATTAACAAAAATGTCTGGTTATTTAATTAAAGATATTGATATGGAAACTGTTCCTTTCATTGATAACTATGATGCTTCTGAAATTGAACCAGCCTACTTAACTGGTTATTTTCCTAACCTTTTAGCTAATGGAGCAATGGGAATTGCTGTGGGAATGGCTACTAATATTCCTCCTCATAACTTAATTGAGGTGAATAATGCAATTATTGCTTATATTAATAACCCCCAAATTACAATTGATCAATTATTAGATGATTATATTCAAGGTCCAGACTTCCCGACCGGAGCATTAATGACTAACGGAAAATCAATGCGAGAAGGTTATAAAACTGGTAAGGGTAGTGTGCGTATGCGTGCGAAAACCAAAACCGAAAACTATAAAGGTCGAGACCGAATTATTGTCACTGAAATTCCTTACCAAACCAATAAAGTTAAGATTATTGAAAAAATCGCTGATTTGGTTCGTAATAAAGAAATTAACGGAATTAGTGATATTCGTGATGAATCTAACCTAAAAGAAGGAATTAAAGTTGTGATTGACCTAAAAAAAGAGGCTAATCCAGAATTGATTCTTTCCCAATTGTTCCGTCAAACTCCTTTACAGAGCAGTTTTTCAATTAATTTATTAGCGTTGCGAAATAATGTTCCTGAACTCTTGGATTTAAAATCAATTATTCGTTATTATGTTGATTATCAACTAGAAATTATTGTGAAACGTTCACTTTTTGAACAAGCGAAAAAACAAGCACGTTTACATATTTTAGAAGGTTTAAGCAAAGCATTGGATTACATCGATCCAATCATTAAAACGATTCGTGATTCGCAAAGTGTGGAAATTGCTAGAAATGCTTTAATGACTACTTATGAATTTGATGAAGACCAAGTTAAAGCGATCTTGGAAATGAGCCTGCAACGTTTAGTTGGTTTAGAACAAGAAAAAATTCATACTGAAATGAATGAAATTTCTACTCGTTTAGATTATTTGAACTTATTAATTAATGATTCTTCAGAACAGAACCAAGTTTTAATCAATCAATTAAATGAAATTAGTGAAAAATTTGGTGATGCTCGTCGAACTGAAACCATTTCTGATGGATTATTAAATATTGATGATGAAGATTTAATTCCTGATCAAAAAATGATTATCTTACTTTCTCAAGAAGGTAACTTGCGTAGAGTTGACCCAAACGAATTTAAGGTTCAAAAACGTGGTGGTCGCGGAATTAATGTTAATAGTAATAACAATGATCCGATTGTAATTGCAGCAATGGGTAAAACTCGTGACTGAGTCATGATGTTTACTGATTCTGGAAAAGTGTTCCGGGTAAAAGCTTACCAAGTGCAACAATATTCACGAAATTCAAAGGGAATTCCTGCACTTAACTTTTTACCAGGTTTAACTAAAGAAGATAAAATTACTGCCATTCTTCCGCTTAGAAATAATAAAGAAAAATTCAAGTATTTAGTATTTGTTACTGAAAAAGGAACAATTAAGAAGACTGAAATTGAAAACTTTAACCGGGTAAACCAAAACGGAAAAATTGCCATCTCTTTAAAAGAGGGTGACCGTTTAATTACAGTCTTACCAACCACTGGTGAAGAAACCATCTTTATTGCAACAACTCTTGGTAAAGTAATTCGCATTGATGAACGCATTGTTCGTTCTTTATCTAGAACTGCTACTGGAGTAAAAGGAATTAAGTTAGAAGAACATGATGAGGTAGTGGGAGCGACAACTTCATTTGGAACTGATGAAATTATTACCATTTCTTCAAAAGGTAATTTCAAAAAAACTAAGATTGATCAATACCGTATTAGTGGAAGAAATGGTAAAGGGGTTAAGGTTATGGACCTTAATGAAGGAAAATTTAGTGGTTTATTAGCTGCTAGAGAAACTGATTTACTCCTAATCATTTCAAGTGATGGTAACTTGATTAAAACTAAAGTTAGTGCTATTCCGACTCTTTCAAGAACTGCCAGGGGAGTAAAAGGAATTAATTTAGGTTCTAACCAAGAAATTAGTGCTGTTGCTTTAGAGTACAATAAGCATGGGTTAGAAGATCTTGATTATGAGGAAAACTTTGAACCAACCATCATTTTTGACAATGATGATCAGACAATTGATATCACGCAAATTTTTGATAATGATGATTTAACTATTACTGAATAAAAAAACTCCTTAAGAAAATAAGGAGTTTTTTATTGTTTTATATAAAGCAATCATTAAACTTTACTTATAGATAGGAGTAATTTCATGATTGAAAATTTAAAAGAAAAAGCTTTAAAACTGCATAAGGATAATCACGGAAAAATTAGAATGGAATCTAAAGTTGAAGTTAAAAATCAAGACGATTTATCTTTAGCTTATTCTCCAGGGGTTGCTGAACCTTGTCTAGAAATTAAAAAAGATCCTAACTTAATTTATGATTACACTAGTAAAGGTAATATGGTAGCAGTGATTACTGATGGTAGTGCAGTTTTAGGGTTAGGAAACATTGGTGATAAAGCGAGTTTACCAGTGATGGAAGGGAAATCAATTTTATTAAAAACTTTTGCTGGAATTGATAGTTTTCCAATTTGCATTAAAACTCAAGATCCTGATGAAATTGTTAATATTGTTAAAAACATTGGGACTTCATTCGGAGCAATTAACTTAGAAGATATTAATGCTCCTAAGTGTATTGAAATTGAACAAAAATTGCAAAAAGAAATGGATATTCCTGTTTTTCATGATGATCAACATGGAACTGCAATTGTTTGTGGAGCTGCTTTATTAAATGCTTTAAAAGTAAGCGACAAAAAGATTGAAGATGTTATTGTGGCGCAATCAGGAACTGGAGCTGCTGGTTTAAACATTATTAAGATGTTCAAAAAACTTGGGGTGAAAGAAATTCGTGCCTACAACATTAATGGTGTGGTTAATCAGAATACTGTTGATAAAAACGACGACTATGTTAACCAGGCATTAAGTGATGGAATTATCAATGGTGTCGAAGGTTCTGATTTAGCAGATATTGTTAAGGGTGCTGATGTTTTTGTTGGAGTATCAGTGGCAGATGTTTTGACTTCAGAAATGGTTAAAACAATGAATGAAAAAGCAATCATTTTTGCAATGGCGAATCCCAATCCAGAAATTGCTCCAGAACTTGCCTCACAAGCGGGAGCTTATATTATTGGTACAGGAAGAAGTGATTATCCCAACCAAATTAACAACGTGCTAGCTTTTCCAGGAATCTTTCGTGGGGCATTAGATGCGAGGGTTAGTCAAATTACTGAAGACATGAAATTGGCAGCAACCTATGCAATTGCTAGTTGTATTGATGAAAAGGATTTAAATCCTGAATACATCATTCCTAATCCTTTTGATAAAAAGGTGGTTCAAGCAGTTGCACAAGCGGTAATGGATAGTGCGAAATAGCTAATTTTTAATTAATTTAAACAACCACGCTTCATTTGTTGAAAAGTGGTTGTTTTTATCTAAAAAAAGAACACACCATAGATTTAAAGGACAGTGCGTTTTAAAACTATGCTCCTAAAAGAGAATTTGTCCCAGAAGAAGCCATTGGAACTTTGTTTTTGAAAAGATAATCAGTTTCTTTTTGATCGATGATTTTTATTATTAAATAAAATCAAGTAATTGGAAATCCAAATCAACTTAAAACTTTGAAAATCTTTTTAGGATTATAGTTGTTAATTACTAAAAAGATAGAACCAACAATTAAAAATATTCCAACCGCAATTCCAATTCCTAAAATGATTCAATCAACAGTCGTCGAAACATCAAGACTATGTTTCTTTGCAATGTCGCTTACAAATAAATTTCAAAATGCTTCACCAATTGAAAATATTAAAGCAATTATTCCAACAATAATACCAATGGCAAAAACTATCCATAATAGTTTCGATTCTCTTTCCTTTGTTATCGTTTCTTTGATCACTTCTTTTGGTTTTTTTGATTGAATAAAATCGATAATCAAGAAAGGAATGCTAAAGGGAAGAATTAGTAAAGCAGGAATCTTTCATAATCAAAATCCTTTTCCGACCTTTGTAATCCAACAAAGACTTGAAATGAATGCAAGCAGAAACACAACACTAACTATTCAAGCGAAAATAATTTGAATACCTTTATCTCCTTCAAATCCGATAGGATCAATAACATCTAAAATCGCTGTGAATAATTCATCAATGCTAAACAAAGCACTGAAAATGCAAATTAAGGTTAATAAAACTTTTTTAGCAGTTTGCATTATTTGTTAGAACCTCAACCCAGATTAGGTATCCCTCACATATACCCTATTCAAACTCCTTTTCCATGATCATATTCTTCAAATATTGATGCTTTAAGAGTAAAAATTACTTTTAAACCAGCTAAAACATCATTTAGAATTCCTCCTAATTCGGGAAAGGCGTTTTCAAGTGTTTCGCCTAATTGGTCGCGTGCAATGTCAACGTGTTCTCCATAAAGATCATAGCGATCTGCCATCACTTCCGAAAGTTCATGATCAAAGTGTTTTTTATAATAACCAAATCAATATCAATGTTTTTCGCGTCAATAATGTTTATCACTTTCTGCTTGAAAATTATTATCATCAAAACTAAATATTTGATAATTGACATCATAGGTCAAAAGACCAGCAGTATACGTGCTATCTAAAGCGTCAATAAAATCATTATTTGTTAAAACTTGATAAAGTTCAATATCACTTTTGTAAGTTTCTAGTAAATCAAAATTTATTTGGATGCTCTGATTTACTAGAGATAAAGAATTCAATAAATCTCCTTCTAGTTCGCTATCTGGATGATCGATTAAATATTGCTCTAAAAATTGGGAAATACTGAATTGCTCTGTACTCATACTTTGAATATTATAACTATAATCAAAAGACCCCGAATTCACATCAGCAGAAACACTAGTGATTTCTTTTTTTTCAATTTGATTTGTAACAAATTTCTGACCAGTTGATTGAATCTTAATTACTTTGTTATTATTTGTTTCTGAAAACTGATGTGCGGTATTAACCAAAGGGACTGCACCTGAACCAGCAATCGTCAACGAACTTAAAATCGATAATAATACTCTCATGTATCTATTCCTTTCGCAAGAAACTCAATTCTCTATTATCTTTTTCATTATAACTATTTTATAAACTTATTGGTGTTTACTGGTTCACTTTTTGATTGAACTAAATCTCTTAACTAAAAATTTATGGTTAAACCTAATTTCTTTGCTTGGGAAAGTATTTTTCTTATTTAATTAACGATTATAATTTACTTATAACTAAAAGGGAGTTTAACGATGTTAGATATTAATTTTATTGAAGCCAACCAAAAAGAGGTCGTTAAACGTTTGAATTCTCGTAATGCTGATTACACTAGCGACGTCCACAAGATAGTAGAGTTAAACCACCAACGGAAACTAATTTTGATTGATGTTGAAAAGTTAAAAAGTGATCGTAACAATTTGTCAAAAACTATTGGTGAACTAGTTCGAGCAAAAAAGAATGATGAGGTTGAATCAATCAAGACCAGGGTTGGTAAAATTAACCAAGCTATTACTAGGTATGATGAACAACTTAAAGAAGTTAATTACCTATTGGACCATTTTTTACGTACCATTCCTAATCTTCCTGATGCTGAAATCAAAGTCGGTATTGATGAAAATGATAATCAAGAAATCCGTAGATGGGGCGATGAAAAGAAAAAAGAGCAAACAGTCCCTCATTGGGAGATTGCTACGAAATTAAATTTAGTTGATTTTGATTTGGGTGCAAAATTAAGTGGTTCACGTTTTGTAGTTTATACCAATCAAGGAGCAAAAATGGTGCGAGCTTTAGCAGATTTATTGATTCAATCTCATACTAATCACGATTATCAAGAAATGTTTGTTCCAGTAATTGTGAACCAAGAATTAATGTATGGAACAGGACAATTACCTAAGTTTGCTGAGGACGCTTATATTACTGGGAATCAGTATTTAATTCCCACTGCTGAAGTACCCTTAACTAATATTCATGCTAACGAGATTCTTGATTTAAAAACATTACCAAAAAAATATGTGGCTTTTAGTCAATGTTTTCGTCAAGAAGCCGGAAGTGCAGGAAGAGACACTAAAGGATTAATTCGTTTGCACCAATTTAATAAAGTGGAGCTAGTAAAAATTGTTGAACAAAAAAATTCAGTCCAAGAATTAGAACTATTAGTTGAGGATGCCCAAGTAATCTTAGAGCTTTTTGATTTACCTTATCGCGTGGTGGAGTTATGCACTGGGGATTTAGGTTTTAGTGCGACAAAAACTTATGATTTAGAAGTTTGGTTTCCATCACAAAATAAATATCGAGAAATTTCTTCTTGTTCTAATTGCGGTGATTTTCAAGCACGGAACATGATGATTCGTTATAAGGATGATAATAATGAAACAAAATTAGCACATACTCTTAATGGAAGTGGAGTGGCAATCGATCGCTTGATTGCTGCTATTTTAGAAAACTATTATGATGGAGAAAAACTTGTTCTACCCGCTAAATTACAACCTTACTTTAATGGTGAAAAATTCTTAAAGTAAGTAGAATTAATGATAAAATAATGTTGCCATTATAAAGATTGCATCTGAATCTAGTCAGGACCGGAAGGTAGCAGCTATAAGGAAACGCGTCTTGTATAGTGGTTTTTCTTTTGTGAGGTTAAGAAAATGGAAAACGAATACTTTAATGAATTAATGGTTTTAGCCGATTTGGCTTTAAGTAGTGATGATATCCCTGCAAGTGCGATTATTATTGATCAAGACCAAAACATTATTGCTAAGTCATATAACAACCGGATGAAAACTAAAACAATTTGTGGTCATGCTGAAATTAATGCCATTAACGATGCCTTCCAAATAAAGACTACTAACAATCTTAAGGGGTGCAAAATCTATACTAGTCTTGAGCCTTGTGATATGTGTTTTGGGGCAATTCGTCAGGCAAGAATTGATGAAATCTGTTATGTGATTGATAATAATAAAAACACAGTGACTAAAAGCTTTGCTTTAAACAGCAGAGAAGTCATTTTAAAAAAGGCAGGAACTAGAGAACAAGAAAAAATTTATCAAACGAAATTAAGAACTTTTTTTGATGATAATTTACGATAAAAAATCGCTGATTAAGCGATTTTTTCAGTTGGTTTAAAATTTTTATTGCCAAATTTGGTAACGGCACTGATAATCGGAATTAAGTCATTCCCGATTTGGCTTAGTTTATATTCAACCCTCAACGGACCATTATGAATCTCATCTCGATTAATTATCTTTTGAGATTCTAACTCTTTCAACGAAACACTTAACATTTTTTCAGAGATGTTAGGAATTTCTCGTTTGATTTGGTTAAAACGTAATGTCCCATTTATTAACTTATAAACGATTAAAATCTTCCATGGTGTATTAATGACTTCAAGGGTCTTGGCCACGGGACAAAATTTATCATCTAACATATATTTTTTCATTTGTTCTCAAACTCATTTCTCATAAATCACTCATAGAATTTATACACCCAAATTTTGTAAATATCTATGTTTTTTCATAGCAAAAAGTTAGCGAAAAGAAAAAAAGAAACATTTAATTATATAATTAAGGAGCAAAAGAGGTGAAAACGAAATGCAACAACATAATTCTTTATACCGAGTTTATCGTCCGAATGCTTTTAAAGATGTTGCTGGTCATCAAAATATTGTGGAGATTTTAACGTTTGAATTAAAGAACAATAATTTTGATCATGCTTATTTGTTTGCGGGTCAACGCGGAACTGGAAAGACGTCAGTGGCGAGAATTTTAGCAAAGGGAATTAATTGTTTAGACTTGCAGAACGGTGATTCGTGTAATGCTTGTGCTAATTGTCAGACTTTTAACAATAACCAGTTTCCTGATATTTATGAAATTGATGCTGCTTCTAACAACGGAGTGGATGAAATTCGTAATATTAAAAATAATGTCCAAACCTTACCAATTATTGGCCAATATAAAGTTTATATTATTGATGAAGTTCACATGCTTTCAAAAGCTGCTTTCAACGCTTTATTAAAGACTTTAGAAGAACCACCAAAACATGTGGTGTTTATTCTGGCGACCACTGAATATGACAAGATTCCCCAAACAATTATTTCGCGTTGCCAAACGTTTAACTTTAAACGAATTAGTAACCAAGATTTAACTGCTCGAATTGATTTTATTGCTCATGAAGAAGGTTATCATTTAAGTCAAGAAGCCGCCAGACAAATTTATGCGATTAGTGAAGGATCGTTGCGGGATGCTTTAAATGATTTAGAACAATTAATGGTCGTAGCTTATGATTCTAAAAAAATTGATATTGAAGCGGTAAAAACTTTATTTTATATCGCTACTAAAGCAGAAAAGCTAGCGATTATTCACCAGATTTTAAATCACGAAAGTCAGGAAGTGATTAGTTATTTTGAGCACAGTCGTCAACAAGGAATGGATTTCAACCTTTTAACATTGGCTTTAATCAAAATGATTAAAGAAATCATTGAATACCAGTTAACTCTTGATCAAAGCTTTCTCACTGAACTTAATGTTGAGGATGCGATGGCATTTAAAGCCATTCCTTTAAACGATTTATTTTTAATCACTGATAATCTAACTCAAGCTTATATTAAAACCAAAAATACCACGGCTGGCTTTGACTATATTTTGTTGAGTGTTTTAAAAACGATTCAAACCATGGATTCACAACTATCAAGTGGAAGATCACAAACAGTAGTCGCAAAGAAGGTTGTACTTAATCCAAAACAAAAAGAAGCATCTGATGAAATTGTGTCATCACCTTCCATACCAGATAATCAGCAAATAAAAGTAGATCAAGAACCTTTGAGAGAAAATCTAACTACTGCAGAATTATCAGAAAAAGAAGAGACGAGTAAAACTCTTAGTGTTGATGAATATTCTGAAATTATTAATCAATCACAACCAAATCCTTCTAAAAAAATAAACCTTAATCCTTTGACTAAAACTACTCAAAGTTTAGAAGCGTTAATTGATCATCAACACCAATTAATTGAAGTTAGTTTGAACGAACCAAAGATTAATTACTTAATTGATGATTTAATTAATGTTTTAATGGGGGTGGTTCAGGAAGAAAACCCTACTCTTCGCCATGAATTAAACGATAAACTCCAAAAGATTTTTGAAACTAATCAAGCCAATGAGTTAATCTCTTCTGATGAAGCTTATCAACTTTCAGCTTTTTATGGAGCAAAGATTGCTGCGGCTAATCGTTCTGAAATTATTATTACTACTGATAATTTTATCAGTGCTAATTTGATTAATTTATCGTTAGTTAAGCCAGAAATTAGTGCTGCTTTGTTTAAGGTATTGAAAGACAAGTATGTGGTGTACGGAGTAAGTGCTTCAATGTGAAAAGAAACTAAAACTACCTTTGCTGATTTAAAGCAAAAAAACTTTCTACCTGAGTATACACAAATTAACTTTGACAATTTTTATACTGCAAATGAAAAGAAGGCAACCAGTCATCAACTTGAACAAAGCCAAGAATTATTAGACAAGGCTGCCCAATTATTTGATTTAACTGATGTTAACTTTGGGGATAAATAATGGAAAATAAGTTTGACCAAGTTGTAGAAAAATTTCAAAATCTTCAAGGAATTAGTAAGAAAACTGCCCAACGCTTAGTGATGGGTTTGATTAATAATCCAAACACTTTAAAAGAACTTGATGAAGGGTTATTGATGATTAAAACCAAATTAGGTGAATGTTCAACCTGTTTTTATTTAACTATTGATGGAATTTGTCCAATTTGTAGTGATTCACACCGAAACCAAAACCAGGTAATGGTTGTGGCTAACATGATGGATGCCAAAATCGTTGAAGAGAGCAAAACTTTTAATGGGATTTATGCGATTTTAAAAGGAGAGATTGATTTAAATAAAAACATTACTCCTGATAAGTTAAAGATTCCAGAATTATTAATGCGAGTGAATCAGAACAGTGAGTTAATTTTTGCTTTAAACGCTACTTTTAATGGTGAATTAACAGCTAATTACTTACGTGACATTGCACGAAAAAACCAGATTAGTTATGCTAGATTGGCTCGGGGAATCCCTCGTGGTGGGGTTTTAGATTATATTGATGAACAAACTTTAAAAGAGGCAATTAGAAATCGGCATAAAAACGATGAAGAATAAAGGTAGGTTTTAAAATGTTTATTACAATTGAAGGAATTGATGGTGGGGGAAAAACCACTCTAATTGAACCATTAAAAAAATATATTGAAAAGAAAGGGTACGAAGTTTTTTTAACTCGTGAACCAGGAGGAACAGCAATTTCTGAGGAAATTCGCACCATCCTTTTAAAAAAACGTCTTGAAAAAATTGATGGATGAACTGAAGCATTGTTATTCATTGCCTCAAGAAAACAACACCTCTCTGAAGCAATTATTCCTGCTTTAAAAGCAAATAAAATTGTAATTTGCGACCGCTATATGGATTCAACTACTGCTTATCAAGGAGCGGGTAGGGGATTAAAGCTTGATGATATTGATGAAGTGCAAAACATTGTTCTGGGTGAACATAAACCAGATCTCACTATTTATCTTGATTTAAACTTACAATCAGCTAATCAAAGAATTAACCATCGTCGTGATGTTGATGATGCGAACCGTTTAGATGAAGAAAATAATGAGTATAAACAAAAAGTTATTGATGGTTATCATGATTTAGTTCAAAAGTATCCTAACCGGTTTAAGGTAATTGATGCCAGTTTATCAAAAGAGGAAGTCATTAACCAAGCAAAAATGATTATTGATCAGGTTTTAAAATAATGACTCAACCAGAAATTATGAACTACTTACACCAAGCGTTGGTGAAAAACAAGTTGTTTGAAAGTATCCTTTTTGAAGGAGATAACATCAGTTTGGATGAACTGGTTAACCAGTTGGGACGCATGCTTTATTGTGATAATCACGCCATCACTAACGATCAGTGTCAGTGGTGTCTGTCATATGAAAATCACTTTATAACTGATGTTAAGGTCATTGGTGATCATTATCAAGTAATTGATAAAGAAACTGTTTTAACAATGGTTAATGAATTGAACTATGCACCATTATATTTAAATAAGCCTAAACTAAGAATCATTGCTAATGTTGAAAGTTTAAAACCAGAAGGTGCAAACGCCTTATTGAAGTTTTTAGAAGAACCTACTCCTAATACTTACTTTTTTTTGTTAACTAATGATCAAAACCAAGTTTTGCCAACCCTTGAATCTCGAGCAAAACTTTTAACCTTAACTAGAGGAACAAATGAACTTGATGATAATTTTTTAGTTGAAGTAATTAGCACTAAAAACAAAGATAATATTTTATTATTAAATAATAAGTTAAAAAAAATGGAAAAAACCAAGTTACAAGAATTAGTACAAAGCGGGGGCAAGCACTTTTTAAACACTGCTAATGTCTCGATATATGAATTATTTTTAGAATTAAGTCAGGATCTAAAGTTTTCTAATAATTCACAGTTAGCAATTGACCGGTTTTTAATCCAAATTACAAGGGTAATTTAAAATGAAAGTGTTAAACGATTTATTAGGGTATGAAAATTTACAGCTTTATCAAGATGATACAATGTTTAGTTTTACATTAGATAGTATCTTATTGGCACGATTTATTAATTTTAATAAAAGAATGACAAAAATTGTTGATTTTGGCACTAATAATGGGGTGATTCCTTTAATCATCAGTCGTTATACCACTGCTGCAATCACGGGGGTGGAAATTAATTCTCAAGCAGTAGTTTTAGCTCAAGAAAATATGAGTTTAAATGAATTGAATCATCAAGTAAAAATTGTGAATGATGATATTAAAGTATTTGCTAAGAAGAACATTCATGGTTTTGATCTTGTGGTTTGTAATCCACCCTTTTTTGAAGTGGGTGAAAAAACTAAGACTAGAGAAACTAATCCCTTAATGGTTGATGCTCGTCATGAAACGTTGATTAACTTAGCAGAAATTATTCAAAGCGCTAGTTTGTGTTTAAACAATAAAGGAGTATTTGTGATGGTTCATCGTGCTCAAAGAACTGGTGAAATTATTGAGTTATTTCACCAGTATCATCTGGTGGTTAAGCGTTTGCGTTTTGTTTATTCTAAAAGTAAGTATGAGGCAAAAACTGTTTTAATTGAAGGTCAAAAACAAGGTAATAAAGGAGTTGAAATCCTTCCTGCCTTGATTGCCCATAATGATGATGAAACTTATAGTGATGAAATTTTAGAATTTTTTCGGGATTAGAAGTAATGTTAGGAATTAAAATTAATCAAAAAATATTGATTGGGGTCTCTGGAGGACCTGATAGCATGTTTCTCTTGGATTTGTTAGTAAATCAAGGTTATCAACAAATCATTGTTTGTCATGTCAATTACCATACCAGAACTTCATCAATTCGTGATGAAGCGATTGTTAAACGTTATTGTGATTTGCACCACTTGAAATACTATAATAAGAATATTACTTCTGAATTTGAAGATAATCACACCAACTTTGAATCAACAGCAAGAAAGCTCCGTTATGATTTTTTTGCCCAAATTGGCTTAAAAGAAAACGCCACAATTCTTTTAATCGCCCATAATTTAAATGATCACATTGAAACTTATTTATTGCAAAAACAACGCCATAATTTAGTGGATTATTATGGTTTAAAAGTTAAGAATAAGTACCAACAACTAACTGTGTTACGACCTTTGTTAAACCAAACTAAAAGTAGTATTTTAAACCACGTGAATCAGAAAAAAATTCCTTTTGGAATTGATGAAACAAACTTTGATTTGAAGTATGCGCGAAACCAGTTAAGATCACAACTCAATGAAGTTGATTTTGACTTTTATTTAGCAGAAATTAAACAGGCAAACCACTTAAATGAAGCTGATAAACAAGTTGCTTTGAAGTATTTTACTAAAAACTTGGTTAGTGATAAGTTAGTCCTTGATTCTTGGTTTTATCATTTGAGTCAAAAACAAGTGATGTTTGTCTTAATTAATTATTTTAAACACTTAAAAGTTGACCAGATTTTTCTGCATCGGAAAAATAATACTTTAAAAGCAATTGCTCAAACACTTTTGACAAGTAAAAAACCAATTTTAAAAATTAAAATCCCAAACTATTGGTTAGTTAAAGACTTCAACACTTGTTATTTCCTTATTGATAATGAAATAGAACTTGTTAAAACTATGATTAACAATCATCAAGAATTAAATCAATTAACTACGAAGTGGGTTCAAGAATTAATTGCTAAAGATGGTTTTCAATTCCCCTATTTGTTAACCAATGATTTTGAAAATTATAAACTAAAGACTTTCTGTCAGAAAAAAAAGACTAATCGTTTCTTTATTGACCATAAAATTAGTTTTTTTGCTCGGGTAAAACAACCAGCAATTATTCGGTTGAACAACCAGCAGTTAATTAATTATCAAAACTTTCTAGGGGATTAAAAAATTTTGTTTTTATGTTAATATTACTATGTTATTTTGTATAACTTTTAGATAGTAAGCAGAAATGAGGGATGGTTAGTGAATAATCAGAAAAATAATAATGCCAATAAAAAGAATAACCGTCGTGGTGGAATTTGAATTTGATTAATTCTGATTATCATTATCATCATTGCCATTATTGTTGCTTCTATCTTCTTAAAAAGTAGTCCTGACGCTTTAAGTGTTAATGAAGTGCAATCTTATCTTAACTCAGGAAAAATTAATAGTGTGACTATTCAACGATCAGCTTCCTTGCTGATTTTGAGAGGTACTTACCTTGATGAAAACAATAATCTTCATGCTTTTGTGGTCAACAATATTCCTATTGAAGCTTTAGATGCAGTTTATGGAATTGGTAGTGCTAATAGTGCTGATGTGCTTCTATTGGAACAAATTATTTACAATTCTGGAAATACTTTCCAAGGAATTACCAATATTCCTGTTGATCAAACTGGACAAATTGTAGGAACGATTGTTCCATTAGTGGTCATGATTTTAATCTATGTCTTCTTGTTTTGGTTCTTATTCCGTTCAATGGGTGCAGCTGGGGCTGGAGGTGCTGGTAACCTATTTGGAATGGGTAAAAGTAAAGCTAAACTTTCTAAATCAACAGTTAAATTCAGTGATGTTGCAGGAATTAACGAAGAAAAGAACGAAATTGTTGAATTAGTTGATTACATGAAAAATCCTCAAAAATACCAAGAAGCTGGAGCCAGAATTCCTAAGGGAGTCCTTTTAGAGGGACCACCAGGAACTGGAAAAACTCTTCTTGCCAAAGCGGTTGCTGGTGAAGCCAACGTTAACTTTTATGCAACTTCTGGTTCAGAATTTGACGAAATGTTTGTGGGGTTGGGAGCTTCAAGAATTCGAGAAATGTTCCAAGATGCAAAAAACAATGCTCCTTGTGTTATTTTTATTGATGAAATTGATGCCTTGGCCCGAAAAAGAACTGCCAATGTTGCTGGTTCAAACGACCAAACTTTAAACCAACTATTAGTGGAAATGGATGGTTTTGATACTAATTCAGGAGTAATCATTATGGCAGCCACTAACCGAAGTGATGTGCTTGATCCAGCCATTTTGAGACCAGGAAGATTTGACCGAACAATTCAAGTTTCTCTTCCAGATATTAAGGAAAGAGAAGCTATCTTGAAATTGCATGCTCGTAACAAGAAAATTTCGCCAACTATTGATTGATACCGAATTTCACAAAGAACTCCGGGATTCTCAGGAGCACAGTTAGAAAATGTGCTTAATGAAGCAGCGATTTTAACTGTTAGAGAAAATACTCCTGAAATTACTATTACCCAAATTGATGAAGCGATTGATCGGGTAGTTGGAGGACCTGCGAAAAAATCTCGAGTAATGACACCAAAAGATAAGGACATTGTTTCTTATCACGAATCAGGTCATGCTTTGGTTGGGTTAAAACTTGAATCAGCAAGCAAGGTGCAAAAGGTAACAATTATTCCGCGGGGAAATGCAGGAGGATACACGATTACTACTCCAAATGATGAAAGCATGTTTCAAACTAAACAAGATTTGTTTGCCACAATTGCTGGTTATATGGGAGGAAGAGCTGCTGAAGCTATTATCTTTGGTGATGATAATGTGACTACTGGTGCTGATGATGACTTAGAAAAGGCTACAAATATTGCCCGTCAAATGGTGGTAAGATTTGGAATGAGTGAAGCTTTGGGAATGGCTAAATTAGTTACTCAAGAAGATTTGAGTTATGGTCGTACTAGTGGTAGTTATTCTGATCAAACTGCAGCAGCAATTGATGAGGAAGTGACTAAAATTCTAACCACTGCTTATAATCAGGCAAATAAAATTATTCGTGATAATCGCGAAGAGTTAGAGTTATTGGCTGAATCTTTACGAGTAATGGAAACAATTACTGCTGAACAAATTGAGTTTATTGACCAAAACTTAGCCTTACCAGATGATGTTAAGGCTGAAAAGGTTAAGTATGATGAAGAGTTAAAACGAATTAAAGATGGTGACATCATTGATATTGATTTAGCTGATGTTGAACCAAAACCAAAAAAAGAAGCAAAAAAACCAAACACCACCAAAAAGAAACCAAAGAAAAAACCAGAAGATGAAACTGATGATCAAAAAGATGACAGTTCTTCTAAGGATAAAAAATAATTTTGATAATAACGAGACGAGAAAGTTTCGTTATTTTATTTAAGGAGCAAGAAAATGGATGTAAGTTCAAGAGCAATTAGTACAGAACATAATTTAAAGATTACGATTGTTGATTTAACCCAATCTTTAACCAAAATCGTAGAGTTACACCAAACCAACCCGTTAGCAACAATTGTCTTGGGAAAAATTACTTTGGCAAACGCCTTATTAGGATTAGAATTAAAAAATAACGAAATTACAACCTCAACAATTTCGACTAACGATGGATTAATTAAAACGACCATTGCTGAATTTCAAAATGACCGGGTACGAAGTTTTATCAGTGATTCAAACTTTGTTGTAACAGGATTGAAACCAGAGAAAAAACTTGATGAATTACTTTCCCAAGTTGTAGGAAAAGAAGGTACTTTAACAGTTGCTCGTTCGACAGTTCAAGGTGAACCTTATGTTTCAAGAGTTAGTTTAACTGATGGTTCAATTGATCGTGATTATATGGAATATTTACGGATTTCAAGCCAAGTTAATTCTTTTATTAGTACCAATGTAGAGCTAGATGACGATTTCAAGATTAAGAGTGCTGTGGGAATTCTTATTCAACTGTTGCCTAATTATAAAGAAGAGGATGTTGATTATCTTATTAAAACAATTGGTAACACAGCGTTTATTAATAAAATTTTAGTAAAAACAACAAACTATGTTTCTTTAATTGAAGAAATTGCAACCGATGCAATTGTTTTAGAATCAAAGGAATTAAAATTTCAATGTACTTGCTCGCGAGAAAAAACAATTGTTGCAGTTAAGTTATTAGGTGTTGATGCTGTTGATGACATTATTAAGAAAAATGAAACAGTGGAAGTTATTTGTGATTTTTGCAAAACAAAGTATGAAATTACTCCCGAAGAATTAAAAGACTAAATCTTTGTTTAAACAATAGTTTTTATCAAGTTCTTTTTATAAAATTAAACAAGAAGTAGAGGTATAAAGCGATGGAAATGAATACTTATTGTGCTAAATGCAAAAATAAAGGTCCTGTAGTTGATGTTAAGGTAGGAAATGAAGATAATCCTGTTCAGGTTTCAATGCAGTTGTGCTATGGTTGTTTTGAAGAAAGCTTTAACAAAGATGCTGATGATTCGGTTTATTATTTAGATGATTATGAAGATGACGAAGCAGACGATCTTGATGACGAATTTGATAACACGTTTGAGAGTGATTAATTCAATTTGTTGCCTCCCAGAATAGGGAGGTTTTTCTTTTCTATGATAAAATCAGGGAGACATTGTTTTAACTAGTGGTTTGATAGTTTTGTTAAACCACTAAATTAATAATCATTATTTAAACAGTTAGAAGGAAATCTTGAGCATAGATTTTAGTCTATCAGGATAATGGTTATTTTGACTTGATAAAAAACAAACTTGAAAAAAGAAAATAGTTGATAATAGTATAAAATTATCAGCAAGAGAAGGAAGAAGGTGCTTTGAGGAATGCCATTAAAGAGTAGAACTAAATCAGCTAAAACCCCAAAAGTAAAAAAGACTAAACCTAAAAAAACCAAAGAAGCTAAGGTTAAGAAAAAACACCTAAAAAAACCAAAAACTAATAAAAGATCAGCAAAGGGAAGAGCAGAAGAATTATTAGATAGCCATGGTGAAAAAAACTTAACTGGTAGTGATGCTTTTCTTGACCTTGATTTACCAGAGATTGAAGATACTGGGATTAAAGCATTGAAACAAATTCAAAAACGTCAAAAACAATTAACCTCAAAGTATTCAAAAGAAATCTTAAATGGGACAGTTGTTACTACTACGCATTATGATCCTAACTTAGAGAAACACGTTATTGAGTTAAATGATGTGACTAAGTCTTATTTAACTGGAGATGTAGAAACCCAAGTTTTAAAGGGAATTGACATTAAGTTAAATAAATCTGATTTTATTGTTATTTTAGGACCATCTGGTTCAGGAAAAACAACCTTCTTGAACACCATTTCTGGTTTAGACAAAGCAACAAAAGGGGATGTCTTTGTTTTGGGATATAACCTAAGTTTGTTAAAAGATTCTCATTTAACCAAGTTTAGAAGAAAACACGTGGGATTTATCTTCCAACAGTATAATTTATTGACGAACTTAACTGCTAAAGAAAATGCTGAAGTTGGAGAAAATCTATCAACAAAAAAACATCCTGAAATGGAAATTGAAGATATTTTTGCCACAATTGGAATGAAAGACCAAATGAATAAATATCCTCACCAAATGTCAGGGGGACAACAGCAACGGGTATCAATTGCACGAGCCTTAGCAAAAAATCCTGATATCTTGTTTGCTGATGAACCAACTGGGGCTTTGGATGAAGAAATGGGACGGAAAGTATTACAAATTTTAGTTGATGTTAACAAACTTTATAAAACAACTGTAATTGTGGTTACTCATAACCCTAATATTGCTAAAATTGGAAACACGATTATTCACATTAAAAACGGGTTGATTGATAAATTAGAACGCAATGCCCATCCAGCAAATCCTGAAGATATTGAGTGATCATAAAAGAAAGACCAAAAAGGTCTTTTTTTGTTTCTTTTTAAAACAATAAAAATAATTAACTTTATTTTATAATCTCAATATGAGAATGTAAAATAAAAGGGGTCTTGGGTACCAATGTTAAAACTATTTAAGAGCTTTCATAATTTAAGTTTTGCCAAATGACTTCAATCTTTAGCGTTCGTTTTGTTTATTTTTCTTTTTTCTGCCTTAACAACAGGGATTGTTTCTACTCCTTTGCAAATTATTAATGTAACAGGTGGGATTAGTGATAAACAAGCGGGATGAGATTATAGTTGAAAACCCCGATTAAATAATTTTACTGACGATTATCTTTTTGATTACTTTGAAAGTATTGATGATAATGGTAATTACAAAAATTCTTTGCAAACTAATCTTTTTAATTGAGAATATGAGTATAAAGGTTTGCTTTTAGACGACTATTTTAGAGAGTATTATAAGGAACGTTTCAACGCTAGTGATCGTGATTATCAAACTAATCGTAGTGATTTTTTAGGTAACTTTATTAAAAATAATTTATATGCCTATGGAAATTTATATAACCGAATGGTTTATCTTTATCCAGTTAAAGGACAAGAATCATCAACCAAGACCAACTATGTCAGTTTGGATGATCTTTTAACCAGTTCGTGAGATGAGTATTCCAAGCTAAACTATGATCAGGTTTATAAGAAAGTTGTTGAAGATTTACCAATGATGATCAACTGAAATGATAAAGTGAGTATTGATGCAAATTTTATTCTTGATTATAGTTGAGCATCAATAGGACACAATGAAACCTTATTTAATCTTGAACCTTTAAATTTAGGAAAAACCAACAATGTAGTTGTTTTTGAAGGATTAAAGAACTTGAAAAACATGCAAGATGATGAAGTTTTGATTAATAACAAGTACGCTCAGAAAAATAATTTAAAGATTGGTGATGAAATTGAGTTAAATAATTTTGGTGATGAGACAATTCACCAGAAGTATAAAATTGTTGGTTTTGCTAATAAGATCAATAACGTTTTTCTTGAAAACCAGTTAAGTAATGAATATGACAAAATCAATAACAGTGTTTATGTTTATTTGACAGAAAATGAGATGGAAAACTATGTCAGTTTCTTTTATAAAAATTCTAATTCTATTGAAGCACCACTAAGAAAAGATCCAGTCAAAGCTGACGTTTTCACCACCACCAGAATTAATGCTTATGGTAATAAAAAGAATTTTCGTAAGTTTGCTAGCAAACTGACTACTGATGAAATCCTTGTTAAACCAATTGAGGTTAGTAAGTACAATAATTTAAGTTTTATTAAAACTATCCAACTTTATATTGTTGAAGCTGCAATTTTTATTGTGATTGGATTTATTATGTTAATTCTTTCCACTGGTTTTATTAATTACTGTTTAAAAAAAGAATTAGACCAGTCGGCGCCTCAAATTGGGGTTTTAAAAGCAAATGGTTTTCCTTCCGAAAAGATTGCCTTTATCTTTTGAACTCGAGTTTTAATGTTGATGTTAATTGGTTTTGGTTTAGGGTTTGGAATGAGTATCCCGATTCAAGGTTTGGTCCACGACATTATCGTGGTGAATACTTTTGTAGTAATTAAAACTCATCTGTTTAATCCGTGATTTATAACCATTGTTGTTGCTTTTATTCCTTTGCTACTATCACTTGTTAGCTTCTTGACTTTAAATAATTACTTAAAGAAAAGTTCTTTGGAGTTAACCAACTTTAAAAGTGTCCAAAGCATGAAACAAAAGAAATTCAATTCTTTAGCTGCGATTTTTCCAACTAGATTGACAAAACATCGTTTGGTGATGAAGGATGCTCTTAAAACGTTCTTTTTAACCTTACTACTAGTACTAGCTAATTTGATAATCTTAGTGGAATTTAATGCCCGAACGTTTACCAACCGTTTGATTGATAACTGAAGTACGGTTTATGATAAGAACACTAATTCTGCTTTTAATAATGGGTATCAATTTCAATGACAAATAGAAACCTATGGAAGTTACTCCTTTGCTAACAGTGACTTATATAATATGGACTATATTGGTTATAATGACCAAAAAGATTTAAAAGAGATAGTAACTAATGATTCAAAAAGTACAATCTTGACTAATGAGATCCAAGATTATCTGGCAATTGATCGAAACTTAGTGCAAAATTGAGTTTTGATAGCTGCACAACTCCAAAAGATTTATCATACTGACATCAACCATGCCTCAATTAGTTTTCAGTTATTGCAACAGTTTTTAATTCAAGGTTCAGATGATTATGAACAAATTGCTCCATTTCTACCAGACCAAAATCAGGGAGACGCTATGAATGAAGAAATTAAAACAACTTGACTCCCTAGTCTTCAAATTCTTAGTGATTCGTTAATTAATCCTGACCCGTTAATTACTTTAAATAATGCTTTTGTGCAAGAAAAAATTGATTTTCCTGTGTTAAAGTTTGATTTGGCTTCACCTGGTTATTATTACAAGAGTAATGAAAATTGAAAGCTTTATTTAGTTGATGATAATAGTTACAACCTTTTTAATCTAAGTGGTGATAAAGTAGCTAACCTTAAGAAGCTTCAAGACCAAACTTTACCAGACCAACAACTTCCAGTAATTATTTCAAAACACTTTGCTAAACTAAACAATATGAAAATTAATAAGGTCTTTCAAGTTTCGCTTTCTCAAGATAATTACAATATTTTAGTGCCATTAAAAATTGTGGGAATTAATGAAAATGATAATTATTCAAACAACATTTATGGAATTCGAACAATTCTGATGAATAAGTTTCTTTCGACAATTCCGCCTTCTCCTCTGTATAATGAAGTTTTTACCAAACGGCAATTTCTTCATTTTGACCAAGATAATTCTGTTGCTGCAGCAAAAATGGATACTAATTATTTCAATTTCTTCTATCCTACATCAAATGATGGTGAAGTTTTTCTGGGTGATCTTGTCAATAATTACAACGCTACTTATAGTTATGTTAACTGGTTTAATTTAGGGACAAATAACTTTTTACCAATTGATTTATCAAAGCGTTTAGCCCAAGAAAAAGTGCATGAATTTTATGCTTTAATTGACTTGTTAATCGGAGCAACCGTTTTGATTGTTCTAGTGCTTTATCTTGTCTTTTTATTAGTTAATGTTAATGAAAAACGGAAGATAATCTCAACTTTTAAAGCGTTAGGTTATAACAACTGAGAAATTAATTTAAGTATCCTTGGAAAGTACTTTATCAGTGAGTTGGTTGCAATTGGTGGGGGTCTGGCAATTAGTTATTTAATGTGATGAATTGCAGTAAAAGAGCTTTATGTCCAAGCAGAAGTGATTATGAATAATCCCTTTAGTTGAATTGTTTTTGTTATTGTCTTAGTGATTATGATGGCAGTTTTATTGATTGGTGCCTTCTCATCTCAATATTTAATTAAAACAGTCTATAGTAAAAATGATGAAGATTAAAAAAAGACACCAGGGGGGGGTGTCTTTTTTATCGATTTATTTTAACTTTGAGGAATAACAATTTTAAATGTTATTGGTCAATAACCCTTAACATTCTTAATTTCAATTGTCGCTCCATTCAACTTACTATCTTTGATTTGGAAAACTGTATTTGTGACATTTTTGTTATTGTCAAAAGCAGTTCAGAAGTACCAACGATCAGTTGTGACATTAATAACATTATCATCAGCATCCTTAACAACGATGTTATTTTCATCTAAAACAAGATCATACAACGAAAAGTACATATTATTACTGTCGTATTGATCACTTCCATAATCAGCAGTGAAAGTCTTATTAGTCTCATCATACTTCCCGTTTGAAACGTCAGGGTTAACAACTACGTTTTGATCTTGAGGAATAGCAACATTGAAAACAATTGGTCAATATCCCTCAATTCCTTTGATTTCAATTGTCGCTTCATTTAGACTGTAATCATTAATGGTAATAGTAGTATTTTCATCACTTGTTTTGAAACTTCATCCGTTTGTAGTAATTGTTCCACTACTATTCTTAACTACGATATTATCAGCACTCAAAACATGATTTAACTCAAAACTCATTTGATGATTCTCTTCTTGATAAGTACTATTTCCATAACTCGCAGTAAAAGTCTTGGTATTCCCATCATACTTCCCGTTTGACACGTCAGGGTTAACAACTACGTTTTGATCTTGAGGAATAGCAATATTGAAAATTTCAGGTCAATACCCATCGATGTTTTGAATGAAAGCTTTTGTGTTATTTAAATTGTAATCGTTAATAGTAATAATTGTGTCACTACCACTGATGGTTAAACTTCACCCGGTAGTGATTTTTTCACCACCATCATTTCTAACAAGTACAAAATCTTTTCCCTCTAGGGGTAAACCTTTAACTTTGAAGCTCATTTGATGATTCTGTTCTTGATAAGTACTATTTCCATAACTCGCAGTAAAAGTCTTGGTATTCCCATCATACTTTCCGTTTTTAATATCTTCAATCACGATATGTTTATCTTGGATGATTGCAATATTAAAAGTCACTGGTCAATATCCAGAAATTCCTTTGATTTCAATTGTCGCTCCATTCATGTTCGCATCTTTAATTTCAATAACAGTGCTAGCACCATCATCAGCAGTTCAGAAACTTCAACGGTTGCTTGCTTGGTCAATTACTTGTCCGTCTAAATCTTTAACAACAATTTTTTCTTCAGTTGAAATGAAATCTTTTAGTGAGAAAATCAGATGGTTATCATCATATTTACTACTTCCATAATCAGCAGTAAAAGTCTTGGTATTCCCATCATACTTTCCGTTTCTAACATCTGGATTAACAAACACATCTTTATCTTGGTTAATGTTGATCTTGAAAACAATTGGCCAATATCCCTCAATTCCTTTGATTTCAATTGTCGCTTCATTTAGACTGTAATCATTAATAGTAATGGTAGTATTTTCATCACTTGGTTTGGAACTTCATCCGTTTGTAGTAATTGTTCCACTACTATTCTTAACTACGATATCATCAGCACTCAAAGTTACACCAATCAATGCAAAACTTAGCTCATGACCTTTATAAGTACTACTTGGGTTGCTGGCGATAAAAGTCTTTATATCAGCTTGATAACCTCCGTTGGTAACGCTTCCAACGGCAATATTTTGATCTTGATTAATGACTACATTAAAAGTCACTGGTCAATATCCATTTACATCTTGAATCCTAACTGTCGCTCCATTTAAATGGTAATCATCAAGACTAATTGTTGTCGTATTAGTGGTTGTAGTTAAACTTCATCCAGTAGTCACTTGCCCATCACTTGTTTTAACTACAATATTATTTGGATTCAAAGTTAAATCATTAATGGTAAAACTCATCTTGTGGTCACTATACTGCGCGCTTCTATAACTAGCAATAAAGGTTTTACTATCAGAATTATAACTTCCATTAGCAACAGTGTTGTTGATCCCGATTTCTTTGTCTTGAACGATTACAATTTTGAAAGTAATTGAATTATAACCATCCAAATTAATTTGAATTGTCGCTCCACTTAAATGGTAATCATCGATGTGAATCGTCGTGGTGTTATCAATAACAACAAAACTTCATAACCCATCTTTAGTTTCAACTTTTGTCCCATCACTTTTAACAACATTAAGATTATTTTCACTTAGACTAACATTTGTTAACGAAAAGCGCATTATATTATCGTTGTATTGACTACTTCCATATTTAGCAGTAAACGTAGTAGTGTTTGAATTATAACTTCCGTTAATAACGTTATTAACAATGATATTTTCATCTTGGTGGATAACGATTTTAAAAATGATTGATAAATGATTATCAAGATTAATTTGAATTGTCGCTCCATTTAAACTGCTATCTTCAATTTCAAAAACAGTATTAGCACCATTTTCAGAAATTCAAAAGTTTCAAAGTCCAGCTTCTTGGTCAACATTGTTTCCTTCAACTGTAGTGACAAGGATGTTTTCTGTTTTTAAAATTACCTTGTTTAAAGAAAAACTCATTTTGTGCTCTTGGTATTTATCACTACCATATTGAGCAATAAAAGTTTTACTATCAGAATTATAACTTCCATTAGTAATGGTAGGACTAACTACAATGTTCCCATCACCATCAACGTCGGAGTTATTTTTGTCTCCACAAGCAACCACCGAGATGGCAGCAGTACTGGTTAAACCAATTGACCCTAAAATTGCTAATAATTTCTTCATTCAGTTCTTTTACCTCTTATATCTAATATAAATTAACTGTGCTAATTATAGCAACATATAAGTGTTTGATGTGAAAAAAAGACCTTAAAAGGTCTTTTTCGTGGGATTGTAATTTAATTTTAACTCAATTTTTCGTCTTTTAAATCTTTTTTGGTAATCATTTCATCAAGTTTTCATTCCTTAACTAATTGCTCATATTCTGTTTGATTATTATCCATTAGAGCAACATAACGACTAATTGCGCGAACGTGAGTTTTAAAGTGACTTCTTAAAGCTTGGGTATGAATACAGTAATTATAAAGGATGTAATCATCATTTTGAATTAACTTTGCTCGTTGATCAATTAACTGCATAGTGTCAAAACCAGGAGTTACCCCATCATTTTTGGCATGGGAAAAGAAAATTGGATAACTTGGGGTGTGACCTTGCTCAATTAGTTTAAAAAGATTAGCATCAAATAAATTGATATTAGATTTAGCCTCAACCTTGTTCCCCTTTTTAAGCAGTCATTTTACTAGTTGTTTAGTTTTTCGTTTTGGTACAAGGTGTAAATGACGGTTACGAACATTTTGAAATAATGATTCTAAACTGCCAAATCCACAATCAGAAATTCCGAACTTAATTTTATATTCTTGAACTAGTTTTGGATCACTTAAAGAAAGATGATTAGTAATATAAGCCCCCATACTTGTTCCTAGTAAGACGACTTGTTCAGGATTGTGGTTAGCTTTTAATCACGCCAATGCTCCTAATGTATCGCGAACCTCTTTTATTCCTAAAGTAGAAGTATCATTATCAGATTTAGCGTGCCCTCGAAAGTCAAAACTCATCACGTTGTAACCTAACTTAGTTAAAAACTGGGCGTGATATAAACCAAAGAACTTATCTCCAGCAAACCAGTGTAAAGAAATTATTCACTTATGAGAATTGGGGTGAGGAATATAAGTCAAACCACTTAAGGTCAAGTTATCAGTGCTAGAAAAAGTAAAGAAATTAATGTTATCAAAATCATTAATAACTAACTGGGGCGTGTGGTAAAAACGTTTCATTACGTTGTTCATTTTTTTTAGTTGGACTTGGTTATGTTTGCTTCTTCTAAAAGGAATATGTCAAGGTTTAAAACAACTTCACCACAAAGCATAAACAAATTGGAGGCATTTTCTTACTCTAGTAATAATTGTTGAACGAAACATGGACTAATTTTTATCCTTTGATAACATCGCTTCGATTGCTTGATTTAAACTTGCAGCAAACTTATTTTTTTCCAAACTTAAAATTCCTTTAATTGTGGTTCCACCCGGTGAAGAAACCACGTCAATCAAGTTTCTTGCGTTTTGGTTTCAAGCGAGTTTTTCTTGAACATAAGCTCCACTCGCCTCGACCATGCTAGCAACAATCTTTGTCGCTAAATCCTTTTTCATTCCTTGTTTGACTGCACTATTAGCAATTGCGTCAATGAAGAGATAAACAATTGCAGGAGCACTCCCTGCAATTGCAGCAAACAACTCAAAATCTTTTTCTGCAATGATATAAGTGTCGCCAAAACTATTTAAAACCGTTTCATACTTACTAATTAGTTCTTGATTTGAAGCACAAATTGCACTAGTGGCTTGGCTGATTGCAGCATTAATATTTGGCATGATTCTAATGATGTTGGGATGGTGGAAGGTGTTGGTTAACTGTTCAAGAGAGGTAGCTCCCATCATTGAAATAATCACTTTATTGTTTCATAGGGTTGTATATTTAACATCATCAACACAATTTTTAGCGAAGGTAGTCAAACTTTGAGGTTTAATTCCTAAAAAAATAACGTCATTGTTTTTTAAGAATTCTTCTAAATTGTCACTTTTTTTGATAATTTCTTGTTGAGCATTTAATTGTTCAAATTTATTTGAGTGGTGGTCAAATCCACTTAGAATGAAGTTATCAAAGGCTGGTGATTTACTCATTCCTTCAATAATTGAACCAGCCATATTACCGACCCCCAAGAAACCGATTTTTATTTTTTCCACGCTTTTCTGCCTCCGTTTTCAATAAGTTGGACCTTATTAATCTCTTCTTTGAGAAGAGTATAACTTTATTATAAGATAAGACTAACAAATAATTAGCAAAAGAAAGGATTACCAGAATGCCAAATATTCGAATTAAAGGTGCTAATAAAGCATTGGTGCAAAGTTATGCTACAAAAATTAGTGAGTTAAGTGGATTATTAAATTGTAGTGAAGACAAGATTTTTATCATTGATGAAGGTCTAGAAACTATTTATGCTGATGCTAAAGTGAAAAACCCAGTTTATGTTGTGGTGGAATGAAAGCAACGTCGTGATCAAGAACAATTAATGTCACAGCATTTGACTCAACACTTCAAGGATTATTCTAGTAGTGTTCGGGTGACTTTCCGTGATTTTGATAACCAGTGATATATTAACGGGATTAAAAGTTAGGTTTAGAGAAATATTGAACGTGTCTGAGCTAAAGCGAAGTTAGGTTTTAGGGTAAAATAATACAAATAAACATAGGTTAGTCATCAATTTTAAGGAGTAGTAATGGAAAAAAATAATGAGCGTAAATTTAGTGAGCAAGAGTTAGTTCGCAGGGAAAAGTACCAAAAACTTGTTGATCAAAACTTAGATCCGTTCCAAATTAGTAAATGGGAAAACAATACTGATTTAAAGTCAATCCGTGATAAGTACCAAGATTATTCAAAAGAAGAATTGCAAACACTTGACCAAGTTCCTGTACAAGTAGCAGGAAGAATTCGTTTATATCGTGAAGCTGGGAAGAAGGCAGTTTTTTGTAATATTCAAGATGAAAACGGAAACTTACAATTATATGTGCGCATGGATGAATTGGGTGAAGCAGCTTTTGCCTTGTTTAAAGACCTTGATTTAGGAGACATTATCGGGGTTAAAGGAATGATTATGAAAACTGATCATGGTGAACTTTCAATTCGAGTGCAAAGTTTTAGTTTGTTAAGTAAGGCGTTAAGACCTTTACCAGATAAGCATGCAGGAATTGTAGATATTGAAGAAAAGTATCGTCGTCGGTATGTAGATTTAATTATGAATCCTGACCAACTCCAATTATTTAAAAACCGTACCAAGGTGATTCGTACCTTACAACATTATTTAGATGATCAGGGTTATATTGAAGTAGAAACTCCAATTCTTCAGGCAATTAAGGGAGGGGCTGCAGCCAAACCGTTTATTTCCCATTACAACGCTTTGGATCGTGACTTCTATTTAAGAATTGCCACTGAATTACATCTAAAACGTTTAATTGTAGGAGGATTTAACGGGGTTTATGAAATTGGTCGAATCTTTAGAAATGAGGGGATGGATACCCGTCATAATCCAGAATTTACCACAATGGAGTTATATGTGGCTTACGAAGATTTCCACTTCTTAATGGATTTAACCCAAAAGTTATTCCAACTAACTAGTCTTGCTGTTAATAATAGTTTACAAATCAAGTATGGGGAAGTTGAAATTGATTTAGATAAACCGTTTGCTAGAGTTCATATGGTTGATGCAGTTAAAACAGCTACTGGGATTGACTTTTGAAAACCAATGACTTTTGAAGAGGCTAAACAAATTGCAGGAGAAAAAGGATTAAAAGTTGAACCACACTTCAATGATGTGGGTCACATTATTAACTTATTCTTCGAAGAGTTTGTTGAAGATAGCATTGAACAACCAACCTTTATTTATGGTCATCCTAAAGCAATTTCGCCTCTTGCTAAAGCTAATAAGGATGATGATCGTTTTACTGATCGGTTTGAGTTATTTATTATCAGAAGAGAATATGCCAATGCCTTTTCAGAATTAAACAACCCTATTGATCAATACGAACGTTTTAAAGCTCAAATCCAAGAAGCTAAGCAAGGAAATGATGAAGCTACAGAAATGGACTTAGACTTTGTCGAAGCTTTAGAATACGGGATGCCCCCAACTGCAGGAATTGGTTTGGGAATTGATCGTTTAGTAATGTTATTGACTAATTCAGAATCAATTAAAGATGTCTTATTATTCCCTCAATTGAAACCAAGAGAGAATAGTTAATGAGAGTTGCGTTGATTGGTAATGGTTTAGAAATTGAGTTTCAGAATCAATTAACCAAAGAAAATATGATTAAAAACGCTTTGGAAGGTAAGTTGAGTTATAACCGTATGACTCAGAAATCCAACTATCCATCCGCTATTAAAGTATTTGCTGATATGCATGAGTTAAGTTATGAAAATATTGATAAAAATCCTCTCCGTTGGAAGTGAATAGAAGATGTTTTAAAAGGAGAAAATAGTAATAAATCAATTGAAGATTTGTTTATGGATGTTGAAATTGCTTTACAAGATTCTTCAGCAACTGAAGAATTTAAAAATATCTTTTTAAAATACATTGAATATTTTTCTTCAGAAATTAAATCACAATTTTTTGAAAAAGAAGAATACAGATGAAATTATAATGATGGAAAGTATAAGTCTACTAAAAATAGACTAAACTTCCTAAATGAAAAATTTCGCAACTATGATTTGATTTTAACAACTAATTACACTGATTTTATTGAAAAAAACTTAAACGAAGAGAATAAAAGTAAAGTTGTTCATTTGCATGGCGAATTCGATAAACAAGATAACCTTCCTTTATTGGGAGGGGATAAGTTGATTAACGTTCAAATGATAATGCTAAAAGTTGAGGAAAGCATTGTTGAAGGACTTAAAAAAATAAAAGACGAAGAAATTGACTTAACAAAAATTGAATTAGATATTTTTGGTTGAAGCTTTAGTAATGAACACGATCTTATTCAAATAATTATTAATATCATCTTAGATTGATATTATAAAGATTCTGATTTCCTATGAACTACTAGTTATAATGAGTATACACAGTCAAGAACAAGCTTTATTGTCAACGAGTCTGGTGGAACAAGGAAAAAAACAGAACTTAATCTTCCGATAGTGATTAATTATTATTACTATGTTGATAAAAAAGGTGATTCAAATGATTTATCTGCTGCTGAAAAGTATAAAAAAAATAATGAAAACTTTTGAAAGGGATCTATTTTTTTGGCATACATCAATAGATATAAAGGTCATTTAGTACAATATCGTTTTCCAACTTTCTATTGACAACAAAAAATTAAAGAACAAGATATAACTTATTGAGAAAGAAAAGAACCTGAAAGCCATTTTATGCTGTTTGATAAACCAATAAAATTTGAAATATATCCATATACAAATTTCAGTTTGACAAATAATGATTTAGAACAGTTCAAAAAATAATATGAACAAAGACAGCGTTATTAAACGGTAATTTGTTCCAATAACTATAGAATGGCTTTTTAAGTACTAATAACTTTTAAAAAAATAATCTTTGTTTAAAATTATTTTAAAGTGGTTTTCTTGAAATATTTTTCTTCGGAGAAAATTAATGTTCTTACTTACGTATTTCCAAGTTTAAACAATTAAATATTGTTAGTAATGAAGAAAGATGTTGCAAAAAATGTTAATATGTATGAGATGTCAGTGGCAACAAGAAACCTGTTCCTGGTAATCTCTTGCGTCCGTAAGTACTTTTTAAGTGTTAGGCCGAGAACTGACGGGGAATCGATTTGTTTGGTATTGAGTATTCAATCCTTCAGATCGGTTTTTTTGTTGAAGATTTTGTTTAAATATCTTGTATGAATTCTTAAAATTTCCCACTTCTTTGTTATAATTTTATAGCGAGTTAATATCACACGAGTTAACTCCTTGGCTGCAAAGCCCATTAGACCAAAAGGAGGATACATAAATGAGAAAATACGAGATTATGTACATCTTAGACCAAGATACTGCTGAAAATACAGTAAAAGATACTAAAGCAAAGTTAGAAAAAATCTTAACTGAAAATGGCGGAAAAATTGAAGAACAAAAAGAATGAGGATTGATGGATTTCGCTTATGAAATTAATCATAAGAAAAAAGGTTTTTACTTTGTTGCAATTGTAGATACTAATGCTGAAAATATTGCTGAGTTCCAACGTGTTGCTAAGATTGATAAAAACGTTGTACGAGAAATGGTTATTAATACTGAAAAAGAACAAGATTATGTTCAATCAGTAGAATTATCAAAAACTGATATGACTAAATTTGAAGAAGAACGTAAAGAAAGAAGAACTTTCAATAAACGCAACTTCAATAGTCGTCCTCGTCCAGAAAATAGTACTGAGGAAAATAACAATACTTCAACTGAACCAAACAAAGAAGCTTAATAAAAATAAGTAAAGAAGGTAATAGAAATGAATCAAGTTCAATTAATTGGAAGATTAACCAAGAATGTCGAATTAAGAGAAAATACAAATGGAACTGCTTACTGTTTTTTTACAGTAGCAGTGAATGAGTATCGAAACGGAAAAGAACAAGCAAACTTTATTTCTTGTGTTGCTTGAGAAAATGTTGCTCGAAACATGAGTAACTTTTTAGGAAGTGGATCTTTGGTCGGTGTTACTGGGAGATTGTCTTCAAGAAGTACCAATGATAACGGAAATTTCCAAACTATTACCAATGTAGTTGCTGATCGTGTTGAATTTTTAGAACCAAGAAATGGCGCTCGAACTCAAACCAAAGGAAATAATAATGACTATGTGCGAAACGATTCAAACTTAGACATGGATTTGGTTAACGGATTCGAGCAAGAAGAACAACCATCATCAATTAAAAGTGAACCTAAAGAAGAACTTTTTAAAGATGATGATTCAATTCTTTGAGATTAAAGAAAAGAGAATATTAAAATGATTAAAAAAGGACCAAGAAGAAAAAAACCCAATCCTTTTGCTAAGAATCAAATTAAGTACATCGACTTTAAAGATGTTGAACTATTAAAAAAATTTGTTTCTGGTAATGGACAAATCTTACCTAAACGGGTAACTGGTGCTAGTCCTAAAGACCAAAGAAAACTAGCTACTGCGATTAAAAGAGCAAGAACCATGGGTCTTTTATCTTACGTAATTGAATAACCAAAAAAGAACCTCCTAACATTTTGTTAGGAGGTTCTTTTCTTTTTTGGTAAATCAGGAGAAAATAGTAAACAGAAAGGATTGGTTTTATTTATGGAAAAACGAATCGAAAGTTATGTTAATAAATTAGAAGCTGATCAAATTACTTTTGCTCAATTTCTTCGGGATTTAAAAAAAGAATTAGGAGTATCTAGTTTAGTTTTTGATACTAAAACTGATGTTGTTGAAGCACGTTATGGTGATAATAATGAAAAAGTTATCATGAGTGGAAATCAATGACCAAAAATTAAAGAAACTGAAGCAATCGATTTAGCAGATCACCTAGTTGATCTAAAAAAAGATTGAGCGGCTCTATTAAATGATGAAAAGTATCACCAAGAACTAGGGGAATTTTTAAATAAATATAAATTAACAAAAGTTGATTTTAATTTAGAAAATGATGAAGTGAAGTTTTATTCTGGAAATACTCATTTAGTTGAAGGAATTGATTACGATAATCAATAAAGTTAAAAACAACCACTTTTAAAGTGGTTGTTTTTTTATTAAATTAAACGTTTATTTTCGCTAGTTCACGTTCCAAAGGCAGTCACGATAAAGTTGTTTGTAACTCCATAAACTTGATCAGAATTAATTCCAACCAAAGTGGTTCCGCCCAACTGCTCTCCATTATAGTTATAAACCCCTTTTGTTGTGGCAATAATGTTGTTCTGAACGCTGATGATGTCATCAAGAGTTAAACCAATTAAAACACTTCCACCAACCAAATGGTTATCAAGATTGTAGACTCCTTTTGTGGTCACAATGAAATTATCACTAATAGCAAGAATATCAGCAGTGGTTAATCCTACCAAGGCATCGCCTCCCAACTGCTCTCCATCATAGTTATAAACCCCTTTTGTTGTGGCAATAATATTGTTTCCTTGACCAAGATATTCTGATTTTTGCAAGCCTCTTAAAGGTCTGATAGGAATCGAGAAACCAAGTCAACTAGTGCTGGTTTGATAGACTCCTTTGCTAGTGGTGATGATTTTGTCACTTAATGCCCAGATATCATCAGCAGTTGGTTTCCCCAGTTCTAGAGACATAACTTGTTGATCTTGAGTATTATAAATTCCTTTTGTTGTTGCTACAGCAGAATTACCAACCATCAAGATATCATCAGCAGTTAACCCTCGAAGTTTTTGAGAATAGTAATAAAGTTCGGCAGGGAAAAGTAAAGAACTATAGGTTCTAAAAACTCCTTTGGTGGTTACAATTAGTGATTTACCAATTGAAAGAATATCACTTTTATCAAAAGTAACTCCCGAAGAATTTAATAAACTGCCACTATCATTATATAAACCTTGTTGGGTAACTACGACTGAGCCACTAACTCCATAAATCGTGTCGTTGCTATAAGTTGTCAGACTTTTAGCAATTTCAACTCCTTGCTGATTAAAAATTCCTTTAGTAGTGGCGATTACAGTATCAGAAAGGCCAAGAATGTCGTTTTTAGTGAGATCTTTTAAAACATATGGGGATAATTGGCGACCGTTGATGTTATAAACTCCTCTAGTAGTAGCGATAATGTTGCCACTCATCGCTAAAATCTCATCACTACTCATCCCACTTAAAGCGTCAGCAGCAATCAGGTTTCCATCTTGATCATAAACTCCCGTACTGGTTGCAAAGAGGTTATCACTCATCGCTAAGAAATCTTCACGAGCAAGTGAAGTTACTTGCATCTTAAAGTGATAAGGATTGATATTATCAGCAGTTAAACTAAAGGTAACTTCGCCTGCAACCTCAAAAGTATTAATAGCAGCATAATATCAACCATCACGTTCAATTAAATTAATTTTAGCAAGGTTGGTGTCTGAAGAAGTTAATTCTGGATTAACTAAATCATCAACTCTACCCAATTTGATTTCACTAGTTTGATCAGGGTTCAAATCAGGATTAAAACTTGGAATTGTAATATCAGTTTTTGTCGCAACTTCAAAGTCATAGGTTCGAGAATTTTTCATATTATCAGCTTGGATATTAATGGTTGCTTTTCCACTTCCTGTAGCTTCAAGGAATCAATTTTTGTTAGTATCTTTTTTTGGCTCAATAACAGCGTTATTTGTTGAAGAAATTACCAGGTTAATATAATCGTTTGAATTAAGATTCAAGTCAAGTTGATTACCAATTCAAATTTGGAGACGATCAAAAACGTGATTGTAATCATGTTTGGCTTCAACATTCATTCCAAATGTTTCGCCAAGCATTCCAGAGGAGATAATTTTTAAAATTTCATTCCCTGCTTTTTTAGCTGTTAGAGTAAAGGTAATTAAGTGGTTATTATCATCAATCTCTTTTTGAACATCAACAATATCATTTCCATTAGAAAGAATATTAAGACTTTGCTTATCAGCATCAGGCATATCATAAGGGAAAAGAAAAACTGTAACTCTGGTGTTAACTTCGATTGTAGCACTTTCACCAAAGCGCAAAGTACTTGGCAAATTAGTAGTTTTCATTCAAGTTGATTTTGCTAGGTTAGTATAGTCAGTGTCATCAGGAGCGGACTTAATCGTTCAAGAAAATGATGTGGGAGTAGTGAGATTAGAGTTATCACTTTCAACATTAAAGTTTGCCGTTCCAGCCTTTAAAGGATTAATGTTTATTCTTCCGGTGTCTTGATCAATACTTGCACTAATTAAACCTCGATCAATTGCATCTCCAGTTACCCGAAGGTTAACTTCTTGAGCGTAATTTTGGACTTGTAAGATCTGGTTAATGTTAACTTTTTGACTTGTACTTACTCCATCAGTATCAATATCAACAGTAGTTTCTGGTAAAACTGTGAAAGCAACATTAGTGGTTTGGGCACTATTTTTACTATTAATAACTACACTAGCACTTCCAAGACCTAAAGCTGTAACTCTAACAATTCCTCCGTTTGCTAAATCAGAACTATCAACACTAAGGATGTCTGGATCACTACTAATAGCTACTGGATCAACCAAATCTTGGTAGTTGTCAACACTAAAAGTGGTGGTTTTGCGATCATCAGTTAAAACTAATCCAGTTCTGGTTTGAGTGATGATTGTACTGATTTTTTCAAGAACAGTTAAAGTAAAAGAGGTGGAATTAATGTTATCTCCACTTAAAGTAATTGTGGTGGTTCCTGATCCAAGTGCACTGATGCTAAATTTTCCTGTTCGATCAATTTCAGAAACATCAGCTACTTGTTGATTTGATGATTCAATTTGTAAATTAATTAAATTTAGCGCACTAAAATCAGCAATGCTTAATTCGTTGACTTGACCAATTTTTAAACTTGATATTGGAGTTTGTTCAAAACTAATGTCATGTTTAGCAGGAACATTTAAACTAAATTCGTAGTTATTAATAGCATTATCAGCAGTAATAGTTGCTTGAATTGTTCCTGAAATTAATGGTTTAAAAATGATTGTACCACTATCTTGATCAATGGTCACTTTCAAAGCCTTGCTTGGTTGGGTAGTAATTCTAGGATTTACAAGTTGATTGAAATTGGGTAGAGTAATTACTTGGTCTTCACCAATTTCAGGACTTAAGTTTAAGGTTTCATTTGGAGTAGCAACATCAACTGGGGTAGCAACAGTCAAACTAACTTCTTTATTGGCTGTGATGTTAGCAGCACTAATAATTACTTTTGCCACTCCTGGTTTCAATCCTTTAATAGTAATCGTATTACCATCAACAAAATAACTTTCCACACTTAGAATCGTACTATCACTACTTGTCACTTTTGGATCGACTAAGTTTTGATAATCAGGAACACTAATTGTTATGGTGGCATCAACCTTGATTCCTTTTGGAGTTGTAGAATCATCTAAAACAATGGTGACACGATCAGGAATAATAAAGTCAAGATCCTTTTGGTTAATGTTATCACCACTAATCATTAAAGTAGCGATTCCTGGATTAATCGGATTAAGGGTAATATTTCCTTGATGATCATTTGTAATTGTGGCAACATTATCATCACTTGTTTGGATGTTTGGATTAATAATATCAACATAATTATCAATTTTAAGTTTGACATTTTCCCCAATTTTAGGTGTCGTGTTTAAATTCGCTTCATCATTAATTACAATATCTTCTTTTGGTAAACAAGTAATTGCAATAACTTTTTCACTAGTACTATCATCAGCACGAATGGTAATGTTTGCAGTTCCTTGGGCAATTGGTACAAGATTAATTGTTGCTGTATCTTGATCGACATTTACTCCGAGAATATCAGGATTATCACTTTGAGCACCAAGGTTAATTAGTGTTTTAGGATTTCCGATAATAATTGCTTGGGATTCACCAACTCTTGGATTTGTAATAAAGTTTGGGTTCAAAGTAGTTAAGTCTAAATTAGCTAATTTAGCATCATCAGCAACTTGAAGTTGAATTGTTTGGGGTTGAGTGATGTTAGCAGCATCAATTTTCAAACTAGCACTTCCAGCACCTTGACCAATCAGTCTAATCGTTTCATTAGTAGCATCGATTGAATCGACTTTAAAAACGTTATTATCACTTGAAGTAGCAGTGACATTAACCATATCATTTAAATTATCAATTTTGATATCACAAGTGTGTCCGGTAATAAATCCTTGTGCCACATCATCTAAATAAGGATTAATTCTTGAAGGAATAACAAACGGAATTATTTGTTCATTGGCGTTATCAGCTTTAATGATAATATTGGCTTTTCCTGGATTGGTGGGGATAACATTAAAAGTAGCTATTCTTGTTGTTTTTCTTTGCGTCCCCTTTTGTTGATTATCATCAGTGACGTCTGTATAAGTCAGGTTAGTGACCGTTGCAACATCAGTTTGATCTGAAGCTACAGATAAGTTTTCATAGTCATCAGCATTAGTGATATTAATCTTACTAGTTTCACCAAGTTTTGGTGAGGTATTGATTTCTGTACTATTATCATCACCGCTGATTGGGGTTAAATCTAACTTTGGTTGAACTGATAAAGCGAGGATGCAAGCAGCAGTTTTACCCTCTTTAGTACCAGTAACGTTGTCTGCAAAGATTCCGATACTTAAATCACCTTGGATTAATGGTTTGATAGTAATTTTACCAGTATCATAGTCAAGCGCAATTTTAGCTTTATTACTACCGCCACTATCAATGCTGCCATCAGAATTCAAAACTGCAACTTGAAGGTTAGCGAAGGTTTGGGGATTATTTAAGATGATTGTTTGGGTTTTTTCAACACTTGGGGTGGTAGTGAAGTTGGTTTTGTCAAGATCGGTGTCTTCATCAAAATCACAATCATCAACCACCACCAAAGGTTTTGGATTTCCATCAAAGACATTTAACTTTTTACTTTTTGAAGAATTGTCTGTGGAAAGTAAAACATCTCCACTTCCTGATTTTCCTGTTGAAGTTACTTGAATTTCGCCATCATCACTCATTTCTGAAACTGTAAATAAGTTTTGATCAGCAGTGGCAGTTAAACCAAGTTCTTGAGCTTTCTGGATATCGGCTTGTTCGCTAGCGACTTTAAAAGTTATTGCTTTATTCTTCGCCATGATTGGCGAAGTTTGACTAGCGCTAATATCTTTAGCGACTTTATCGAGAAACTTATTTTCTTCCTTGACTTCTGAATTGTGATTGGTGCGGTTATGAATAGCTACCCCAACTCCAGCTCCGACAGCTCCACCAATGATGATAACTCCTGCAGCAGTTGAGGAATAAATAATAATCTTCTTGTTCTTTTTGCTGGTTTGTTTTTGCTTTGTCATTTTTCCTCCGTTTTCTTAAATTACAAGTAGAATTGGTGTCAAAATATTACTTTAATTGTTTCTTATTGAGATTATAGCAAAGAGATTTTTTGATTAGGATTTTTTTACTTTAGAAAAATTTTTTACTTTTAAAACGATAGTTTAATTCTAATTATTGGTAATCATTAAGAAGAATTAGTAGAATAAACTTATAAATTAAGTGAGGGAAAACTGATGAAGGTAATTTTTTTAAAAGATGTAAAGGGACAAGGATTAAAAGATGAAGTTAAAGTCGTGAGCGATGGGTACGCTTTGAACTACTTGTTTCCCAATCATTTAGCGATGCAAGCCACTCTTGGAGCAACAAAATCTCTAAATACAAAAAAACAAATTCAGGGTGAAGAAAACCAGTTAGCTACTGCAGAAATGAAACAACTAAAACAAAAAATTGAAGAACTAAAACCAGTTTTTCAACTTGATATTATCCAAGATAAGGCCCAGGGATCAATTACTGCTAAAGAAGTTGTGAATTATTTAAAGGTTGAAGAAGGAATTGAAATCTCTACTAAACAATTGAAAAACTTTAATAATTTGAAAGAAGCAGGTACTTTTAAAGTGGAGATTAACCTAGAGATGGGTGTGAAAGCAACACTTGTTGTTCGAGTAGAAAAAAAAGATAAAAAGAAATAGTTATAAGTTAGAAAGAAATGGGATAAAAGCATGATTGATGAAAAAGCTAATCTGGAGATTTTAAATGAAGCTGAACAAAATGTTTTAGCAATTGCGTTAAAGTCTCCCAATGCTTTACCAGATATTTTGATTAATCTTAGTCATGATGACTTTTTTTCAGGAGCTCATAAGTTGATTTTTCAAGCAATTGAAGAATTACAGATTACTAATCAAGAAATCTCAGAAATTAATGTTGCTGACTATTTAGAAGGTAAGGGAAGGTTAGCAAAGGCGGGAAATACCTCTTATCTCTTTATGATTGCTGCGAAGTATTATTCTGATGAAAATGTTGATAGTTATATTAAAATTGTTCACGAACAAAGTGCTGAACGTCAGTTGAAAGGTTTAATTAACGAAGTTTCTAACCTGACTAAAACATCAACTAATATGCGTGAGGTTTTAGAAACAGCGCAAAACCAGTTATTAGAAATTGACTTTGACTTAAAAACCAATGATACAACTAAAATTGGTGATAGTGCCCAGGTGGTGTTAACTAAGTTAAGAAAGTTAGCTTCTTCAAAAGAAAAGTTAACAGGAATTACTACTGGATTTGCTGAGTTGGACCGGGTTACTGCAGGATTACAAGCTCAAGATTTCATTATTTTGGCTGCTAGACCAAGTATGGGAAAAACCGCCTTTGCCTTAAACCTTGCTTATAATGCTGCAAGTGATCCTAAACAAAAACAGAGAAATGGGGTAGTCATTTTTTCTTTAGAAATGCCTGGCGAACAGTTAACCCAACGGATCTTATCCCTAATGACAGAGGTTGAAGGTGATAAGTTACGACATGGTCAAGGAATTAAAAAAGAAGAATGAACCGAATTGGGAGTGGCTAAAGACACGCTTGATCACACTAGAATTTTTATTGATGATACACCAGGGATTAATGTTCAACAAATTCAGTCTAAACTGCATAAGTTAAAACGTGATGAAAACATCAACTTGTGTATTATTGATTACTTGCAATTGGTGACAACACCAGGATCAAGTGGCAACGACCGTCAAAACGAAATTTCAACGATTTCGCGTCAGTTGAAACGGATTGCTCGGGATTTGGGAATAACAATTATTTGTCTTTCCCAATTAAGTCGAAGTGTTGAAAAACGGGAAGACAAACGTCCGATTATGTCTGATTTACGAGATTCAGGAGCGATTGAACAAGATGCTGATATTATCATGTTTTTATATCGTCCTGACTATTATGTCCATGATGATGGGTCGATGCCAAGTGAGGTTTCGCCAACTCAATTAGTAATTGCTAAGCATCGGAACGGAGCTACAAAAGATATTGAACTATCTTTTTTAAAGCGATACGGAAAATTTATCGATGCTTAATGGTTTTTCCTAACTTTTATCACCATCAGGCTATCTTCTTTTTGGTGGCTAATTTTGGTATAATTTACTCATTAACGAGCTTATTAAATTTCAAGGGAGAAAAGAAGTGAAAAAATTAATTGCGTTATTGACGGTTTTTTCTGTTGCCGGCGTTTCAGCGACTAGTGTGGTGTCTTGTGGAGTAAAGACTGATCCAATTGGTATTTATCTTGGTGATGCTGACAAAAGCATTAAAGAACAAGAAACTAATATCAATAGCATCAACTATACTGCTAAACAACTAGCAACTGCTACTAATGGTTTTTCTCAATCATATAAGGGAAGAGAAGGTTATCTGGTTAACCCAGCAATGACTTTTAGTGAACTTAATGATATGTTGTTTCGGGTAATGGCAAATGATGCAAGATTAATTACTAAACCCCAAGAAAACCAAAAACAACTTCATGATTCTCGTGATACTTTTATTGGTCGGTTTGGCAATGATGCTGATGCTGCTTATCAATCAGTTAATGATAAGGGAATTTATACCCCTAGTGTTGATGGTTCGCGAATTTCAAGTTTAGAGTCTGATGAAAGTAAGTATTATGACCAGTTTGGTTATACTCATGTTAATTCAATTAATGGTTTACATGACTTAAGTGCTTATAGTGGTGATGTAAGTGGTTTAGCTGCCTTAAATGAATCAAAGACGGAAGCCAATAACTTGTTTGATGCTGCTGATAATGATGCAAATGCTTTCTATGAAAGTTATCATAATAGTACGAAATATTCTAGTTTTGTTGGTGTGCGTTATGCTTTGAGTGATGATCAAAGTGGCAGTGTCTTACAAGAGTATAAAACCATGAGTTCGGTTTTTACTTACAATAAGAACGATGGTTCAATTTCTCAAGCACCAGCTTCTTATGTGAGTTATGCATCAGCTAATAATATTAAACAAGAAGACCAAGATTCAGAAAAGACTAAACCTTTAGGACAACGCACCAAATCTGATCCTTATGCTCGTTTAATTTTGTCTGCTGCTGATAGTCTAGATCCTTTAATTGGTACTAACGCTGCACCAACGCTTAACTTACCTGATGGGCTTGATGCTGGAGGAATAATGCCAGAAAACACCACTTTTGCAGAAAAGATTAGCAGTATTAGTGCTACACCAAGTCTGGATTATGTTAATACTAAAACTAAAATTAAAGATAGTAATAATAACGATGTTGATGGTTATTCTTTTGTTTATAACCAAAATAGTTTTTATTATGCTAAAGCCAAACCAATTAAAGTCACCTATTCTTTTGCTCCTAATACTAAAACTAGTAAGGATCAAACTTATCAAATTAGTTTTACTTTAAACAATCTAGTCGAAGTATTTACTCCAATCGTTCAAAGCATTACCCAAACTGATGATCAAAAGAAGGACAATACTCAAAGTTATCAAGTTATTTGATTATTTAATGGTTATAAATTCTTTAACGTTAGTGATGATCGTCTTTATTCTCAAAACACCTTGATTAATAGCAAGGATAAAGACCAAACAAAGTATCAAGCAATGGTGGAATATGAATTGAATCACCAGTTAAGAGATTTATATACTAGTGGTTGAGAAATTAAGAAAAATTCAAATTAAGACTTGCATTGAAGTTAATTTATTCAGAAAGAAAACAGCGAAGGTAGTATTTAATTTTCGCTGTTTTTGTTTTTAAAATCTTGTCCTCTAAAAAACATGGTTTTCTGAAAAAAAGAAAACAGGTTTTTGTTATAATCAAAAAAGAAAACAAGTTTAAATAAGAAAGGTAAAAGAAAAAAGACAAACCGTTTGGTTTGCCTACTTTTAAGGGAAAAAACTAAAATCAACCCTTTAAGCATTTTTAATTAACAACAAAATACCCTGGTTTTAATAAAATAGACAGAAAGTTTCTATTTTTAACCAGAATTAGAAAAATGGTCAAATTATTAAGTTATTGTCATTAGGAGTAATCAGTCAAAAATTCATCATTAGCATGAGTTTTGTTAGATTGATGAATTTAATTAACCTAAAGGTATTAAATTATTGTTGTTTTTAAATTGAATGGTGTAATCCTTTTAAACTTAAGTCAATCTGTAAATACCTTATTGATTAAATTGTTAGTTGTTACATTAACAACTAATTACTCATATCCAACAACATAAACATTAGATTACGGCACAAAATAAGTATTATTAATCAATCAGATGACATAACTGCTGAGTGGTTGTTACAGTTTTTGTTTAGGTCTTTAATAAAATCTCTTAATAATCCGATCATTAATTATTAACAAGTTAAATAAACAAAATTAGCTTAAGTTTATGGAAGGAAATTATGAAGAAAAAACAAAACCCAAATTTAATTAAAAATGAATTTATGTGGGAGGAGCCAAAGAAAAAAACAAAACTCTATAAAAACTGAAAACTTTATGCAATTGCTTTACCAGTAATTGCAATTGCAGCGGGAACCGGATCTGGAATTTATTATGGTGTCAATGGCCGTTCTAAAAAGGTTGATTTAAGTACCCTTCATCTTAATACACAATCAATTGCTGGCTTTGAAGGCATGAGTAAGGTTGATGCTTTCGAAATGTTTTTGAAAAACAATGAAAATATTTCTAATTTAGAAACCAAAGTTGAAGTTGGTGATTTTTCTCCGCCTTCATACAATTCAAATGGTAATTTAACTATAAAAGCAAAAGCTAATAGTGGGTGCAAAGGTGAAGTTGCAGTCATGATCGATACCTTTGGACAAGTAAATTTGAATAACCTTATTAAAACCGACCTGATTGGATTTGAGAACATGAATCAAGATGATGCCTTTAGTGAGTTTTTAAGCAATCAAAACCAAAATCTTTCTGATTTAAGAGAAAGCGTTACTTTAGATTTCAGTAAACCAAGTTATACAGGGGGGGGTTCATTAACTATTACTGCTAAACCAAACACCAAATATACTGGTGAAATTAAGATTACCATTACTGCAATTGAACAAACAGCGTTAACTGGTCTTGATCTTAATTTAGAATTTAATGAAGTATACACCGATCAACAAGTGGCATTTGATACTTTCTTAGCAAGTAACCAAGAACAATACCCTGATTTAAGTGATAATGTTCAACCAGGTGAATTTACTCCCTCAAATTGAGGAACCACTGGTTCTTTAATTATTAACGCAACATCAGAAGGTAAGTATCAAGGTGATGTCACAATGAAATTTGCTAGAATGGCACAAACTGCCTTGAGTACTTTAAACACAACTACAATCACTGGTTTAGAAGACATGAATCAAGACGATGCTTTCAACGCATTCTTAAAGAATAATGAAGGTATTGATGATCTTGGAGCAAACGTTGACTTAACACTTAACAAACCAACTAACACCACCACTGGTTCTTTAACAATTAAGGCAAAACCGAATACCAAATATACTGGTGAAATCACTATTATCATCACCGCCATTGGTCAAGAAGTATTAACTAATCTTCATCTTAATTTAGAATTAAGTGAAGCATACACGAATCAAGATGATGCGTTTAACGCTTTCTTAGAATTAAATAAAAATGTAGTTGACTTAAGAGGAAACGTTCGACCAGGTGAATTTGTTCCATCAGGTTATGGCGTTCCTGGTTCGCTAGGAATTATTGCAACTAATGACGGTAAATATGTTGGAATGGTAAAAGTAGTTTTTGGAGCAAGACAACAAAAAAGTTTATCTACTTTAGTTCAAACTAATCTTGTTGGTACAAAAGGAATGTCTCAAGATGACGCCTTCGAAGCTTTCTTAAAAAACAATCCAGAAGTTATTGATTTAAAAGAATATGTATTGATTACTTTTGATGAACCAGATTATGACAAAGAGGGTTCATTAACTATTACTGCTAAACCAAACACCAAATATACTGGAACAATCATTATTAAGATTAGTGGAGTTGTTAGAATTGTTCTTAATGATTTAAATGAACTTAATAAAAGTATCCCGGGAACTAAGGAAATCTCAGATTCTGGAAATACAGAACTTGCATTAACAATGTTCTTAGATGCTAACAAGGACCAATATCCAGATTTAAGTGGTAATGTCACAGTGAACTCTTTTTCACCACCAACCACTACTAAAGAAGGTACATTAAACATTGGAGGGACGAACAAATACACCGGTTCTATTGTTGTAACTTTTAGTAAAATTCCAGCTCCAGAAAAAGATCAAGAAATTGTGGATGTAATTAGTGATCCTGATAAGGTGAAATTTGGTGCTACAATGGGTGTTAACCAAAAATTGCAGGACTTCATTGATGGTGTAATAAATGGTGGAGAACATTCAGAAGAACCACATTGATACCTTAAAGGTCAATTGTCGCCTCTTTTAGATAAATTTCTGGTTTTAAACGAAATTGATTATGATAAGTTTAAATTCTTGGGATTATTTCTTCTTGATAAAACCACTCCATTAACTGATGAATATATTAAAGATAATGCTAAGGTGGATGAATCTATAGAACTAAGAGTAAAGTTCAGTTATGGTACGATTCAAGAAAAATTTGTCAATTTCTTTTTGAGTTTTAAAGCATAAGAGCAATAAAAATAGCAAGAACTATTTTTATTTCCTTTATTTTTAAAGAATATCTAAAAAGAAAATGGTAAAATATAGTACTTACAAAAGGAGAGGAGAGTAAAAATGAAAAACTTACTTTCTCTATTAGCGGCATTAGGCTTAACTGCCACTGCTGCCACTACAGTGATTGCTTGTGGCAGTCCTAAGAACTCGGTTGTAAT
>Ga0153987_1000004_pt1 | contig 98925 bp, 132 predicted proteins | sample TSNC071MetaG_FD_102279 | JGI IMG/M metagenome (GOLD analysis project Ga0153987, IMG submission 102279) | Attine ant fungus gardens microbial communities from North Carolina, USA - TSNC071 MetaG | ecosystem: Host-associated > Fungi > Mycelium > Unclassified | place: USA: North Carolina, William...
GTTCCAACTCTCGTTCCTGTCGCCTTCCCTTGTGCCGAGGAGGGACGAACATACTTTACCTTCCTCGTACACATTACTGAAAAGACTTATTGATATGTCTCAGTGTAGATTCGGCAAAAAGAACTCACGGATTCACTAGAAGCATCATGAAGGGTTCTTGCGGTTAGAGAGATGTCCGAGGTATAAACATGACACACCTCTCCCATTTCCGTTGGTCCAACTCAAGAAATGAGCGATGGGTGGACATTTGGGGAAAGTCGAATCGAGTTTCCAGTAAATGATGCATCCTCGTAAGGTGTGTTCTGTGGACCAATGATTAAACACCTGAGCAGATCCAACCTGTCTTCAAATGCCCGGACAATGATTGTATCTACAAAAACGGTATCAAGGTGATCTCTCGATGCCGAATCTCAGTGCAGAATCATACCTGGCAGGCCGTTTTCCAAAGCACGATATCCGCGATACAAGCGAGTCATGAATACTTTCCCAGGTTGATCTGGGAGATCAGAATGGAAGGCGTGATCCACAGGGGCACAAGGTAAGATGTCGAATCGCTTCGAAGACAACTTTTTGCCCTGCCCATTTTCCTTTGAAAGTTTAATACCAGCGACGTCATGTGAAGCAAATTTAGTCCGATATTTATAAACACACGCCTTTGACAACGAAGTTGTACTTGCATCGTGGATGGCAGGAGGCTGTAACCTCAGAGGTGATGTAGTTGAAGGAGGGGGATATGTGGCGTTTTCTGTACCATCTGCTGAAATATTGTTCATCGCGCGTGCTCCTTCCGCAGGTTCATTCCATATGGGATCCTGAGAAGGCGAGGTAGGTAAAGTTATGGAAAAGCCGGCTCTAGGAGTTGCAGACTTCAAGTGATTGATGTCAATGTCCATCGTGCCACAGTCGATTGTGCCACTGCCGTTGAGATAGATCTGTTTCTGAACGGTCGAGCTCAAGGAGCGAAACGAGCTCCTTAGCCCCATTATCAACGAGAAACACAATTGCCGTTCGCTCAGCTGCATTCACAGACTGAACAACCACGTTGTTTGCCACATCATCCACTTTCCACAAGGCATATTGACCCGGCCTATTTTGACGTGAGGATCTATGGAGTGTCCAAAAGTAAGTGGATATCAAAACTCACCAACATTCATGTTCGTCTAAATTCATTTGAGGGAGTAGATCCTGGCTAACAATGTCTCTGTCACTCCGTCTTGCCATATGATATCCACCTGACTGACTAGCTACACTAACCTCTATGACCTAGGATTAATATCAACAAAAGACTGACAAGACACGAAAGGTGAAAAGTGAATACCTGACCAATCCAATTGTCATATGTGACATATTCTCCAACATCAGGCTGACACGGGAGCTCATGGTCAGCCAGCCAAAAATCTCTTTCCCACTGATAGCATGAGCCGAGTGAGCTTTGACACGCGCGTCAATTACGGTGCCTGGCTGTGGATCATCAGACCCGGCACGTTGGCATATATCTCCTATTCGAAAACTCCTATCCACCATTCGCAGCTCTGACGCTGACTTGATCTCGGATATTGTACGCCCGACAAAGAATGATACCAAGAATTCCCCTTCTTCGAGTGGGTGAGGAGAAGTCGAGCCATAGTCATCCCACCAGCAACTCTGTATTCAAAATTAGCTCCGAGATATTTGTGAGGAAATGTTTGACAGTATACTTGTATGACACCAAGAATATTTGGAAAGGTGCACTGTACGATATCCTTTGGGTAAAGCTAACAAACATGAGTCAATGAGTATGACATCAACAGAAGTCCTACATGTGTCGAGAACGTTTTCCTGTCTTTGGCTGACATAGCATAAGATGGTTATCAAAGTAACTGTGGGTGAATATTTATGTGAGGTGATAAAAGTCAGCCGCTTGTGGCGAGTCACATGGCTGAAGTACCATATAGCCTTGTTCCTTTTGAGCATACCGATGAAAGAAGCACAAGGTGGTGGGATCTTACTGGAGACGGTGATAGATCGAGTAATGCAATATCAAAGCCTTTCTTTCCAGAACATCTTGTCCGAGCAACCCCGTCATGCAGACGCTTTCCTCGCGTCTACTTTCCATACCTTTGGAACTCATAGATCGTATTCTCTGTAACCTTGACCTAAGGATGCTGTTGAAGTGCAAACAAGTATAACTATTTATATTCATATTTTGCTGTGTCCATTGATATCGCAGGTCTGCAAAAAACTCAAAGAGCGTATCGAACATGCCAAGATCATCCAGTATACAATAGAGCTTGAGATCAATGGGATGGAGATGAATCCAAATAATAACTGGCCAGTTGCAGACAGCCTGAAGCGTCTAAGTCAACATCAGTCTGGTTGGGAGAGGCTTGAGGGGTCGAATGACTTAGAGGAGCCAATTGTCATTCCAATGCAAGCGGGAAATATTTGGGATCTCTACGGTGGTGTCCTGGCGCAAGCCGATCCGGCCGGTCACTTTCACTTCACGGAACTACCATCAACTTTCCATCATATTCAGCAAGAGGATTGGAAGATCAGCCCAGATATTCCAAGTGTTGGCGATTTTGGCATGGATCCAGGTCAGGATCTTCTGGTCTGGATAACATCGCCAACACCTGCCTTCCCAATGCTGTCACTTCATCTTCGAACTCTGAAGAAGGCTGAGAAACACCCACTCGCACGTCATGAGGTTATTCATCATGATCAAAGCATTATTGGTTCTGACTGGCATTACTCTATCAAAATAATGCAAGATTATATTGGTTTATGGGTCCTTAACCGAGCGGTAGATGAATTAACCGAGGATGAGACTACTTCTCTCTTTATATGGAACTGGAAGGAAGGTAGACTTGAACTGGTGAATGCGGTGATATCCTATCTGAATCAGCTGAATCCGGCGCTTACGGATGTATCACTTCAGGATATATTGACTCCAGACACTGAATCGTTCGCATTCATATCCGACAGACATGTTGTTCTCGCTGAACGCTATCTCGGTCTGTTGAGCGACGGCAATGAGGAGTCAGAAATCTATCTAATGCTGATTGATTTCAAAGCGGAGGGAGCAACACATAAGCCTTTAGATGAGGTACGAAATGCTATCAAGCTCTGTTATCCCACTCGTGCAAACGGCGCCTTCTACGATACCTTTGAACTCTCTTCTGATCCTGCACCTGGATGGGAGCCTAACGATGATAGAGCACCCTTTTTTGTGGCAAAGGAAAACAGGGTATTCACTTTGAGTGTGCACGCTTTTAGGGCAGATGGAGAAATGCTAGCCTTTTACCACTTTATACCTTTATCAACGTTGAAAAAGTGTCTTGGTCGAGTCAACATCTCGTCCAGGCAAGAAATGCAATGGTCGGAGTGGGCACCGACAAGCACGCGTCTACTTCGGACAAGTGCCTTGCCTCCTCCTGTCTGGGCGTGCTGCACCTTTGGGTCTCGATTTATAAGAACTGTAGTGTCCCGTCCTGCAGGTGAAAGAGGTAGAGTTGGTCACATTGTTGCACAAGTATATGATTTCAATCAGCTAGCACTTCGAGGAAAGGACAGTGAACCTAGGGCCAATTACAAGTGTATCCTGCAAAGTGAATTATTGAGAAAGCAAGATTATATCTGGACAGAGGATGTCGAAACGTCGCTGCCGTTTCGGTGCTTTAGCGGGACCCTTCCTGTCGAGGCTTCACCTGCCCACAAGTATTTGATGTGTACAGCAGATCATATTGTACTAGCAGATGTGAGCGTAATGGTTCTCTTGATATTCCTCAATATTGATACACCCAATTCAGAGAGAGAGAAAGAATTATTTGATATTTGAGCTGTAGACGTAGAAGGGATGTTACTTTCGCAGTAGGAAGAGCCCCTGTAGACAATGTTTCATGTCGAACGTGTCGGAGATGTCGTAGCCTTGGACCAATAGCATTTTTTGCGCTAGCTGCGGGTTTGGAATAGCCAGAGTGATCCGAGAGATTGCATACCAGAAGCGAAAGTATGGCCAATCGCGTATATTTCGTCTGAGAAGCGGGCACAGGGCTAATGAAATCTTATCAGATAATCTACTTTTCCAATCACATTTATAACTCATTTATAACTCCTCCGTCTATACTCCTGGCTTCTATGATTCCCCGCTTCCGTAGTTGTAGTGTTGCTGCTTCCACATCTCTCAGTGCACAGCGCTCAGCGTATGCTGTCAGTGTTCTCTGCTCTTACACTCATCGTATTCCTCATACAGCCATTTACAGACAATACGCAGTCTAAGGCAATCCCCATCAGCTACGCCACCAGAGGGCGATGAACCACCACCCTCTGAGAACGTGAGCGGCTGATCCTGTCCGACTTGACTGGCAGCTCATCGCTGCTACACTTCCAGGACTTTATCCTGTCGATCCTCCGTGCGAATCCGTCGTCTCGAGACACGAGGTCCTACGTTCAATCCTTTGGAGGACTTCGTCCCCAACAGAAACTGTTTCCTCCATCTCCTAAGCATTCGGCATCTGTCCCCGCTTCAGACAAAATCGTCATACCCCCGCCTCCAGAACGTATCGAATCAGCTATTAAATCAACATCAAACACAAATCTTGATCATCCTAAACCAAGTCCGATCATTTCATCGATCTTAAATCCCGTTATTCAAAGAACTGCACTCGTCAAAGTTCAGGGTCCATTTACCGATGTCCAATTGGATAGCATCAGTCGAGGTCTCGTCTACCTTGAAAAGCTTGGTCTCGTCAGTGTCATTGTCGTTGATAACGATAACCATCCACGTGGAGAACAAGATGAGCGTGTTGCCATCGTTGAGGAAATTATGCGTGTGGTCAGCAGCCTTGAAAAACAAGGTGCTCGAGCCAGGCCCGTGGTTGGTGCTGTCGTGAGGCTTGGACCCAAGCCTGGGGAGGAAGAAAATTCCAACGACTTCATCCCGCCCGAAACCCACACCAACTCGAGCGATCTCACTCCCATCCGTTCCGCCCTCCGCTCCGGTGAAATTCCTGTTATTGCCCCTTTCGCTCTCGACTCCTTCCTGCGTTCAGTTCGTGTTGACGCCAACGACGTAATTGCTGGACTCGCACGTGGCATGGTAGAAATAGCTGCTCTGGTCAAATCACGAGAAGACACGGAAGATGGTCTCTCTGACTTCTCTGAAGAAGTTGACCTCACTCCCCTTCGTCTAATGATCATCAACAGGGAAGGAGGCGTCCCTTCATATGCTCGCTCTGGATATCCTCATCTATTGATAAACCTCACGTCTGAATTCGATCACATTCTCGAGACATTTGAGGACAAGTGGCGTTATACTAACCCAACGGCCCTTTCTAACCTCGCGCTGGCGCGGGCCTGCCTCAGTTATATGCCGCCGACTTCTTCAGCTATCATGGTATCTCATAAGTCCCCTAGTGCTCTTATTGGCAACCTTATCACAAATAAACCCGCTTTCAGCTCTAGTCTCCCTCATGCTCTCCTTCAGGGGAATCGCAAACTTACTTCACATACTCCTACGCTTCTTCGCAAAGGCTTGCCAATCCAAGTTCTCCGATCCACTGCCGACATTGATAAAGTTAAGCTTAATTACCTTCTCGAGCAGTCATTCAACCGGGAATTAGACGAAGAAGCTTTCTATAAACGTTTGAATGAGATACTCGATTGTGTTATCGTCGCTGGTGATTATGCAGGTGCTGCAATTGTGACTGACGAGCCAAATCCTCTGTCCCCTGATATGCCTATATCCTACCTGGATAAATTTGCTGTTTTACCAAGTCATCAAGGTGATGGGACCGTCGATTTTTTATGGGTTGCCTTGCACGATGAGACCTATGGATTGGGACATCCGTTCTCAGCTAATCCTAATGGTGGACGTGAAGGTGTCGGAGAGGGACGGGATTTAGTTTGGCGGAGTCGTTCTAATAATCCTGTGAATAAGTGGTACTTTGAGCGAAGTTCGGGTCATGTGAGGTTGGGACCATGGGTTTTATTTTGGTGCGATGCAGAGAAAAGATTGAAGATTGAGCAAGGCCGTCGTGGCAGTGTCGGACTGTCATATATCGAGGAGCGGGAGAAGGGAAGGCTTGAAAGATGGATGAATGTTGTCACGAAGATCCCATCGAGTTGGAGATAGCCAGGCTCAGGAAAACGTTTGCCCTAGAGGTTGGCAGGCTCAGTTGTCTTCCGCCACTTGATTCTTGCTTTTTTTGACGATTTCAGGGTGGTCATTTTGACCTAGAAAATTTACCTGGCGGTGGTTGAGGTATCATTTACCTATTACGCCTGTACTCTTCCTCATCTGCACCAGTTATATAGTTGACTGTCTATTGTACCTAGAACTCTTGTCGGACCAAATGATTTCGTTGATGCTCTCATACCATCCTGATGAAACCCAAGTAATGTTTCAACAGTAAACACGGGGTTTCTTGGTGTTCTATCAAAAGATTATAGGAGTTGGAAGGACTGGACGACCCCGTCACCACTATTGCGATGGGTTCCAAAATAATATAGATATTAGAAAAGGCCATCCAAAACTCTTCGCGAGGCCTCAACGCCGAGCTTTAAAGTCGATAGTCAGCAACAAATAACGATAGAACAAGTCATAAATTCAAAGTAACATGCAAAAATGTAATGACGGTGTTTAAGAAATGAACGGTGAACAAAACTGAGAATGAGACTTACGAAGGTAGCTGCATTGGCAGGGAAAGCGCGAGCCATTGCCGGTCCAAAGCCCTTCCAGAGAGCATAAATGCCGTCCACGGCAATGGTTTTACGTGCACAATCCATGATGCCCGAATAAGTTCCTGTAGGAGCGGACTGGAGGCGTGATTTAAGGACCTGTAAGGAGATGAGCCAGGACCAAAAGTCAGTATCATAGCAAGATCAAATGCTTTAGCTTTCATTCCATATAGAAGAAACGCACATCAGGAGGGATTGCAATGGCCCACATAGCAACACCAGCTGTACCACCAGCAAGGATGATGGCACCGAGATGAAGGTCAGCCGGAGACGAGCCAGTTGGCGTGAGTAATTTCTTCGTTACTTCATAAGCAGCAAAGTATCTGAGTGACCCATGACATGAACTCTTGGTGAACACAGAATTCAACATGGACGCACGCAGCGCTTCCGGGTCCATCACGAGCTAATGTGGCGCCTGTGCCACGGTAGATACTCCGGATCCCACCTTCTTTATAAAGATGCTTGAGAACATCAGTGACACCCTTGTATTTCACCTCTGCACCCCCTTGACCCTGCACTTGGAGAAGCACTTTTGCACGTTCCACTGGCGCGGTAACCAAGGTCGTTGGAACAGCGGAAAGGAAACCTGCCGTTGCGAGCTCAGTTGTTGATAGTGATTGATTCATCCGGTTGGGTGTGAGTGCATAAATCAGTTGTTTGGATGCATCGTAAGCCTATCATCAATACCAAAAAAGGTGGCATTATCTGCCAGTGTGGCCATGGTAAGACAATGAGACGTACCCAGAAGGATACAGCAAAGATAGGTGTAACGCCCAGCAAAGGGGGTACCATTCCACGGTACATACTATCAGATTCTCACTGAGCATCATGCTCAGAAGCAGGACCAAAGCTGCTCACCCGGAAATACCATCTTTTGCCAGAGTTTTCTTCACGACATCGATAGCGCCAGTGTATGCACCAGGGGTGGCAGTTTGGAGTCTAGTCTTGGTGAGGTCAAATGGATGTCCTGATAAACCATCAGTTCAACTGGGTGGCATTATTGCAAGAGAAAAGAAGATGTCAAGGAAGGTTCACGATTGTCAAAACACTTACCGACCAATACAGCGGCAACACCACCAAATCCGCCAGCGATAAATGCCTTAATGTTGTTTACTGCCGAAATCTTCTGCTGCTGCTGCCTTTCTTTTCCCTAAAAATGATCAAATCCAGTCCTACGTGGCAAAGGGGTCAGAGCCTGACCATTGCGATAAGGAAGTTTAGAATGACAAGAGATTCTAGCAAGAATGTAACAGTGGGCCTTTGGAGAACTGGAAGAGCGGATGCGGTGCCAGGTATATGCCACAGGGCTCTATCTCGGAGGTGAATTAAACTCGATTTCACGTGGATCCTCCTTAGGATCAAAATTCTGGTATTTCGTTTCACAGCAACATCCAAACTCTTACTATCAGATGATATCTAATAAAAAGTGTGTCCAATTTATTTTTCTAGACAAATCTCAGATATAATTAGCCATGAAGAATTAATACAGAGGGAAAACCAACATATTGAATGACATATTACATAGGGTAAAAGCTACAAAGTAATTCAGTCTGGAAAAGAGAAAACAGGATCACCAATCAATCTTCATCATCTTCCCTTCCAAATCCGCCAACAGGCTCATACGTCGCCTCCCTCGTGTCCCATTTCCAGACAAGACGAACTCCATAAAAGAGCCCACAAATCGCAATGACACCCATTACACCAACAAGGGCGGGTGCACCATATACAACCCACCAGGGCGGTTCGTACGGCCATATCAATCTATCGATCAGGATAACACCCCCTGCCGCAGTCGGTGCAAATTGCTTTTGGTCTGGGAGGGAAGAGGCGAGAGGGTGTTGAGAATTGGACAAAGATAGTGGTGGTATAAAGAGGGAGCTGGATACGCCAGATTTTGTTGCACGTCCCCAGCTGACCACAGTTGCCCAATCTGCGTCCCCATTCGTGCCCCTCGCATCTTTGATCCCGACTATAAATTCCCCATCTTCACCTGTCCCTGCTGCCCGAAAGACGATATCGCCATAGAAAGAATTGGTCGTACGAAGGGTTGAATACGTAGCACTGTCTTCCATCGGCAATGGTTTACTGTTATTTATCACATCGTCTGGATCAACGTTCCGGGGTTTCTTCCCTCCGCCGCCAGATCCCTCACTATCACTGTCCATATTATTAAGATGTTTGAAGGTGGTTGCAACCCGGAGATCGGGAAATGGTGAAGGAATTAGATGCTGCATGACAATATTCTTCAATGTCTCGGAATTTTCAAGTAATTCTGTCAAGTTGACATGTTTGAACGCATCGTCACTCGGACATAAGAGTGTCCATCTGATTGAACTAAACACATCACTCCATGGGGAATCGTCTGGTGGCGCGGTACCATTCAAGACCCAGTCAAAACCAGCACGATTGACCAAACTTATCATCGTGTTCCCTTTCGCCGCTTTTGCCAATTTACCAATAGTGATTTCAACTGAACGGGGTATGAGGATGTCCGTCAACTCGTGTATAACACCCGTCTTTGTGAGCGTATTACTTGGAATAAGAAGGGACTTCATTCCTGGCCAACCGCCACTTGGACTTATGAAGATAGAATCGTTTGATTTGTGCTCAATCTTGATGTCGCTACTTTCAAGAGTGGAATAGGTGAACTGGGAACCGGAGCTGAAAGCTCCGGCATAAGCGATATCAGAAAGTGTATGGTGGAGGAGAACTTTTTCAAGGTCAAGTTTAGCTGCAGGGCTGAGAAGGTGGGCGCTAACGAGAAGACCGAGGCGTTTGAACGCGGAATTGAGCGGAAGTAGGAGAGATGTACGTGGTGTTGTCTTGAGAACCTCGGACTGGCTGGAGGACAAGACGGCAGCGAGGAAGGTGGAGAGGTCAAGGTTCGGAAGGGCAGTAGATAGAGGATCAGATGGTGGTATCAATGGTCGAGAGATGAAATATATCAAGACGTTATTCACTTCAACTAAAAGCAAAGTCAAATAGGTGATGAAGGAAGGTCAGGGAGCTTACTGGGATCGCCGATAACATTCGCGCCGTCAAAACCAATACTCACATCAATGTCTTTGCCATCATCCCCACTTACATCAACGGCAAGAACTTGCCGGCCTCCATTGAGACCTTCTTCCTTCAGCTCGGTCTCTAGCAGCATACGATCATGCAGCTTCTTTGCTGGCCAATGACCCGGAATGAAATGATATTGGAGCACCTTTCGAAGTTCTGAGGTTCCTTTCTCTGGAAGAGGGTCATTGCCAAAGATGGAAAATACGTCATCATTGGGTGCAAGGATGGTATACTTAGTCTTCGTATCATGTATTATGTCTGTGAAGTTCACAGAATGCAGTAACGAAACAAAAGTAGTGCAGTTGAACGCGAGAAGGTACTTCTCAGGGGTAATTTCAAGTGTGCCTTCTGGTATTAGGAGGGAGGAAACAAGGTGTAACACACCGTTGGCAGCGTAGATGTCTTGATGAATCAATTTTCCGGTTGATACTGTTGTATTACCTTGAGAAGTGGCAATTTCGACAATTGTGCCATCCAAAGTTGTAACTAAGAGAGAAATCAGTGGCTCGATGATGTCAAGGGAAAAAAGATATTATTACGGTTAAGGCTTCCGACAAAGGAGTCAGACCATTTGACACCTTCCGCAACGACAGCATGCATGTTGACAATACGCTCCACATCATCAGAAGCATAACCACTCTCGAGATAGACCTTCTCGTATGGATTGATCTTGTCCCATGCCTCGTCGATGGGGAGGAAGAGAGTCAATCCAGAGGTGGAATTGAGAAATTGAGCGGATTCTGATGTGAGAATTCGGCGAAAATAGGACAAGGACTGTTGCGCCATTATGACACTAGCTGTTGGGCGTATTAGTAAGGGTTGGAGACATATAGATGGATTGCGCACCAAGGTCTGGAGGGGGTTCTAGTACATCGTCGATACCGAATATGATACCATTGCCGGCATTTATCATGCCCTTGACGATATGAGTACCACCATTCTGGAATGCATCGACTCCAATTTTTCCCGCATCTTTCTTGTGGGTAAGTACAGCCCGCAGCCGCTGGGAGTCTTTGCCTAGAGTGCCGGAAGGGATGGGCATCCACGGTGGATATGGAGGAGAGTCATGAGTAAGAGGGTCAGGTGGCTTGTGAGGATAGAGCAGTGTCTGTAACGTCTGCAGAGTGTCATGGTGATCGGCGATGGAATAGTTCAAAAGATGGTAGAAAAGCTGCTGGCGGAGTTGCTCTCGAACGTTGTCGGTGATGGCAAAGCCATCATTTTCAAGGACAGACGACCATAGAGGAAAGGATTGCTTGTGCCGGTCGATGGCGTCATTTGTGGGGGCAAAAAGGGTAGAACCATTGAGACTGTTGAGGGTGGGGATGAGGCGTGCGTGCTGAAAGAGAGCAAGGATGCTCTCGAAGTCCTTGTCACGACTTAGAACGTCTGTGAGCGTTGTTGACTGTAGAGTGATGGACAAGTGTGCTGCCAGGACAAGGGCGAAGACAAGACGCATTGACCGGAGCAATATGGGAATGGGTGGTTAGACTGGTGCAGGACACGTGCCAGCACGTGGACAACAAAGGCGATGAGCACGTGCTTGTCTTCGACCAAGACAGCATCCCTATGTTGTTTCTCCAAAGATAGCTTCATCCTGAGCACTTCTCGAAGCATCCCAAAGTCGTTCGACATCCTCTCCGCAGTCGGTAATTCCACTTCTATCATCTCCTTTCCATCGTCACTTTTCAACTTTTTAGCTCCACCATGCTTGGTCTCGCGGCCTCACTCGTCCCGGATCCCCACTCCTCGCTTGTCTTCCTACCCCTGCCTCGCGAGGTCCTACTGGTATGTTTTTTGGGCACTGTCTTCCTCAATCTCCTAATTTTCCCAGCTCTACGCCTCCGCAGACACCGCCGTCATCCTTCGTGCCCATGACCTTTCCCTTCTCCGTGTCCTTGCCTTTTGGGAGGCATTTCCAGGCTGCAGAAATACCCAAACAACTCTCTCTTGCATCTCTGTTGATCCTGGTTTTAGGCTGGTGCGCACATAAATTATTAGTCAAATACATATATCATTTATCGGTTCAGGTTGTCGTCGCACTTGGCTTCCGTATAGTTGCGTGGTGTCTCTCCGGCATTAAGCACGACACATGGCGCATCCACTCCACTTTGATTCTGCCTCAAACGCAGCTGATTACCACCCTCGATAGCAAATCCGGTATTCACACTTTTCGTTACCAATGCTCGATCTGATCACCCACATTTCAAGGTTTGTTGGCTATCGGAACACAGAATGAACTTGCGGTCTATACCTCCGTCCTTGAAAACGATCTTCCGACATGGTCTAGGAAATGGAATACCAAGTACACATCCTCTTTCTATACTGTTTGTTTCTAACGCTATATAAGATGTCCTGCCCCTTTTCTCGTGATCTTTGCACCGTCGCTCATGCATATTGCAGCTGTACCCAAAGTATGCGGCTGTGTTGCTTCTACATCCTTCGTCTGATTCAATATCACAGAACAGGAACATTGTCAGGATATATTCTACTGCCTCTGGCCGCCAAACTCAAGCTATCAGGCACCCTCGTCCAATAATAAATTTATCCTGGAGACATCCTCGAGCATCTAGTAGGCAAGTCCATCATCTTCTCATTGCAACATATCTGACGAATACTAGAGACGACCTCGTACTGTACACCATCACCGTTGACTCAACGCTCCGTGTCTTTCTTCCTGTCCTTGACTCTCCGCACACCCTCCAGCTTCACGCTTCTCTTGATCTCTCCTCTTCTCTCCTTTCCTCCACTTCTGTCATGCCATGTCAATCTACATCAAACGTCTTCTGGCTCGACCGCGAGGTGATTGATATCACCCTCGAACATCTCTTGAAAACCTATACCGGAGACGACGATGTTCGAATTCGAGTTCTTAGAGATATCGTAAATGAGGGATGGGATTTGTTTTTGCGCGTCTTGGATGATGGATCTATTATTCCAAGTTCTCTTGCCGTAAGTATTTCGGCTTACCCATTCGAAAACATATCAACGGACGTTCCCAGAACATAGACAGGAGACCTCCAACTCTTCTTCAACAATACACTCTCCGATGCCTCTCTCACCAAGGCCTTCATACAAAAATGAATCTTCCATGTCATCTCCACATCCTTCCAAATGCCCTTGATCCAACAAAACTCACCCTCATCACCTCGCCAAACCCATTGCGTACATACACTCTATCTCCCATTGAATTTTTCGGTTCTCCTGCTGCTTCACCTGCTCTGTCACCCAAATCGCCGAAATTCACTAGTATCAAGAGACCGAGAACTAGTGCTAGCATAAATTCAACTACAAGATCAAACTCGTCCGCAGGGCAATTCAACAGGAATAGAACATACCACGTTGGCACTGCTTCCTCCGGTATCGGTGCAACAGGTTTAGAGTTGATAGCCCAAGGTTCAAACAGAGTCAAATACGGAGACTGTGAAATTGTCCGGTTCGTCAGGACTTCAGAAGGACATGCGGTGGGAGTCATACGTTCCGGACGTATTGGGGAGATTTGGCGATTTCTTGAGACAGATGAGATAGTGATGAATGCAGAGGGAAGAGGGAGACTGGTGCATGCTAGTGATTTTGAGGACACAGATTTCGTAGTTGTGCTCAATCGTGGTAACTTGAAACGCACTTCTCCACAGCCATTGTTGATGAATTTGAAACAGGATATTCATACATAACATATTCCTCAACTACACTTCTTCTCACTTTCCATGATCATACACAGCACGACTACCATCATCAACTTACAAGTAAAAAAATGAATACACTCAGCGTACCGAAACTTGAATTATTGTTTGCTTATCCTACACCTACAACCTACGCCTCTCAACAAGTTTCGACTGCAGAAGAATATATAGACGAGTCCATATGTGGTATCACACCCGACTTTTGCGTCATACACATTCGAATAGAAAAACGCACTGCGAAATTGGTATTAGAATCTTGTGTGAGGTTACCTGAATGGCCATTAAACACGCCTACCAACGGATCTCAGAGCGGAACCGGAAGTGAAACGAGTTCTGTTTCAACTTCAAAGTTTAGGACATCAAAATCGCCCGATTCAACCGACTCCTTGCGCAAATCGAGTGGCGCACTCTCCCCTCACCTTGATCCTATAAAAAAAATTATTCCCGTCGATCCGATGGCATGGGGTTGGAGTTGGGATCATCATGATGTTCCCTCTTTTCCACCATCATTACCACACTCACACTCAAGGTCGAGATTGAGTAAGAATAGGCGGAATGGAAGAGGAACATGGGAAGAACATGATGTGCTACTAAGTGTTTCCGAGTTCGGAGAGTTGAGATTTTGGGTTCCATCTTCAGTAACCGGTGAGGCGGATGGGAGTAATGTTGCTGGTGGTGGGTGGAGGTGCACGGGACGAGTGAGGACGGAGAGAAGAGGGTTTAATCGCGCGAGGTGCAGTTCTGCCAAGAAAACTGCTCTGGGTCTGTTTTCATTCGTACTTCCCCAACTCTTCGGAGATTTGACCTGAAAGTTTTCCTTAGTCGTACCTTCATCCGAGGGTCATGAGCTGACAATTTGGGATTCAATGGAATCAGAGTTTGCATCTGGGTTGGAATATTGTGGTGTTTTTGAGTATGTATGATCTCACTACTGACAATCAAATAACGATGCATAAAGTGAACCGATTCTCGACCTCGACTGGAATTCGACGCCTGATATGCAATCAATTCTTGCAGTCGGATTCGCTCGACATATTGAACTATTATGTCAACAACGTATGACTTATTTTGACGAAGGTCCCGGATGGACCTTATGTCACCGTATTGACATATCTGGGTGCGACTCTACTGCATCCTATCACTCACCTATTCTACTGAGCAATTTTCTAATCCCAGACTCACGCCATACACGATAAGCGACTCGATATGGCTTTCACATGGTTCTTTCCTCGTTGGTTCAGGGAATCAAATGACAATGTACGGAGAACCAAAATTTTTAGGTCGAAGATGCGTCAAGACGGAAGACAAACAGAGCGAAAAGGATGATGAGAGTCTTTTTGAGTATGTGGCAAGACAGAATGGGCCATTGGATGATTATCATCCACAAATGTTATTACAGTGCCTCCTGTGGGGTAAGTTCCGAAGCCGATCGATTTGCAAATGTTGATACTCATGATTTGAACGACCAGGCAAAGTTGAATTGGTAAAGGATATTGTTGTGAATCTTGCAAAATCCGTTGGCATGCGAAAGGAGGATGGTAGTGATGCAAAAAGGAGAGAGGGTCACATCTGGGAACCGCTACCGGTGGAAAGGTTTTTGGAAAATGAGTCCGAATCGAGAGCTTCAACGCTTGTAGTACCAAGGGAAAATTTGTATCTGTTTACGAACAACTCTCCAGATGGGTGAGTTGCTATAAACATTTTTGGTATTGAACTGACCTTGATCCAATAGATCTGCAGAGAAACCTTATTTTTCTAGGTCACTAGTCGAAAGCTTACTAGAAGTACTAGAAATCAACCCTTTACCGCATCTCACACGGAATGAACATGCTCATCTACTCGTCTTGATTCAAGCAACTCTCGAGGTAGGCTTCCCCCTCCCTATCACTCTTATCTGACTCTGATAACCTCAGATTGACGAACAACGCCGTGCACTAGACTCCAATGGCCTACGTTACCTCATTTCTATGCGTTCCTTTTATATCCTAAACCAACGCATAACTTCGCCTGAAAATTCCGTTTCAATACCAACTCACCCCACGTTGTCTGAGGGGAAAACGATTTCTCGATCGACAGGATTCCGGGAGAGGCTGAGGTATAGAGATATCGTTTGGGCGTTTCATAGTGAGAGCCAAGAATTGCTGGTTGGTGCATGTGTGAGTGCATGTGGGGGGAAAATGACGTGGGCAGATACGAGAGCACTCGGAATACCTCTTTGGTTGAATTCTATTGAGTCCCTGGTACGTGTTTAGCTTATTCTGCATTCAAGGGCGATCTGACGTTGCGATTTTTTGTAGAAAACCCATATGGAAGTCATTGCGAGGAATGAATACATGGCTGGGGAGAATCGGGATCCTACAGCGTGCTCCTTATTCTACTTCGCTTTAGGGAAACATAAGCTCGTGCATGGGCTTTGGAGACAAGCAGTATGGCATCGAGAACAAGCTACGATGCTCAAATTTTTGGCAAATGATTTCAATCAGGCAAAGTGGAAGACAGCAGCGTTGAAGAATGCCTATGCGCTTTTGGGTAAACAACGTTTCGGTACGAATTGATTTCGACCATGAAAGAAGACGTTCATTGACTCGCTTTTTGCCAGGATATGCTGCTGCTTTCTTCTTACTTGGTAAATCGCTCAAGGATGCTGTCAATGTTTGCGTTCGACAACTGGGCGATTTCCAGTTGGCTATTGCCTTGGCAAGAGTCGTAGAACAGACTAATGAAGGGCCGATTTTTCAAAGTATACTGAAGTGTTCCGCTTTACCTATCGCGTTCGAGACTGGAAATAGGTGGCTTGGCTCGTGGGCGTTTTGGTTATTGCATCGCAGAGATTTGGCGGTCCGGATTCTTTTGGTATGCATACCATTACCTTCGAGGGAATAAACTTGTTTTGACCAAGATTCCAGACGCCACTGCCGGATATAGCCGCAGCATTTGGTATCATGGTGGAGGAGATCGGAGAACCACATTATGATGACCCGAGTCTTGCCCTTCTTTTCTCCCAATTACGATCAAAGACGTTGCAAGCTGTTCAGGGTACTTGTGAGATCTCGGGCCGCTCAGAATTCAACTTTGTTTTGCAAATGGCCCGTGTGTTCTGCAGAATGGGTGTGTGTGTGATCATTTCATGTCAGTTCTCATAAGAGCTTAAAATGTCCACTTGGAGGTTGTCACGTACTCGCTCTTGACCTTGTTCGCTCATGGTCCTTCGAGCGACCTTCCATGCCTTACATTCGAGAAAATACACGAGAGTCCCCTGAGCCTTCAGGAAGAGCATGGGACAAGCTGGACCATCCCAGTCGTCGCCGTCGTTCATCTATCATAATCGACATGGACATTCCATCTCCTACCCTCAATGGTACTCATCAGAAAACGAAAGCATTACCTATCGTTCCGACCGCTCCGGGTATCAAGGAGGAGGAGAGTGATATCTTCTCGCGAAAAGCTGGTTTGGGTAGTTTGATGAAGTCTGCGAAGCAGGATGTGCAGGTTCCTGACTTTGATATGACTGCATTTTTCTGAAACGAAGACTGGTGAGTGCATGAAGGGACGACGATAATTAGACGAGAAAGCTGTATTTTTCTCTTTGGACTATACACCATGGTAGTAATGATCTCGTAGATGGTCTAGTCCTGAATTTCAGTACAAAATGGTTGAAAATGTTTCCGGATGAAATTCTTCGAGGTTGTCTTTTGGGGTCGCCGTACCTCTGATGCACCTCTGATTCAAACACCTCATATTCTCAAATTACAACAGCATAATGGAATCTCAAGTAGGCCTAAAGTGGGGATTGGCGTATGGGAGTAAACCATGAAATAGTTTCAAGGACAACTACTTATAGCTCCTAGCTCATCACTCTAGTTAACTTCAGACGAGTAGGTATGAATTTTTTGTTGCAAGATTTTGCATATCAGTACACGACGAACGAACAAAAAATGCAGTCGAGCAAATGATAAATGAAAGAGAAGAAAATGGAGCGCGCTTCTATTCCTGGACGTTTTCAACCTCTCGCTTCTTGAGAACAAGGTCTTTGCCCATGACGCGTCTCCACACATCCTGTACATCCTCAACAACCGTCTCAAAGTGGGATGAAGCATCGTAAGAGCGAGTGACAAAGATGTTATCAGCCCGACCGTCGGCTGTGGGAGTGTACAAGGGCTTGATCTCAACGAATCTAAAGAGCTGGGACGTCAACACCGTGAAAATTCGCGGGAGAATGATGAATGCTCAACTTGTCGTAAATAGAGCCAAGGAGCTGAAGACCAGGTGCAATTTCCATTTCTGGTTTGTCAGTTTCAACAATCGTGCTGACAATGGCGATATAAATGTCCTTGGCACAGACATTGTGCGTCGAAGAGACCATGGCAACGTATATATCTGTATATATATGTGATACAATAACACAGCAAATTAGAGAAGACTCCAAAAAAAAGCATGAAGGCTTGCCATTTCGTCTGTTAACTTGATTTTGAGGGATGATGATTTGGGCGCTGTCTGCATCTTCCGTTCCCGGAATAGGATGTTTCAGCAAACAAATCGCTCGGACAACTTTACCCTGCTCGACAACCCTGATCTTACCACCTTGTGCCATCTGACCAGCACCAAAGTAGCTAGGATCGCCAATCACATGCTTGGCCTTGACAGTCTCTTTGCCGCATGTGACGCCACTGAATTTGCCGTCAGCGTCTATCTGTATCTTATCAATGGGTTTATCAAGCATATATGTGCCACCATAAATGGCGCTCAGACGGGCAAAGGACTGAGGAAGTTCGCCCAGACCGTAGAGAGGGTAGATGTAGGGCGACTTGCCATACCGAGCCATAGATGAGGTGTAGAGGATGATACGCTCGTATGTCAGTCGTGCGGGTTTGGTGATATAACTGTAAGGGGAAGATAAACGTGAGTGTTTTGTTCGCGAGAAAGAGGTGGAGTTTGGGATTGAATGAAATATTGAACAAATGCGTACTCATCATCGAGATAGAGCGCCATAGCATGGCCGATGAAATCCTGAGTACCAGATTCGAGGCCAAATTTCTCGTATACGTGCTTCATGCTATCCCTATCAAGATTGATGCCTACTTCCAAGTTATTGAACATATTATGCGAACTAGATGGGAATATACCTTGATGCGTAGCAGGATCATCATCCTTCCAGTTCTGCAGAAACTCGAAGAATTTCTTCGCCCTCCGTTTCTCGAAAAGCCCCATCAAAGGACTCTTGACAGCCTCCATTTCGGTACTAGGTACCTTGGAGATCTTACCATCACGATACACAAAACTACCTGCAATCTGCTTGAACTCGAGATATCGTGTCACGTCGGTATGTACAAGGATCTTGGTGAGTTCACCAGAAGCGATAATAAATTTGGGTACAAGATCAACTGCATAATCTCTGTCACGGCCGAGGTCTGAAGGGGGAGGTTGGTCAGGCCTGAACTTGCGATATAACTGGTAGAGTTCGAGAGCGGCGGTCAAAAATCAGTACAGTCTTCAGAAGGGAAAAGTATTGTCTTGCCTGTGTCAAGTTCAAGCTGGCACTGTCTCCACCGTAATAATCATTCCTATCCATGTGAAGGACCTTCTTGCCCTCAACGGATAAGAGACCAGAGAGAATACATTCAGCCAAGCCGGTTCCGAGGACAACAAACTGATGTACGACATCAGCCTGGAGGCAAAATTCCGTTACAATAACCACGTACATCGTATTCCTCATCCATTGTCAAGTCAAGAGATAATGGGTATCAGTGTCTGAAACGACCCGGTCGTTGCAGGCTGCCATCGATCTTCATGAATGGGGGCACGTGCTTCCGATCATTACTTTCTCTACTTGATAACTTATCACAGAAGTGAAGGTGTATGTAAACAACAAAAAAGCAGACGTAGACTACAAGATAGGTATATCGATACTTAGATGCAGAGCATATCAAGTCCCCAAGAAGATATCAACAATCATGTGTATCCCGGCTACTCCTTCTTACCAGTCAAGGAAATGTGAAAGATATGGAGTCGAGAGCGTTGGTGCAGTTTAAGGGTTGATTCCACTTTGTCGCTGCCGTCTGTCTAGTTGCCCGTGACCAGACTCGAATTGTCTATCTCTCGCTTATTGATCTAGCCGCACACAGCTGTCAGAGAATTCTCCTTGCGGCATTTCTTTTCGGAGTCTGTTACGGAGTTTAAGAATATCTGAGCATGAACGTCAGAAGAAGAAAAGAACAATGATGCAAGTCACAGACTATCTTCATTCCGTCGGTAATACTCTGCCCAGGATTTAATCGATCGTTGTGTAAACTTGACTTGAGTTAGGCAATGTTAGGTTATCAAGAACAACAGTGCCTACTTTCTCGGTGAATGGCTCCCAGCGATCCTTGGATGTCATGTCAAGCCACCTACTGAACTTGGCTGCATGTTTTGCCACCATGTAGAAATCTGCGTCTGTGAATGGGTCACCTTTTTGTCCCATTTCACTCTCCAGATAGTGGTGGATGGCCTTGCCATCATCATCCGCCCCTTCAGACTTGGTATCTTCTTCCTCTTCTTCGTCGTCGTCTTCATCTTCGTCCGTTGAGATTTCTTTATAACGGGGTCTGCGCTTTGTGGGTCGTATAACTTCGGGTTCGTCATCATCGTCATCTTCATCTTCATCTGAGAGCACAGATTCTCCTCGAGCGGCAGCAAGAATTTTATCTGGCACATCGTGCCGATTTGACCAATGAGACGCCCAGGACTGCGCGGTGTGATGGGGAGCCTAAAATGCCCTTGAGTATATATGAAGGAAGACCAGAAAGCAACACACCTTCTCGGCAAGCATATTACAGAGATCAATCCTTGTGAGAGAAGGGTCCTGTTTCAACCGCCAGGAAATGAAGTTGAGGAAGAACCGCCGGTCCTCCTCTGTGTACTTGTTGCCTCTCCCTTGGGGTATAACCTTTGTTGGGGGGCTTGGTGAGCGAGACGGTGGATCTGGAATCCTGATCTCGGTGTTTGGTGGGGGTAGTCGGTCATTGAAGACGGGCTCGTGCGCGGTCAGGCTATTCACGGTACTTCTTCCAGAAGTAGTGGCGTACACAGACGTAGAAGGAATCGGCGAGGCATGTTTTCGCTTTTTGATGGCAGGGGGCGCGGATACTGGGAGACGAGCAGGAGAGAATTCACGTTTAATTTGTTGTCGTGGTTGGGGTGGTTTCACCCTTGCATATCCGAGATCCCTTTCAAGTGGCTGAGACTTCTCTTTCTGGATGCACATGTTGATCCATGTATCAATGTGGTCCTTGTGATCTAGATAGTAATCTTTCCACAGACTGGCGGAGTGGCCATTTTTCTGAGAAAATGTTCAATACACAGCCTCTGGTGATTCAAAAACACAGGACTGACACCATGTAGATCGTTGAGAGCATCTTTGTAGCTCTCGCGCTTCTTCTTCGCACTGAGCAGAACCTGTACTAGAAGGGGTTCGTCGGCTGCCTCGACTGGCTGGGACATGGCGAGGGCATCCTGAAAAATCTGCTGCTGGAAGAGAGGATTGAGGCCTATAGCGGACGAAAACTGCTGCATGTGGTTCATAAAACCGGGATTGAAAGGGTGCTGCTGGAGCTGCTGTTGCTGAGGATACTGGGGTATGAACTGGTTTGGAAGGTTGTTGGGCCACTGTGTCTGGTTTGAGCCCATATTGGTTGCAGAAATTTGGGAATATTCAGGAGAAAAAGGAGGTGCACCGGGGTGCATGCCATTGAGCTCACGGTGTCCGTTCATGTGCAGCTGTCAAGGAGAAATTCTGACAAGATCCCTAGCAGCCACGTGCTCACCCAATTTAGCTTTTCTACCATGTCCCGTTTACCGTCCCGTTTACCATTCCTCTATCGTCTACCACCCCACTCCCTATCCTCTCGCTACCTCTCCACCTCAGCACCTCGTCCTGCTCTCAGCCCACTTGCACGTCCAGTAGCAGAGAGTATATCTGTCGCATGGAAAGGAACAAGTATGACCGGTGGAACGACCAAGAACTTCATCGGCGGTCACTTCCTCGAGAGCAAAGCAGACACTTGGCTCGACGTCTTTGATCCCGTATGTCCACTACATTCGCTGGTGCTTCAGCGCAGTTCTGGACATACCCACCCAGTCAACTCAAACCTTGCTCTCAAGGGTTCCTCAGACCACAGCTGAAGAGTTCGAGCAGGCCGTCAACGCTGCAGAGCATGCCTTCAACTCGTGGAGCAGGACCAGCGTACTTACCCGCCAGCGCTTCGTCCTTGAGTGGGTCCGGAGCTCAACCTACCCGCAAACAGAGCTAATTTTGCTAGGCTTCAACATCTCTTACGCAACAATGCCGACGCTATCGCTGGGTGCATCGTTCTTGAGCAAGGCAAGACACTGGCAGGTACATCTTTATCCTGATCGTGCCAATAAAGGTCACCGACATGACTCTGCAGACGCTCATGGCGACTTACTTCGTGGTCTCCAGGTCGCAGAGTCCGCTATTGCAGCCACAACCACACTTCTCGCCGACAAACTTGAAGGTTCGTATGCTGTATTCGCGGATCTGTGTGGATACTGAATCGATACAGTGAGCAAGGACATGGACACTTATGTCAGGAAGCTTCCCCTTGGAGTCTGTGCAAGCATTGCCCCTTTCAATTTCCCTGCGTACGCCTGGTTACTCTCGGTTTCAGCTAGTTGCTCACGCACTCTTAAGTATGATACCTCTCTGGACAATTCCCATGGCCGCAGTCACCGGAAATACCCTCATTTGCAAGCCTTCCGAACGTGACCCTGGTGCTGCGATGATCATTGCCGAACTTTGCCAGCGAGCGGGTAAGCGCAACACGGATGACTTAAAACCTTCACTCAAATCATCAATAGGTTTACCTGATGGCGTTCTCAACATTGTACATGGCCAGGTTCCCACTGTAAACGCTATTTGTGACCATCCTGCTATTCGAGCTATTAGCTTCGTAGGTGGTGACCGTGCTGGAAAGCACATCTTTAATCGGTGGGTCTGTACTGTGTGAATCTTCTCCAAGGTTGACACCGACTGTAGTGGGACACAAAATGGCAAGCGAGTACAAGTATGAAATAGGACGTCTGACTCTTCCTCTGCTTATTTATTCTCTTTCAGGCAAACATGGGAGCAAAGAACCACGCTGTACTGATGCCTGATGGTATGTTGGATCCTGGCATTCCGTCTACTGCGTTTATGTTGGCACGAAAACAGCTAATCAGAATCTTGCTCTGAATTCAATTGTTGGTGCTGCGTTTGGCGCTGCTGGTCAGCGTTGTATGGCCATCTCTGTTGGTATGCGACCACAACCTGACATGCTTCCTCGAGATTGATTTCCATCTATCATCAGCGATTCTTGTCGGAGAGGCGCGAAACTGGCTCCCTGAACTTGTCGAGCGTGCCCGGAAACTCAAAGTCAACGGTGGTTTTGAACCAGACGCAGATCTGTGAGTTTATCCGTGACATCACTAGATCTATAGCAGTGATCAAATACCATCATGGGAAAAAACAGTGGACCCCTCATTTCTCCGCACTCCAAAGAGAGAGTTAACAATTTGGTTGCTTCCGTTGAGAAGGAAGGCGGTGAAATTCTGCTTGATGGAAGGAGCTTGGTTGTACCAAATTATCCTGATGGCAATTTTGTGGGTCCCACAATTATCAAAGCCGGAACATCTATGAGATGCTACAAGTCAGTACCCTGCAGTTTTTTTTGTTTCAGCGTAACTTAACAAAGGTCATATAGGGAAGAGATATTTGGTCCCGTCTTAGTTGTATTGGAGGCCGATAATTTGGGTGATGCCATTGAAATCATCAACAGTAATCGCTACGGTAACGGCGCCGCCATCTTTACCCAATCTGGCGCAACAGGACGCAAGTTTGAAGTAGACGTCAATGTGGGTCAGATCGGGATCAATATCCCCATACCTGTCCCCCTTCCCATGTTTTCTTGGAGTGGCAACAAGGGTTCTGTGCTCGGTGACATTGGTTTCTATGGCAAGAGTGGAATCAACTTTTACACTCAAAACAAGGTATTTTTTCTTCCATGGTTTGATAGAGCAATGCAGATTTAGGGGCTATTTAGACAACGACGTCACTCTGGAGAGCCGAGGATGCTCTTGGGAATCAGGCTACGACTGCTATGCCCACTCATCACTAATTGTGATGGTAAGCAAGATTTTATAATCGCTGTCTAACAATGTATATCACTGTTTTTGTTGAACAGTTTTTGAACATTAATCTTGTGTCTTCTTGCTTGCTGGTTTGATCAGCGTCTAGTCCGACCCACAAGCAGATAGTTTTTGTTACGAGTTATGCAGACAAGATGATAACACTCTACCAAGCCCCAGATCAGTGGTGCGAGTGACTATGTACGAGATTCGTGTGATGATCTGTGTATTCATTCCGATGTTGTGAAAAAAAGATCCTTTGTCATTCAGTAGCACTGAGGTCTTACTTAATTTCAACGTGACCTTCAATACAAAAAGCTCAGCAATCGATGAAACCCACATTCGTAAGCACGTACGTCCGAGACCATTGTCGAGACGAGAAAGAACATAAAATACTTTCCATTTGACTGTACCCTACAAATTACAAAGAAAAAAAGGAATTTGGCCCCGTCTTGTACATGCTATCAGCAGAGACCGAGAAGGGTGCTGTCATCTCAATTTGAGTTTGAGATTAATGCCGATCTCTCTTCTTCTTAATTCATCTGTGTCTATCATATAATGGCCAAGCGATGATTGTAGGTAGACATTGGCCAATACAAATCCTACAGCAAACTTATCCTCGTCTATCAAATATATCTAGTTGGATTTTCTGGATAGATTCAGGCAACCTCTTCGCTGGTTCAAATCTCACCTCATAGCGTCAGAAAATTTGAAGACTCAACTATCTAGCTAGACACCCGGAGGAGCGTCAACATTATCGGTCAACAGAGGGTCCTAATAGGGTCAGACCATGAAACAGAGAAATTCTTCCTTGAAATGAGAACATGGATGAAAAGGTTGGGTTCTATTGTTCTAGTGATATCAACTTTATCCTCCACCAACCCACTACAAACATGTATTCGACTGGGCTTATACGCAACTCTGACCTCATCGAGATAGAACTCTACTAGAAGGATAAAATAATGGGGTGGCACCAAGTGTCCGTCAGAACTATCGAAAATACCAACATGATCTTTACAGTCAAAGAAAAGGGTCACATACCAGAACTTTTACACTCTTATCACCCTCTAAACAAGGGCAACGACGACGATAATGGAGGAGAATTGATGGGTTGATGGGGTATTGGGTGAGAGAGAAAGTCCTGATGAGAGGACTTGCAACAGTATCGACTGCCTTGATCTCTTCTAGCCGAGCGCACTGTCTGGACTGACAAGTTCATGAGTCAATGATACAGGTTGTTTGAAGAATGAAGAACCTGATGAGGGCAGAGGTGTGAAAAAACCTATTCAAATACAAGCTTGTTGTGCGTTCGTAGAAGTGGGGAGTTGATACCGTCATCGGAATAGAAATCCCCTTCTTATCTTAATCAAAAGTATCTCATGGATGACCGCGTCAGGCACCATTGGGGAATTGTTGATAACGCAATTTATGTGGTGTGGCGATAATAATATCTGGGTCTAGGGCTGGCACGCAACAAGTATTGTGAGCCACGTGGCATCGCATACTCATCCTTCAGGTATGGTCATTGTCTTGGCTGTGCGACCATGCGTCAAATGCCAGTGGCTCCCTTTTTCAGCATTGAGTTGGCATTGTCATTATCCAATGCACTGTCCCTAATCATTCTCGGCAAGCAAATTTTGTCACCGGCAACTATTTAGATTGCCTTCTGCCGGTGTGTTGCGTCATTGAAATGTCCATGCCAAGCCACGGACTTTAGCGCTCGTGGTCCATGTAACCAGGCTAATAATAATAGTACAAGTCAAACACTTAGTAGGTCCAGTGTTGGTCATAAACAGACCGGCAACTCATGAACATCAAGGGTCACATCAATACACGAATCTTCGAGTTTGATTTCGATAACGACAACGACGACAAACTCTGTGAATAGTGAGTGCCATCACCCGCGTCCACTACTGATTCCATCGTATCTCAACTCGATGCTCATCATGGATGACAATTCAATGTTGCAAATTTCAAGGCCGATGACTCATGGACTTGTCAGTATTGACGACGAAATTATCCGTCCGACTGGACAGATGGACACTGTCGATCTCAGTTCTCTATCAAACCCCTGTCACCCTCCCGATCGTCAATACCAAGGCTTCTTTGGCCTCATATATCTCCCTGTTTAAGAAGGTAGAAAGTAGATGTTCTGGCATATTTCCTCAAAGATCATGCTGATATTCGGAGTGTCTGACTCTTCTTAGAGCCCTATGTATATGTCGAGGTCAGAGGTGTGGATAAGCCTAGTCAAGTACTTACTTATTTGGAGAGAGCTAATAGAATAATCTTCTCATCCAAGGCCATGTCCTCATCTTGAGGGTGTGCATAATTCATGATTGAAATTGACAAAAAACCTCAGCAGAATGTCGATAAATACATGCTCCATGCATCATCATTTCGCTTGTGCTTGTAAGCAAAGTCCAATTAGAGAGACATCGGGTCGAGACAAATTCCATCAAAACCACTCTGATAAAGATACACCCAAATGCATTATCATAGATGAAGCAAACATCTCCTCTCTTTTTCTCGCTTATCGCGCCTCATCTCGCACATATACAATTCGAGTCTAATATCAGAAATTCAGAGATTCAACTATGTATGGAGATGCAGATTGTCGTCTCCAATTTTCAAGATACGTCTGGAACACTGATGGGGTACCAATAATTTTGGTCAACAATAGCATACAGCGCAGAGTATTGTGTCCGATATTTCTAATAAGTTGTGACTTCATCGACACTCCCAACATTTACTGTGTTGGCAACCGCAATTTGGCTAGAATGACCAGTGTTTCCTTCATGATTTTTTTGAAGCAAGGATGGATTAACTGACATGTCACTGTCAAGACAACTCTCAGAATGGTACCAAACCGTAATTACTGCTATGTACCTGTCAAGACATCTATCAGTGCACAACGTGTGAAAGACACAAAAGATATTAATAAGATATTAATAAGATCAGTCTGGTAAAGTGAAGCTTGCTTACTAAGCAAGAAAGGGAATCACATGATGTAACGATGAATTATCAATGGAGAGGCACCGAAACAAGTCTTACACCACAGATTTATCATGTACAAGACCAAAAATCTTTTGGTTTCGATTTAGGAATAGGTAGAGACTGGATGACTATAGCTAACCATAATTTGAAGTCTATTATCAATATTCAAATGAGCTTTACTTGTTTTTAGGGACGGAATTGTTCTTCTGTTACGTCAATGCCTTCTACTGGTTGAACATGGCATCAAGGAAAGCATTTGAAAGTCGAGTCACTTGTTGAAACACGTTCTCGAAGCCATCCTGGAGTTTTGAGTCACTTCACCAGACTTTGCACTGATGTACAACAAACGATACTCACTGCACCACCATAGTACGGATCGAGAATTGGTTTGTCATCGAGATATGATCCCCACAATCGGACTTCTGCCGTGGCGTTGGGAGGTTTGATCCTCTCGAGATCACGAAGGTTGTTCTTGTCAGAGGCGAGGATGTGGGTGAATTGTGTAAAATCGGAAGTACGGACTTGACGTGCGACGCAGACAATGGATACTCTGTGCTTTATCCAATGATGTTTGGAACGTACTTCAGAGATCCAAACAAGAGAAATAGGGCACCTCTTTGCATACATCAATAGTACTAACCACGAAGAGAAGTTGCCGTCAGTCGTGGAACTCTGGTAAAGAGTGGCTCCAAAGTAAGTACCGTTCATCGGGTCCTTCACCGACATGGTATCCAGCTACACCTGCACTATCCACTTCGATGTCGAGTCCGCGCTTCGTTGCAATATCTGCAAGAACCGCTTCTCCCATTGGGGAACGGCAAATGTTGCCTGAACGTCACCCAGATATTTAGTAGAATTCAGTAGAACAAATCGAGAAGAACAGAGCGCATCAATACAGCGAGGATAGGACCATAGATGATGTACAGCGCTTACCTAGGCATACCACAAGAACCTTTAATTTTGGTTGCGCTGACATAGAAGAGAGGAAGATCAGTTGATGAAGTCAGGCTTGATGGAGACACTTTTAGTAAAGAAAGTTCAAATGTTTGATTGAAAGGAATCGTCTCGTCAAGGTATAGTTTGAAAGAAATCCCAAAGCGTGTACTATTGTCTCGCCTTGGTGCTTGTGTTATAGCTGGCAGCAATCCCAAGCTTCTCGTTACATGTCCGATACACTACGCGCCTTTAAGATCTCATTGGTCATACCTAGATGGAGATCAACCTTTACCTCGACGCATTTTCCTAGCACATCAAGGGAGCACTAAGCACCGAAATCAGAAAGTTCTTCCGTTGGAAATGACCTTATGCTTTAGAGAACCAATGACCCTTTTTAAAACCCTGCCTTCCGACCGGTCCAGTACTTTGATACAGTCTCCAGGGACGCTCCGTTCCCAACCTCTCACCTTTTTGCTGTGGAGTTCTTTCCAAGTCAAACCTTCCTCTCCCTTCTGAGCTTAAGTAGCATTGCGACTTCCACAGTTTTAAGAATGAGAGCTTTGGTCAAAGCTTTGTCCAGTGTCCGAACATGAGCCATTCCCATGTTTCTGATATTGTCCCAGGGCCTCGACACTGACATAGCCCAAAAGATGATTAAGCCCAGTCGAGAAGGGAAATGTCCTTTCTTCAGCTTTGGGAAAAAGTCAGATCTTGTGAAGGGTCAATCTTTGCTTTCATATTTAATGTGAAAATCTAAAATTGGTTTCTCCATTTTAATGATGGATTGACGATGAGTCTATGCCAAAGAGTCGTCTACCAAGAGCAGTGATATGGGGAAGGACTTGGGGTTGGCTTGACAGATATCTCAGGATGCATCGGAAGCTCCAGTCATTGAGCTATTATATCAGGACCACAGATTTTTCGACTACTCTTGGCTCGGGTCCTTGTTCTGGAACAAGTGAACGTGGGAGCTTTGTATCCCGAAAGGTATGCTCGTAATAATCATGTTAGAGTGAATTACTTGGGGACTGGTGTCATCTCATTGAATATCCCCACCACATTGGCCAAATCATGCCCTCTCCACCCATAGCAATTTTTCTGACAACTATCGCATCACAAGCCGCCCTACGCCAGCGTCAAGGTATGTTCTCTCGTCTTAGCCAACGCGCTGGTACGAAAGAGGTTGCTTTTGAGGCTGACTAGGAGAGTAGAATATCTTCTTCGTATTCTCCAGGTGAAGAAGATTCCGTTCACATCTTACGACCTTGCTTCAGATGAAGAAGCCAAGAGACTTTGGAGGCGCAAGGCACCCGCCGGTTAGCAATCGCCCTCACCTTTAGACGATGCTTCATTTGCTACTCTATAGACAAACAACAACTGCCTGGAATCCTGGTAGGCGGGACTTTCCCAGGGGTATGTTTATGATCTTCTCTGCCCTCCATGCCACTCAAAAATATTTATAGACCTTCCAGGACTTGTATGTTCTTTTTCACTCTTGAAGCAAGTCATGAATTCGCTACGCATTCATGATAGCGAAGAAGCAGTGGAATATGACGAACTCAATACATTCTTCCGTCTCTCAGAGACATGGAACGTGAGGGAGGATTCTTTGATGGCTGAGCCCAAGCTTCCGGAAGCAAAGCCCATCGGTGTTCCAGGAGCAATGATGCCCTTGCAAATGACTCCAGACCGTTTAAAAGAAAAGATAATTGCGCAACCTCCTAAGTCCCCGCTGTCTGGTGCTGGGGGCAAGAAATCTATCCCGGTGAATAAACGAGCAGGTGAAAAAGACTTGGGAGACGAGCTGAGAGGGTATGGGTTACAGGGCTTGAAAGTGACAGATGATGAATTGTTGGATTTGGTCAAAGACCTGGGGCTGGATGATGATGCAGCTGGTCATCTTGTCAAGGACTTGGGTGGGAGTGAAAGCAAAGTGAGCAAAGGGGAAAAAATGCAGGAGCCAAGCGTGCAAGTGAAAGCAAAGGAGGTCAAGGAGTGCAGAATGCCGGAGGAAAAAGAGGAGGAATCAATAAATAGTTCTTAGCATCTTAGCATGTATTGTACTCGGGAAAACATGGCGAACGAAAGCATATAAGAGAGACTTAACAGTGGATGAGAATTGATCCTCAGAACTGGATCAACGTTGGTCTTCATTAGATTCATCATGTTGATGCGAAGTTCGTCTCCTAAGCTCATCCCTCAAAACCTCTGTAGAAGAACTCATTGCCTGGGCACCGACTTCAAATTTGTCTGTCGCAGTCACAGAGGAAGGCATCAATGCGACTGGGACCTCGTCAGAGCTCTCCTGGGTTTTCGGCACAACCTTCATGAAATTTCAATCAGGCCATCAAACTAGAACTGCTCGAGGCAGTAAAGATATTAAACCCACAGTCCGCAAGCTTCCAGAAGACCGTCTGGTGATTTTGGACCTTCGTTTTCGTAAAGGAATACTACGGCTTCGCAGGCGTGATGAAAGAGATGGTGGTGGTTCAGATTTGGTTTGACGGTCGTAATTGACTTTGTCTTTAGTTGTAGAGAACATAAGGGGGAGCATGCAAAAACTTATCGCCAGAGAGAGGATAAGAAGGAAGATGCACGCAGCAAGCGTCGATGCAACAAGCGGATGACGAATTGCGAGTCCACTGATTTTTTTATCAGCACAAACATCGTCAGTGGATAAATTGAAATATGCGTGCGCACCGAATACCATGAGGTATCTCTTTTCCGCGGAGTATCGCAGATAATACACTAACTTCTCGTCCTTGTCCGTCACCTAGGGATCTCCAGCCATCCCTCCGACCAATCTCGACAAAGGCGAGAACGTCTGACGTCTTTGCAACAAAAGAGCTTATGATGGCCATATCAAGGTCAATGGTGCTAGGCGTTCCAGACAGCCATGATGATTTTGGTGGAAGCACGAGACCCTGTAAAAGTTGAGCACAATTGCGAGCGTGAAGCAGTCTAGGCCTACAGGACGACTCGCCATGGCAAGCGTCTGATTTGAGGGGGTTATCAGCGCAACAGTGGCCATAAAATTCCCAAGGGATACATTGGAGTCAGAGATTGGGAGGCGCATATGGAGGGAAACGTCGTAAGGTTGGAATGCCTGTATTGTAGGAATGGTGACCAGTGCATAGGGTACGACACGTTCGCTGCAGGAGTCAGTGGACCATGATGCCTGCGGCTAGCTATAAGCCAGATAGCTCACCCGTACTGTAAATACAGTGGAACTTCCCAACCGAGCGAAAGACTTTTCCATACCATCCAACCCGCAAACATAGACAGACAAATTGCGAACGGAGCCAAGAACAGGCAGACGAATACCGGAACTAGCTGGAGTGCTACTGGGCGCAGACCAGATACACCCTTCATAGCAGTCAGGTGGAAAAAATTCAAAGGAGCGAACAGGAGTGAGGAGCCGAGGTTCCTGAGGAATCCCTGTGGCCTATTGGGACTGGGCCTTGCAGATGGAGAAATTATATTTGAGTCTTCCGGGTTCATGGTGGCTTGGTGAGAGGCCGTGGAGAAAAACTCCAGAGTGCCAGAGACAATTGGATCAGGTGTGATTGAAAATGCTTATATCCTGTAGTGTCACTTCATCGCTGTATATGTTTCGGAATATCGTCTGAGGGGTATACCGTAGATGGAAATCCAGTTAGTTTTGTTAAGATTTTTTTCCAGTGTGATGTACTTGATTTGCCTTCAGATTTGACATATTTTTTTGTTGATGTGATGTACTTGCAAAACGTAGATGGAGTCTTATCAAACCATGAAGAAGTAGAGTAACCTATCCCTAATCCTTATATACATGACGCATGTAAATCCTCTGATGAAGCTTAGATCCTGCCTCTTCAATCGCCTCAATATCCTCTTTGGTCAGGTCTGGAACATGCTCTGTGTCCAAAAACTCCTTAATCCGGGCCACCTTCGTTGAAGTGCTGCTCTAAACCTCAACCATCACCCATTAATCGGATACGCAGATGACGCACGTTATCACTATTGCTCCCTTTTGCAATATCCACTTTGTCAAAACCTGGCCTTCAGTAAAATGTGTGCCGTGCCTATGTTCAAGTCGAGCTCGAATTACGGGCAGAACATCCTTCAGTGGTCCATTTGGAACACGGGCAAGGGGAGTCGCACCGCCATAAGAGGCGGTTATGATTCCATGCTTTTCACCGAATTCAACGATGGGTTGTGCAGCCTTCCAAACATAAGGATGCAACTCGATCTGGAAATCTACCATTGGATTGTTTTCGGTTGTAGGATGATCTCTACCAACCTGATTCACTGAAGGGATAATCTTCGCGTCTGGGAGGATCTCCTCCAGATCACTTACTTTAAAGTTGGATACTCCGATAGACTTAGCAAGCCCTTCATCTTTCACCTGCTCCATTTGTGTCCAGATTTCCTTCAATCGGCCTTCCCTTTGGTGTGGGGTAGGGTCGTGAATAAGGAAGAGATCGACATAACTGAATCCAAGTTTCTTCAGTGATTCAATGAGAGCACCTTTGACCGTCTGGTCTCCAGATAAGAGGTGCAACTTGGTCGTGAGGAACAATACAGATCGTGGCGTTCCCGAAACCGAGATACCTTCACCCAGTGAGTGTTCGTTTTTATATCCTTGAGCACCATCAAAATGAGTAACGCCAGCCTCGATTAACTGGCAAACCAATTGGGTGACATTCTTGTCATATAGGACGGAACCTGTGCCAAATCCCAACCATGGGATGTCGTTACCGTCGTTAAGAATAATGCGCTTAGCCATTACTGGAGATGATGATCAGACTGTCAATCCAATCAATGTCAATGTCAAAACGGGTTACCGTGCGACTACGGGTCGGAGTGTAGGATTCAGCTTGACCATTGGTGTACTCGTTATCCAAGTCGATGACACGAAAGTTCTATCCTCAGATATAACTCCTGCTCTGTAATCTGTAAACTTATGCTATCAAAAAGTAAATCAAGAGACAGCCCACAGACAAGAAAAAAGCCGGCCCTAAACTAATTCTTGTGAACAATCGTTTCCTGCTGAACATTTTCATCTTTTAACAACTACTAGGTACTGTCATACCACATGTTGGGCTGCTTCATTAACTGGCACTCCTTCATCACAGTGACCTTAGAGTAATTGTTGCACTCTTTGGCTGATCATAGGTAGTGGTACCGATGACTGTAGTCAGTCACCTAGTGTATCGACAGTACATTTTCTTCATTTTCTTTTACGGCATGACTTTCCAGAATATATTTTGCTTGTTTATTCAGACATGGATATAATCACAATGATGAAGGGATTACTGGGACTCCGACCAACGGAACTTGCTATCTCCCAATACATCGGTTCATTAGTGGAGGTCGCTGAAACTACAGCTTCTAGTCCAGATGTCAAATCTTACTCTGACGTCGTATACTTCAATTTCTACCCTCTCGGCATCAGTCTCCTTTTCATACCAACGAATGGGTATAAACCCAAGGCTGGATCACGTTTGGATGGTTTACAGCAGGAAGACCTCATCCTCGATAGCATTGACATCTACAATGTCCCGAAAACCGATGGTGGCGAGACCAAGCCACTGCGATCAGAATTTGCTTTTATGACATTCCCTGTCTCACCGATTACGCTGCCAATCACCTACCAGTTGGAAGATAGCGACGGGAAGCTGCTTGTAAGGCCCCCGTGCATAGATGTTATGCCGGAGTCCACTGGAAAGGATTTGGTGCAGGCTTTGGGAGAGCCGGACAGGAAAGGGGGCGGGGCTGGGCCGTCGTCGGGTTCTATTAGTATCTGGTGTGAATGGTCGAAGGATGGATTAATGGTGGAATTTGGTGGAGCACAGGGCAAAGCATGGGACACAGGTAAGGGTGCAGTGTGGAAGGTTATTACACTATTTAGACCTGGGATGAAACTGTCATAATCTGTGTGATTGAACTAAACATTGCACTATCATGTCTGTTCCTGCTGACTTTACCATTCTCGATATTTCGGGCCAGTTCACTATGGTTTGCCGTTGCCTTTGCAACCCTGAAATTCCAGAAGGCCTCACCCTTCCTTCAGAACAAATCTCTAACGAATATGGATGAGACGGAAAATATTCTCACCCTACAAGGCGTGGGTTGGTTCAAACGCAAGGCCATTCGCTATGGAACAATTACTCTCCACATTAAACACTATAGAGTCGATCCTGAGCAAGGTCAGGGAGACCAGAAGATAGAAAAAATCGACATCGACCAAACTATCAGTGGTGGGATTCCAGGAACCTCAGAGGACAGAACTCTGATTTGGAAGGAGAAGGAGAATGACGACCATCTCTTTGGTCCCGTTATTGGCAAGTCGAGGCGCGTCAGGGCTGATGAGCTGGACGTCGGGTGGTTGAAAGAGGGTTGGACTGACGATACTTATGAGCATGGACTTGTTCAGGCCTGGGCGGAGAGTGATACTCCCAAAAGTGGAACTACATGGATTGGGAACCAGGTCAGCATGACAATGGGTGTGCACCACATGAACGACATTTACTGATCGACTTCAGACCTGGGGTATAGAAAACCTCAACGGAGAGAGGAGATACACCCGCCATGTTGACTTCACCGGACCCAAGGGGGAGAGTGTGCAAACTAGACTCGTCTATGACTATCGTGAGAGCCCGGATTTATGCACGATAGAACTGTGCTGATCGTCGCCTAGTGGGACGTCTCTGAAGAGAAAGTAGGATAATGGCTGTGTTTAATAGAACAATACTAGTATTGTGACTGATCCCTTTCCTTTCTGAGCACAACATTACTATGCAGGAGCCATCCCCTGCAAGTTCATCGACATCTCCTACATCCTTTTTGCTTCGAGAGCGTGATACTCGAAAGCTGAGCTCCGACCATCTCACTCCAACTCCGAGCGAGGTGAGAACGATGTCAGAAATCGACCAGCCGCAGCCACGGTCAACGATGTGTCAGAGAATGCTTACAAGCTCTTCGGAGTGGGTCGCATCCCGCCATCCATGGGCATATTCGTCGGCGAAACAAGTCGTGCTGTATGTGCGAGGACCCCGGCCAAAGCAGGATCCACCGTGTATGTTGTTCCCACTATACTTGTCCTCTGTGTAAACCCTGCCATATAGCAACAAACCCTCTGCTGGACAGGAAGTATCGCCTCCATGACCACTATATATCTCTTTCCTTCGAGTCTACTCTACTCAAGCTCACCCACCATTTCTCTACACCTTGGCTGTTCACTGTTCTTGCCGTGGCCTATATCATTGGCTTTGCATTTTTCGCACGGGCGCAATATTTCTTCACTCCCGCTGACTCATTCGTTGGTTGTACTTCAACTTATTGGCTTGCCAAAGACGGTTGTGGGTTGGATGGGGCAGGATGCGGACCTTTTCAGGATAATAGCCCTTTCGACTTTCGATGCCCAGCACAATGCGATAATGTCATCTTGCAAAATCCCCGAACGGTAGGGGATGAACAAATTGCGTTTGTACCATTGATTGTTGGTGGTGGAGATACTAATGAAACCTATCGGGGAGATTCGTTCATCTGCGCTGCTGCCATCCAAGCGTACGTGTTGTCTCTGGCACCTAGACTACTCTAATATGTCGATGATCAGTGGTGTGATTTCACGGTCAACAGGCGGTTGTGGGTCTCTCCAGCTCACTGGAAATTTCACGAATTTCCTTCCAATGATGGCAAACGGGCTTACGTCGATCGGTTTCCCGAGTGTCTTTCCTTCCTCCTTTCGCTTTCTTCCAACGACTTCTTTGTCTCACTGCGATGACCTCCGTGATGATGCTCTTGCTTTGAATATCCTCGTGACCTGCGCCTTATTCCTTGTCCTCCGACCAAAACCTATTGTTCTCTTCTGGTCACTGGTATGCATTGGCTTCTGGCATGTAGTATTGTTCTCGCAACCCACAGGGCCTCCACCCAAATTAGATGTCGCTTTCCAGACGTTTCTTCCGTCCCTATTCATTGCTTACGGATTTTGGCGGGTTGCTTTTCGTTTCGTTCTTCCAGAATTTGCGATCAAGGCACCGATAGAGTCTTGCATACTCTATTTATCTGGATATTGGGTGGGCATCCTCTACAATCTTACCATTGATAAGATTCCTATATCGCGCCTCCTCGTGTCTGACATCAGCAAACGTCCCGGTGGCTTAGTCGCTTTCATCATCGTTCTCATCATCGTTCTTATATTAGTCATTAACCAAGTCAGAGTCATTCGGAAAACCGGTTGGTTGCCGTATTATGCAATGTGGTATATTTGTGGCGGGTTGGTGATTATGATTTTGGCGCTTTTGCCTGGCTTGCAATTGCGGTTGCATCACTACATCATTCCAATGGCGCTTTTACCTGGAACAGCGTGGCCGACCAGGTTAAGTGCTATCTACCAGGGATTACTTTTAGGCATGTTCCTGAATGGAGGTGCTGCATTTGGGTTTGATTCCATTTTACAGACCCCAAGTGATGTGAGTTGTTTTTAGGATCTAGTTCCAAGTGATGTTGTTGTTGACGGACTGGCGGATATGACAGCTGAGGCAGGATGCAACACTAGGATCAGCATTACCCGCATTCGTGACAAATTCAACCAACTTTAATGCCAGTATTCCTCTGGTGAATCAAACCATATCTTGGTTCGGGCTCCCAGATGGATGGGATGGTTTTGAATTACTTGTGGATGATGTTTTGAGGTACTCAGGGACAGCTCTAAATTATTCATTGGCAGCTCTACAAGTGGGGATCCCACACTTCTTCCGGTTGGCGGTAAGTCAAATTTCTGTGTTTGATGGCACGAGCATATTGTTCATCATAGTTCTAGCTTACCTCTAATGGACAAACGGGAGATTTTACGATGCCAGCGACACTATGGCCTAATGGGACTTGGGCAGATCCAGATCCAGGACCATCGTATTAGCGTATCCGAAATATGAATCTCGATGTTTTGCCTGTGTTCGTATTCGCTGATTATGTATTTTCTATGAAATGTATTCACGAATTTCTCTCGGAGTCTGTAATAGGTAGTTTGTGTTCAATTCTTGTCTATAAATGGCGGGAATCATTGAGTGGGTGCAGTGTAATACCAGCATTTCAACAGGAGGATGGCTGAGTTACTGGAGCATTAGACTTGAACGTCAGGGTTTAGCCATATGAAAGTTTCGAACCCTGGCTCCGGTCAGTAAGCTCTGACTCCATTTTTGTTTTAGGATATTGAGCACTATAGTTTAAATAAGTTGTATATCGTTTCCAAATATTCAATGTAGTTGAGATGTTTCATATTGTAAAAAGATTTGGTTTGAAAATGGTTATACACACTATCAATATACAAGTGGTTGTGACAAGGCTCATTGCATTGTTTTGCTTCCATGAGTTTCTCTCATTTCTTTTTGTTTTGCCATATATATGACTCAAAGATAGAACATACACCATCCTAATGGCCCAACAGACAATTTAGACTTGGCAAATATTATCTGACCCTTTTCCTTGAGCTCTCTACCCACCTCCCCAATTGCTAGTAATGAGCATTACAAGAGTATGAATAGTCATCTTAGTGACTGGATAAACCTACTTGTTGTTCTTAGTCACCTTCCTCACTTGAATTTTCATAGTATGTATATGTTATAATGTGGTTCACACCAAAGTAGTCACTGATCCTACCCTCAGTGGGTCCTAGGTAGGAATCAGTCTTTGGTCATTCCTGCTGATTAAAGCCTAGTGTATTCATTTTTTTGTATAATGAGAACAATCAAAGTCCTGAGTAGAGGGTGTGGAGGAGGGCCTGATCGCCAGGCTCATCCAGTGGCAGTAATCTACTTAGATTGGTCCTCTTATGCTAATTTTGTTGTTGGATGACTTCCTGTAGGCAGTCTAGGGTACACAGATTCCCCCAAAATGCTCCATGCCGAGATGCTGAATTTCAAATTTGGGGGGTCTCCCAGACTTGCTCTGGTAAGACCTCCAGACTCCTTGCCGGACTTCCCTAGATGTTCTCTAGACTTTTATGGATAGACAGATCAAAGTTGCATACCTTATCCAGAATTTCTCCTGATGTGAAATGAAGATAATACAATAGTCGGTGTTCCAGGGAGGTGAATTTATCTCGTTGTGTTGTAGTGCACGTAGGAGACACACATGTGACGTCACAATGTCACATCTAGGGAATTGTTGCTACGGGAATCACATTTTTCCAGACCATAGAGCACACTCCTGGATTCTCCCATATTCCTAGGGGAAGTCACTCATTCTCTCACAGTGAAGTCATTAGAGTGTTTATGGAGTGAGTTTGTCGAGAAGCTACTTGATCCGTTTAGTATATTGACATCATATCGGGGTTTACGTCATCGAAACCTGTGAGGTTGTGACTCCGACATAGTGCAGCCCAAGTGCGAGAATTGATGCCTAGGCACACTGGTCTGTGCACTGGTAAATATAAATCGGCATGTTGGATAGACACTACAATGTTACTTGCCTCGGACATTCTCTCTCACAAGTAGGCTATATCCTATCATGGCGGTAGACGTGGTCCCGAAAGCAGCCTTGGCGCGACCAGCCTCTAGAGTGCCAGTCCGCTCGGAGACCAAATGTGCTGGGTTCGAGAAGTACTGGCGTAAGTTTTGTTTTACTTCATACGTGCTGCGCATGCCGAGCTAGTCACATCAACATGTGCCTGTGGGTATCGTGGACATAGAACCGAGGCCTGCGTTGAAAAGTTGTCACGATTCTTCTTACCTTCTCTTGGCCCTTGTCACATCCAAGTGCTAGTGAGCTGATTTCTTCCAGATTTTTGTCGTACAGACTTTCGTTACGACGAGTGGCTTTGTCGCGTCTGCGATCGCTTCTCGCAAAACACAGAATTATCAGCAAGGCCGATACTTTATCGTAAACGGCAGGCTGTTGAACACGAAAAAACTCGGGAACATAAGGATTGCCTTAAACGATTTCACACTTTCTTAGACGGTCATCCTGAACTATTGGAGAAGAACAGGCGATGCGAAATGGGCCAGAGCAAGGGGGCCGGTGACCCATTATCTCCTGATCAAGTTTACAACTATTTGACGATGGAGATGCCAAATGTGAGGAAGAAGATTGACTATGTGAATCAGTTTGTGGCATTTTGGGTGCATGATGTTGCAATAGCACTTGAGGAGGAGCCTGAATCTGCGTCAGAGCAGCTGGATGGATTGTCCCCAGACAATGGGACAGATCAGAGTCGAAATAATGGAGAGCACGCACTGCAAGTACTTCAGACGGAGGCCCAGCAGCGGCACAGGCGTCGGACATTCGAAGAGTTTCTCGAGGATATTGTGAACGAATTGGATACCTGGGGAATTAATAATGCGTATGGAGACGATGGATGGGGCGGTGAGGATGGTTGGCGCCTTTGGGGCGGTGTGGGCGGTGTTGTGAAGTATCAAGAAGAAAAACAAGTAGAAAACATAGCTGTGTCTGATGCTGATGGTTGGGTCGTACAGAAAGGAAGAGACAAGGGGAGAGGAGGAAGAAGAGGAAGAGGAGGTCGCGGACCACAGCAGGGCGGAAGCAGAGGCCAGCGACAGACAAAGAAATATGATCACAAAGAGGAAGGGCAGCCCTCAAAGAATGGCCAGGCCAGGCAAAACCAATTCTCTCAGGTTGGTCCCAGTTTTCTCTGTGATCTTGGTCTGCTCATGAATCATCCAGCTTCGTGTCGACAATACATAATTCATCTCTAGCGTTGGCTGAAAGACCATTCTTATGTGTATTCGAAATTATGTAGTTTCCTCACTCAACTCTGGGCCTTTTTATTGGCCAGCTTATATCTGAATTGTGCCTTGAATTAGTTTGCCGATCAATGATTCATGGCGTGAGAACTCAATTATCATTCTAACTCTGGAACCTCCAGTCATCGCACATTCTGACATCGTTTAGACCAGCCTGCAACAATGGCCTGTGTCATACCATTGTCGTTGAGCCCACATGTTTGTATACTACCATCTCCAGACCTTACTGAACTCCTCGACTCGTCATCATTACCTCCATTGCCAGAAATTTTGCAATCTTTTTCCCCCTTACCTCAAGGTTCTTGATTGGATATCATACAAAAAATTCGAAAGGATTCACGCCTTGTTTTTTGTTCGTTGCTCTAGTGACGACACGAACAACATCATTCGCTTCGGTGGCGCATACGACATTTGCACTGCGTTTTTCGGACCTGTCCGAGATAGAAGAAACCTGCAAAGAAGATGAGGAGCAGAGATCTGCACGGATGATCGACTGGATATCAGGGAAAATTAATCAGAGATGTGCGAAATGGGTTAGCGAGATGGAAGGACCAGAAGGTAGAGATGGCTGGAGAACACCATGGTGGGATGAAGTGCGACAATGTGTTGAAGGGGATCTTATTCCTTCGAGGCATGAAGGATGGAATCATCCAATTTCTAGTGAGTGCTATTCGGTCATCATTTATTATATTCAACTCCATATGTAGTCATCCTGGCCGTTTCTACGACCGCACCTAATCCACTCCAGGCTATCACATCACTCCATGGAAGAACAATACAACTCCCACCTTGGGTTGATACAACGTACTTCAAATATACCCTCATTGTGCACCCACAGAACTCTCCCCTCTCTGATGAAGAGTGAGCAGTTACATTGTGGGCCAAATTAACGATCCTCCTGATAATAGTTGAAGAGCTAATGCGCTATTTAACGCTGTCAAAAAGCAGTTTGGTATTGATGTATACCTATTACCTCTCTTATTACCATCACCTCCTCCGCCCCCTGTTCCTGTTCCTCCACCGATGCCCCGCCTTCCGCGGTCTAATATTGTTGACTCACCTCTGGTGACACGAAATTCGAAGGACGCAAGTGTTAATGGCAATGTGAACAAGTCAGATCCTCCTCCTTTGCATTCACTTTGTCTGGTGCAGAATGATATCCAACAGACATCGAAATTCGTGAGAGAGTTTGTTGTGGGATGTCTGATTCCTTGGATCGAGAAGAACGTTCTGGAGTGGAGCGAATCCGTAAGTCATATGCTTTGATTTGTTAGATCCATAGAGTTTGATTGTAAATCATCAGTTTTCAAGTAATCGTCGTTTACCTTCAAGGTTATTTTCTTCTACGAGAAGACTGTTTGGATCTCCCTCTCCCTCTCCTTCGTCTTCTTTTAACCCCAGCCCTTCTTTACCTCGAACATCAACGGCGTTACCTAATGCACCATCACCACCAACGCAACAACGGCGTCTAGCTGAATTTGCGACTGTTCTTGGTGATTACAAGCTTGCGGTCACGGTTTGGGAATCACTCAGAAAGGATTCGAAAGGTGGTTCTGTAGGCATTTTAGTCTCATCGAGCGTCTGTATGTCTCTGACTGCACTGCGCCAGGACATTCTACCTCTGGTTGTCTCAGGCTCCCCGGCTCTTTCGCTTCATGCACAAAATGCGCTTTCTAGTATTCTTTCAAGCAATGAGGTACTGCCACAAGCTCAGTTTAGGGCTTTGCTATATGCGGTACGGTGGGAAGCTGGAATTCCTCCGCAGCAACTATTGAACAGTGATGTTGAGGGTGAACGGTGGCTTATCTGGGCCGCTGGAAACGTGGGTTGCATGTGTTTTGTCCTATCGGTGTTCCTCAAATCATGGTTTATAGTCAGAGGAAGCACCGGCCGCCATTTTAATCGCTCATGGAGCTCACCTGACATTCAAAAAACACTCGAGACGTCGTGCTGGTTATTGGTACGCAGTTGCTGCAATTCGGTTGGAGAAATGTGGAATCGTAGGTCGTACCTCTCTTTCTTCAGCGTGCACATTTAGAAATCATTAGAAACCTCTCACCATGCACTTTCTGCGGAAAGCGCAAGCTCTCTACACTTACAGACCTCTGAAAGAACTATCGCCATCATTTTGGGCTGCAGAGGGTATATCTAATCCTGCAGAAGGCCCTTGGTTCGACTCTATCATGTCTGGGATCGAACATTCTCTTGGTCAGTGTAGAAAAAATTTTGAGGAGGCAGAAGACTGATAAGTGGAATCCGTCAGGCAGATTGTTGTATACTACTGGAAATGTTTCTTGGGCAGTGCGACTTTTCCTTGGACTTTTGCGAGGGTCCGAGCCGCTGGACCTGCCAGTCAATTGTGTTCCAGAGGGGGAGACAAAGCAGCTTAGTAGCAGGGACAAATTGTCACTTGGCGATTTTCGTGTTGCTTTTGGGGTGAGTTTATCAAGAAGGCAGATTTGCATTTGTTCTGATTTTATATTCTCAAGCATCTAAAAGATACGGAGCCAGAACAGGCAGCTTCGACTGAATTAAGATTGCCCATCAAATTTTGTCAAGTAAAGGAATCGAAACTTCGTTTCCCTAGCGATGGTTTGTTTGGAGATACTACTACATGGGAGAAACGAGAGGAGAGATGGACGTCCTTCTGGAGAAGACAAGGTGGGAGGGAGGGGCTCGCCAAGAATGGAGACATCATCGTCGGTGGTGCGTCATGCCGCATTTTCGGTTTGATAGTTTTTTGACACTATCACTTGACATCAGAGACTTTCTGGATTGACCTGGTAGTACGAAACCCCTTGGATGCGGAGCTCAGCTTGGCCAACCTGACCCTTGTGGTCCGACATGTAGATTGTTCTCAACCCGAAAGTGAATCTGACCCGCTTGTTGATGTTGACATTATTAAGGATGTTATCTTGGCTCCTCAGGAAACACGAACGGTGAGGTTCCCAATTTGATTTATTCAACTAGTCAGTAACGTCCTTTCAGATCTCATTGGCCATCACTTCCCAATATTCTGGTACCTTCCATATTCCACTCGTCAAATATAATTTTCTCTCGCTTTTACCAACGACCGAGATCTTGTCCATACGCGGCAAGAGGCTTAATACCACTCTCATCCAGAGACAAGAGCCGACTTATGCTCCTGATGTACTCATGAGATTCACAGTTACAGAGGCAACGCATAAGCTGGCCATGAGTTTCGCAGAGGACGGAAAAATTAGAGTGCTGCAGGGCGAGAAGAGATTAATGAATCTCTGGGTGGTCAATCTGGGTTCGAGACCTATTAGGGAACTCTGGGTGGTGCCAGATTCAGAAGATGAAATCTGGGTCGGGGATGCTGACGAGGAAGAGGCCATCAAACATGAAGCTGGTGTTACCAGAGAGGCCAGCGGTGTGAGCATTCAGATCATCAAATCATCCAACTCACTGGTGTCGCCTCAGCCACTGAGAATACCGGTGCCCGGTGGTGTGCTCAGACCTGAAGATGAATTCACTGTGCCGTTGGCTTTACACACAGAAATGATCGGAGAGAAACAATTTTGTTTGTTCTTCGTTTACCGTGAAGTAAGTCATTCTTGTTGTTCGACATATGCTGACCATGTACAAACGCAAACAGGAAGATTCAGATGCCTTTCACACAACACGAATATCTCGTATAATAGATGTGCATCCCCTATTTCACGTTACTTCAAGCGTAGAACCGGATCAATCCCAAATCAGCCAATTTTCTGTGAATGTCTTTTTGAGGAACATCTCGAATTCGGCAGTGCGATTAACGCAGATATCGACTATCAGTCCTATGTGGAGGAGTGTACCAATGGTAGAGAATCCGCTGTAGGGTTCCTAGTGTTCTTCATCGTTTCATTGGCTGACGTTTTCCTCAGGCCCGTACTCCCAAACTCTCAGAGCTGCAACATTTTGCTCAAGGCTCGGCGCTGGAGTAAGGGCCATGGGATCCAAGAAACCACAGCTTTCATTCACGATCGAGTTGCTGATCTACTAAATGGCCGAACTGTGGGGAAACAAGACCCTCCGCCATTAGATCTTTGTTGTAGTTCTATCACTGAAGTAAGATGCCGACCTATCTCATAGAAACCAATGCTGATTAGCTTCACAAGTCATTCTCACAGAAAGATTCTTTGAAGGAAGACATGTTGTCCTCGTTCATTCACGGCAGTCGGCGCAATTTTGTCTCTAGATCGACAGCTAACACACATATACACATCCCAAGCTCAAGTCATCCATATGTTTTTCCATTATATAACCCTGCATCCTTTGAAATTATCATCTTTTGGGAATCCACCACGCCTTCGATCACTCCTATATCAACCTTACCCTCAGATTACCCCTCACTCTCTGCCTCTCAGACGTCGTCAGAATATTCACCTCAATTGTCAAGAAAACCAAGGTCAGGCCATGTGACGATTCATGGATTAATGTTGGGAGCTTCACATGCCCCCCTACAAGATGTGATTCAAGAGGTTGAGAACGCGAAAGGGAAGAGGAACATGTATGCGGAGACTGTGAGAGAAAATATGGAGATGCTTGATGCAATCAAGAGCTGTGAATGGAATATGGAAATGGACCCCTTAGAAATCTCTGTGAGAGGTGCAAAAGAGATCATCCATGATTTTTCTGCTGGGTAGGGTCTCGATGCTTCTAATGATATAATGTTATATCTGATTTATTGCGTTGTAGGCCTTGTTGGACCAATGCTGAATTTTCAATACGGAATTTCTCTCTGACGCATGAGGTTGGGTACACTCTTAAATTGGGCAGTAGGAACAGTGCTCATCTGCCAATGAATTCGTATGTCAATAGTTCTTTTTGTGGATTCCAGTTAACTGGGCACTTCTTCTAGGCATGTTCTTCCTCCGCCCTATTCACCCAAGCTTAATTTTCGAGGAATAATACTACCATCTGGTTCAGTGTCAATTGCCCCCAAGCTATGGATAACTCGGCCAGGGACATACAGTCTTGACAGTTGGCAGCTGGACACAGAAGTCTATGAACAGACCAAGGATGCAGATGCGAATACAAATCATTCCCTTCTTGCACAACGGAAAGTCCGACATCGATACAGCCGTGAACAACCAATATCAGACCGGACATGTATTGTAGTGCAAGATGCTTCACAGATTCAGAATAGGATTTCTAGTAGTAGCAAGGATTGATATATATGTTTATCTTGACACCGAGATTCTTGTACTGATATATGGTATGTGTTGCAAGGGCACCTGGGCAAATGCGGTATTCAAGATGGACCACCTTTCTTCTCGTTGTCCTTGGCTCTCTTGGCTGCGGCAAGGCGCATTCGCTTGACACGAGTGTTGAAGTATGTCTAAATCTCTGTTCAGGCCACACACAGATAATTGAGTTGATTGGCTCAAAGGACGTACTCCAAGAACAAATTGAACTGAATTGAAGAAAGGAACCCAGAGCTAGAAGAAAATGAATGGACTTAATCCAAGAGAACATTCAAGAGTCGTACCTCTACGGGAAGATATTTCTGAGCTATTACCATTGAAACGGGGGATACGACCCAGGAAATCTGCAACCAAGTTTCAGACCCCACACACAAGTACAAGTTGTGAGATCACAAACCCGAAGGACGGAGAAGAAACCAGCCTTGACTGTCTTTATGATCTCGTCAAACGACTTGGCACCGTTGATAACAGCCATAGAGGCTAGATACACTAGAAAGAGAGAGCGGCGGTGCAAGTCAATAATACGTAGGATGCAATGACAAATGCGACTCACCAGCAACGGTAACGGGTGACACTAACAAGCTATTCGCAACCAACTGCGCGACCTTGTATTTGAAACCCTCTTTTCCAGAAAAGGCTTTCTGCAGCTGTCCAACGAGGGTATGGTTGAGAGGCGCCGAGATGAAAAAACCGTAGATGGCCATTTTCACAGCACGTATGTCGATGTGTGCGTGCGAAAGAAAGGAACAAAGGAATGAAACATCTGACGAGACTGCTGGTCGAGATACGCCTGCAAAATTGCTTCCTAGCACTTCTTGGAAGAAAGATAAGGTGGCTGGGAAGTATTACAGGTCACTCAAAATATCAGAGTTTGATGTAGGCATACCAGTTGTGCACGCCTTGGTACGGAGAGGATGAGTGGAAAGCTGATCAAGGTACCTGGCAAGGAGAGGGTGAGGGACGTTCTTCACCGAACTCATAATGAAGGAATGTCAAGTGCGAATTCAAAAAACAAGCTTTTCCGGCTTTCCGGCAATGTACCTTGACCGTTCCCATGGTATATATTGATTATGCAAATACTGATTAAGATATCATATATCATAAAACAACACCTATTGCTTTTTCACCCTGAACATACACAAAGTAGTTAGAAACAGACTCTTAGCAGCAGAGTCAGACAGCCTACCAAATCTTCACATAATCAGCGAGCGACACCATGCATATTGTTTGCCAAACACCAAGACCAATCCGAGGAGTCACCCCACGGTACAAACCCTTGATACCATTCTCCCTATAGATGTACTTTAATGTGCTCATGATTGTCAATTTTTCGGGTCGGTTTGCACTTTTAGCCATTGACTGCATCTGTATTGTGATAAGACTCATTAGAATTGACCAATCCCAAGACAAGCACGACAGGGTTTGAACGAACCTCGACGCGAATAACCTCAATGGGCTGGTTCCACGTCGCCAATGCGCCACCAACAGTCGAGGCACCAATCTTCTCATAAGGAGTTAGCCTGTCGTTCTCGCCCTTGCCACGAGCTTTGCGGATCATAGACTCTGCAAGACGAGCAAAACCCATACTATGTCAAGTCGTTAGCGCGGACACGGACAAGAACATGATTGTATGAATCTACCGAGAACCCCAGTTGGTACACTGACGAACAGCGACAGCATTCACACCCTTGTTGACTCCACGAATACCTTCTCGACGATAGATTTCCATGAAGACTGCGAACGTTGATGGAGGCTTGGCACCGGAAGCAGCGGTCTTGTGGCGCGTGATCTCAACTGTCTTCATACATGTCGTAAAGCCTGCACGGGATATTGTCAGAATGAACATGCCCACGCAACTAGTTGAAGAACAAGAATTTGACTAGTGAAAGATCACTCACCCATGGTAGCATAGGCCTGTGCTATACCACCAGTCATACCACCAAGCAAGCCAGCAAAACCTGGGTTGATACCAGCAGCAAGTGTTGCTGTCTCAACCTCTGAGGCAGTGAACACAAGCACAGCACCCTTAGTCGAAGCTTCAATCCATGCCTACAACGCCAACGCAGAGAATTCAAATCCCGTCAATGCAGTAACACACAGATATTCACCCATGGAATCAACCCCTGGAAGAAACCAGTGACACCTCCACGCGACCAGACAGTTTTACAGGCCTGTAGCATTGTCTGCGATCGGTTAGCAGCCATCTGAGTCTTCAGGACCTCGAGAGGTTGACCAAGCGTCGTGACCTGGACAATAGATACAGTATTAACAAGGACATTTACTTTGTGCTCAAAATAGGACTCGCCTCCTGTAAAATGTTGTCAGTCGAATGATTACATGGCGTCTAGGGATACAAGCTACTTACAAACTATTGGTGTGGTCAAGGTCAGCGCAAATCGCATAAGACATCAGGAATGGTGAGTTCATGCATATATAGGAGTAAGTACAAAAGTCCATACCATATTCATGATACCACCTACACAATGTACACATGAGCTGTCACTATTGGAAATCCCTGTGGAAGTGTACCCACCAACAGCAATATTAGACCAGCTGACACCCTTTTGACCAGGTTCTCTTTGAACACCCATGAGAGAGATTTGGACCGATAGCAAAGACAAGAAAGATTGAAAGAGAGGACCGAAGTGAAAGTAGGCAAAGATTCTAAGTGTCCAAAACAGGCAAATTTCTATCTGCTGTCCCAATCGGATGAGTTCGGACCAACCCACCAATCACCGAACACTCTTCTCCGGCCGCCCGCCCGCTGTATTGCAGTGGCAATTTTTTTTACCATCACAGGTCTTTATATAAACCTAAAGGAACCGAGACAATGTTCTGCAAAGATGATATTATTGGCGCCATCGAACCAAAACATCAAAACCCTCCGTTACAGCCAGATCAGAGTGCAATTACAGCGGGGTATGTATGAGTGAGCAAGAGGGTGATAGAGACAGGAGAAAGAGATCCTTGCATATGGGCATATGTACTTATAAAGAATAATAAGAAGCTGTTCCAACTTGAACGATAGTTTAAGACTGGCAAGCAATAAAGGACCTAGATCAGGGCGATTAGATACAGTGATCGTGACACCAACGTGATTGAAGCGTGTTCAACGGGTGAGAGAGATACACACGTGTTTAAGGCGTGGATCTACTCTTCGTCGGCATCGTCTCTCACTTGGGGCTCTATTCCGGCTTTCACCAATTGATCTCTGAGGATCCGCGTGTCATCCTTTAATCTGCGACAAAACAAAAGTGGATCAATGATCGACTCCAAATGTGTCACAAGCGAGCGCAGGAACAAAATCAACGCATATGAACATGTAAATGAATAAATAGAATGAGATGCAATAAATAGCAACGCGAACACATCGACATGCCGGATGTCTTGACCAAGACCGAATACTCAGAAAGAGCTCAAAAAAAACCATAAATGAAAGCTAAAGCGACAAGACCACCAATGCAACTCTTGAGTCTGAAAAACTGCACATACCTCGTCACAGCCTCCGACTGTTCATCATTCTCCGACTCCATGAACTGGATCTCCATCGTCTTTCTCGACACTTCCTCACCCAGATCTCTGATCTTCTTCTGCGTATCATCCAATTGTTGCTGTAGCATCTTCACCGCCTTGTCATGCTCAGCCATTAAGTCACCAAGCTTCAAATTATGCGCCTCATGCACCTGACTCAGCATCTCGTCCGTCACACCACCACTTGAAGGCGAGATGACATCATGGCTGGCAACGATACCATTGTTGTTCGCCTTTGGAGGTACCTTCAAACTGTCTAACTCCGCCCTCACTGTCGCTAGCTCTCCCTCCATGTCTGATAATCTCACAGAAAGGACATCCTTCTCCTTTGTGAGCAAGATGACCTCTTCCTCGTGTGTAACTCTGAGTTTCGACATTTCTTCCGCGCGTGCTTTTGCAGCCTCCTCCAGATCTCGAGCATGGTGATCCGACATTTCCGTCATTGAACTCTTGGTCAGGTTCAATATTTCGGCTGTCACAGAAAGATCAGCCTCTGCACCCGAGAGCGCCCTCTTCAGTCTCTCATTCTCGGCAATGTGTTCGGGTGTCAAATGGACTTCAGCTTCAGTCGCAGCTTTCACTTCTTTAAGCTGTTCTTTGAGAGACTGAACCTCGCTACGAGAGACCTCGAGCGCAGTCTTCGCCTTTGACAAGTCGTCCTGCGTTGCTTTGAGTTCAAGCTTCGAATGGTTGAGTTGTTTGCTGAAACCTTGGATCTCAGATTCAAGGTTCGATGCATGTTCAGCTTTAAGTTCCCGGAGAGTGTTTAAATTGGCAGCTTGAATCTCCTCAATAGTAGCCTTGGATCGAGTACGCAGAGCTTGAAGTTCTTTGGCATGATCTTCTCCAGCTTCATGCTGAAATACTAAATCAATCCTCTAATCCAGATATCAAGATAGAAGCAAAAAATACCTTGGCACGCTCAAATGCCTGCTGGAGAAGTTGACCATGCTCATCCTTGACGCCTTGGACTCTCGCATTGTATTGGGTCTCTTGGCTCTGCGCATTCAATAGCATCACCCTCAATACAGACACATGGGATGGACTAACCTCAAGCTCTTGAGAGACGGAAGCAATTCTCTCTGTCAATTCGTTTTGAACTGCCATGTAGGCTTGCTCAACCTCCAATGATTTAAGTTTGTAGACCTCCTCGGCATCAACGGCAGCCTTTTTTGCCTTATCCAACTCCAAGTTCGTAGCCTCCAAATCCCTTTGTACAGCCTGCAGAGTCTGTGACACTTGTGTATGTTTCTTGGCAGCTTCCACCAGCTCCTCAGCATGTTTGTACTGAAGGTCTCCAAGGGTAGCTTCATGTCGCGATTCAGCGGTCTTCAGATCTTCTGCTGCTTTTGTTATGTCATGCTGAGATTGATCGAAGCTACCTTGAAGAGTTTTGATGGTGTTCTTCAGCTGATCACGTTCATCTTCAAGAACTTCCTGAGCTTCCTTCAGCTCCAAGATCTCAATCTCGAGTTCGGAGACCTTTGTAGCTGTCTCCTCTTTCTCGGTGTTCAAAGCATTGAGCTGTACTTGAAAGCTTCCAGCTTCCTGCGCTCCTTTTTCAAGCATTTCGATCTTCTTCTGAGCTTCGTCTGAAGCCGAGATCTGCACCTGCTTTAGCTGTTCCGTCTCGGCCATGATGGCCTCCAATTCAGAATGGACTTTGAACAAGGCTTCCTTATCGGCAGCAGCAGCAGTTGCCGCCTCTGAAGCGGCAGCATCGTGAGAAGTTTGGAGGGTAACCAGATTTTCCTTGGTGCTGGATAGCTCTAATTCGAGAGTCAAGATCTGCTCATTCAGTTTTGTATTGAGTTCATTGAATGAGGTGGCTGCAGCCACAAGCTACACCAAGAAGTCAGTCGAAGGAAGTATATACCTGAATGAGACCTCACCTCCCCCTTCAAAGAGATCAAGGTGAATTTAGATTCTTCGTACTTTACTTGTAGTCTGGCAAGCTCCTCCTTTGACTCTTGGAATGTCAGTTCTAAAGCAGCCTTGGACGATTTGATCTCAATAGCTTGTGAGTTCTTCGTCTCTATCTCACTTTGAAGAGTCTCAAGCGAAAGCTTTAGACTCCCCACTTGTCCCTCCAGTTCCGCCACAGTTTCTGTCTTTGATTTAAGCTCATCACTAGTCGCATTAAACTATAATACAGGTAAACTCAAAAGTTAGATTGACTGGGAGGCCAATGTATAACCTACCCGGTTTCGGAGATCTTCTAGAGCTTTAATATTTCTATCTTCCTTGTCTTCTTTGATAGACGAGATGGAACCGGTGCGTACTACAGAGGACTTGCCCGCTAACCCAGCAAGAGGTCGAGTGGGAGCCCTCGAGGTAGTAGAAACCAATGACGTCGTGGATCTAGCGGTTGCAGCTGACCGAGCAGTAGGCGCAGCTTTCTTGGTTGCCGCCTCCGATATTGGAGCACGAGGCTTGACACCAGCAGCCCCCACTGATTGCAGAGAAGAGATAGAACCAGAAGGAGATATAACAGAGGCACGGTTAAGTGCGATACCAGGCTCTGCTACGATGGTTTTACCAGTCATTGAGGAGGCGAGAGTGGTTCGTGACGTGGTGGGTGGCACGGACTTGATGCCTGCCGTAGCGAGTGAAGTGCGGCGCGTAGGTGCTGTTGCACCGGTGGCTGTGGGTCGTGTAATCGAGGCTGCGGATTTCGACATTGTGGAGGTAGTAGTTCTCTTCAGAGGAGAGGTGGGCGTTGTCGTCCCCCCTCCTGAGATGCTTCTCGACACAACAGTAGCTGGCTAATATGGGGAAAGAAGCCACAAAGTGGAATCAATTCATGAGTTGCCAACCAGTCAGTAAGATGCCGTATGAGTACATCTTGAATATTCACCTTCCCAGGAGAAGTGCCAGCTGTCTTCGTTGCAACAGGCGAAGCCTTGCCCCCTTTTGCCTTGGCCGTAATACTTGTTGAGATAGATAACGTTTTCTTCACAGGCGAATTGACTGCTGTTGCTTTTGCCGCCTGAGGTGTGAGTGTGTCCTTCAGTCCCTCTGACAGTGGAGTATTGACGGCCGCACTGATGGTATCGTCAAGAGGAGTGTCTAACTCTGGACTCAGAGGGGTACCACTTGAGGGATCGGGTTCATTTTCTGGGGAAGGACTTGGTACCTCCTCAGCCAGATTGGTCTGGTTTCCCTTATTTGCCTCGTGGTTGTCGTGCGGATTCTCACTTCGGTCAGAGGGCCCGATTGGTTTCGAGATCATGTTGTGATCTGCGGAAAGAGGCGACTGAAGTTGCACATCAATTGTCGACATCTCTCAGAGAGAAGTAGAGAAGTAGAGGAGGAGGGAGAAGTAAAGACTCCTAAATATTACCCGTTACGGAGGGTGACTTCCGAATTACCTTAGTGTGCATCAACACCGGTCAATAGACGCGTCGCGCTATTTATTAGCTACATATTATCTGTATTACGATGGGAGTCTATTTGACGCTTCTACAGCAAGAGTGAAGATAAATTCAAGGCTGTGATCGAGGGTTCCTCGAGGTTGTTGTGATTATAGCTCAGGATTGTGATCTGGGAAGAAGGTTCTCTTGAGTCATAGAAAGACCGCGGGAAGTAACAACTCACAGCACCAGCATCCATAGTCAATTTGGTGCCTGAAAACTTGTCAGAAATTGCCAAGTGAGCTTATGTTGTTCTCACCATATGCCAGGGGAAACCCGACCCAGCGAGCGGTGAGGACCCTTCCAAAGTGGCCATGAGCAACAATCATGACGTCTCGAGAAACAGTCCCCTCCTCATAATATTTCTTGTGATAGGCGCGGATCTGTCCAACGACACCATCGACTCGAGCCTGTAAGTTCTCAACACTCTCACCTCCTGCATACCTTGATTTTACCGAGTGAGCTTCTCTAAACTTTGAAGAAGCATTGGTCCCTACCCATCTTTCCAGCCGTCCCATCCAGGGCTACGCTCTAGAATCTCTGAAGTTAAAAGGCCTTCATAGTCTCCTACGTTGACATTAATAGGGCGGAAGGCAGTTTCCAGGCCTCCGAGTAACGCACCATAATCCCATTCCCTTACCTCCTCTGTCAAGACGTGATGAGGAGTCTTCGGCACATTCTCGAAAAGAAGGTGGAACGTCTTGTGTGCGCGTTGCCTCGGAGAGACGAAAACGGTGCACAGGTTGTTTGGATCTATCAGGCCTATCATTTTTCAGCACTTTTTCACTGTGGCGATGTATGTACTTACGACCTTCACCAACGAGTTTTTCAGCCGTTGCTTTCACTTGACTTTCACCTGCAAGAGTCAATGGAATATCCGAGATGCCTGTCTATAAAGATGATCAACTTGGTTGGTTCTGTCCAGGTATTGGAATGACATACATGTCTCCTGGGAGAAGACAAGAAATGTCAAAGATACCTCGAGGTCTCCGAAGGAAAAGAAACAAACCCGTTTACGGACCATTCGGTTTGTCCTAAGATCCGATCGTCAGACTCTACGAGTTGTAGCTAGCCATCTATCCTTACCATGTCGGACGATGAAAAGCCTAGGCATAGGTCGATGAGGGGACATGACGATGATGGAGGCAAGGACGAAGAGGTCAAGGTTGATAAACTAATTTTTGAGATGATCGGACCGAAGTAACCTTGACCATTCATTCCTAGGAGAGGCAGTTCCGGCTCAGACCTCGCTTATGAATGATAGTGCAACTTTCTGTCTTGCAGACAGGCATAAGGTCTCATACCAGGGTCCGAGGACTGGAGTTCGATCATTAAGCGATGCATCAGGATTGCCCAAAGTAGTCCAAATTAGCACCGGACCGGAATGCCGTTATTACCAGGTGTATACGTGACCAATCATTGGCGATTTACGATTTCGGCGCTCGACTCGGCTCCATATACATACTTACAACTCAATTTTTGGTAGCTTACATCTTGACATGTTCGATGAATGTCAGTTTCTTCCAAGTGTTTCATGACATCCCAAACTAGATTACTTGTGTGCAGACGTCGAACACGCCGCAACAACTGGGATCTCGCCTCCCAATGCTCTTCCTTTACCAAATATCCAGTATGAAGGATTCGAGTCGTCTCCTTACGAAGTTCACGATACCCGTGCGGATCTTGATGAACTTGCACAGGTAGAGTCAATGGTTGCTCAAAAAAAGTGTCCTCTCAATAAAACATCCCTCTCTCAAACAGGTCAATGTCACGGGAGCCAATGAACCCACTGCATCCATCTTCGAGCTCGGACGAGTGCAATTTGCATTTCCTGCTCCCCTTGTCTCATTCGCGGTCAGCTCAGACCTTCTGGTAATGGGGCTCACAAATAACCTCCTCGTTCTCATCGAACTCTCGCATGCCGACCAAGTCATCAAAATTCCAATACCTCGCAAGGCCATTGAACTGACATTGTCCAAAGTTTTCATGGATCCTTCTGGTCGTCACATAATCGTGACGTCTGCTCAAGGCGAGAACTGGTATTTATATCGATATTGGAAGAAACCTCGTGTTTTGAAGGGGTTCAAGATGGTCATTGAAAGTATTGCGTGGAACAAGGCTGCTCTGTTGTCAGCGACACATTCCACGTCAACAAGAGAGATCTTGATTGGTGCGAGAAACGGGACCATATATGAAGCTGTTTTGGATGCAGAGGAGGATTTCTTCAAGTCCCAGGAGCGGTATCTGCAGTCCGTGTTTACTCTTTCCGAAAGACATCCAGTCACTGGTATCAAATTCAATTACTTCACTGTTTCGGACGTTAAGAAAGCACTGATTGTTGTTACAACTACAACGAGGATCTACCAGTTCGTAGGTCTTGTAGAGAGGAAGTCTGATGAGGTTGGAAAGGTGTTTTCACAGCTGTTCGCTGGGTATCGGGATACTGTTCCAAGTACGTCACGACAGCTTTGAGTTTATTGAAGTCTTATTCGTATCCGAATCAGAGATCCTCGAGCTCCCGGGGGATATTCAGAATTCCGACCTGCAATACTTCACTCCGAATCCAGATCAGGTACATTCCGTACCAAAACGCATGGCGTGGATGACTGCGGCCGGAGTTTACCATGGCTCACTCAAAGTCGTCGAGGTTGACTCGGAGGATCACATTGATAATGCACAATTACTCCCATACCCGAGTCTACCCGGTCTCAGCTCTGAAGACTTTCCTCTATCGCTGTCTCTGACAGAATTTCACTTCTTGCTGTTGTTCAAGGACAGAATTATCGGCATATGTAATCTGAATGACCACATAGCATATGAGGAGCAGCTACCTCTAGTATGTCTTGGTATGCCTATCTATCTACTACGAACAGGCTGATGATCTTTCCATATATATAGAAATCCGATGAAACCGTTCTCGGGATGTCCGAGGACCCTGTACGTCAGACGTATTGGGTTTTCACTGATCAGTCTCTTTTTGAAATTGTCATCGGCAATGAAGCTCGCGATGTCTGGAAGATCTATCTTGAACAAGGGCAATTTGATATCGCACTCGGGTTTTCCAAGGTTGTATTACAGCTTTCGGTCATCCTTCATCCATGTGTATGTGCTCATTACATTGCTCACAGGCGGCGTATCAACGTGATCGAGTTTTGGCTGCTCAAGCTGATTCGTATTTTAAGGAAGCAAGATACTTTCAAGCTGCTGGATGCTACTCGCAATGCTCAACGACATTTGAGGAGGTCGTGCTCAAGTTTTTGGATATTGGAGAACGTGATGCTCTAAGGTCATATCTAATCTCACGGTTAGAGCGAACGAAGAAGACTGTACGTCTTGCAAATATCTTTTTGGCTTTGACTCGAGGATATTGTTGTAGGACTTGACCCAGCGAATGATGTTGGCTACTTGGCTTGTAGAGTTTTACCTGTCCAAATGCAATGAGCTGGATGACATTGTTGCAGCTGGATCTGTTTCACAGGATGTAGATAGTTTGCAGACGGAGAAGGTTATTCTGGAAGATGATTTGCGCCAGTTTTTGAAAACGTACAAGGTGACAGAGTATCCCAAAACCTCTATACTTGAGGATACTAAAAAAATTTTCAAGAACAACCTGGACAGAGAAACTGTCTACGAACTTATACAAGGTCATGGTCGAACAGACATGTACCTCTTCTTTGCTTCTACAGTAGGCGATTATGTCCGTGTAGTTGAGTATTGGGTTCTTGAAGAACGGTGGTCCAAAGCTATCGAGGTGATAAGCGGACAACACGATCTTGAACTCTACTATCGATTTGCCTCTGTCCTCATGCGAAATTCATCAAAAGATACGGTTGATTCTTGGGTTCGTCAGCCTTCTCTTGACCCTAAACGGCTCGTTCCGGCACTTCTTCAGCTACAGCATACACCTCGAGATTTGCTCTCTCCGAATCAAGCCATCCGATACCTCAATTATGTTATTTTCGAACAACATAATACTTCGTCTACGATACATAACTTACTTATCACTTTCTACGTCTCTCCTTCCTCTCCTTCGTTTTCATCGTATACCTATGATGATAATGCGGCATTGACTTGTCCTGCATCATCAACACAGATACCCCAATCTCAGACTCAAACTCGAATCAATCAAGACAATGATGGACCACTTATCCGTTTTCTGACCAATGCACCTAGTGATCCCATCACAGGCAAACCATACTATGATTTGGATTACGCACTGAGGATATGTAAGCTTGGGGGAAGGATACAGCCTTGTGTGCATATTTATGCAAAGATGGGGTTATATGAAAATAGTGTGGATTTGGCGTTGGAAAAAGGGGATTTGGAGTTAGCGAAGATGAATGCGGACAGAGTTCCGGAGGAAGAGGACCAGGTGTTGAGGAAGAAACTGTGGTTGAAGATTGCGAAATACGTTGTGCAGGATAAGAAGGACATCAAAGCGTGTGTGATTATTTCATGGTTTGGACCAAGGGACTGATTGTTAGATATTAGGGCGATGAAGTTTCTGGAGAATACAGATTTGCTGAAGATCGAGGATATACTACCGTTCTTCCCCGACTTTGTGGTCATTGACGACTTCAAAGAGGAGATTGCTCATGCACTGGAGGAATACTCATCACATATTGAGGAATTAAAGAACGAGATGGATGAGACGACCAAGACAGCAGAGAGCATCAAAGAGGACATTGGGGCCCTGAAGAGCAGGTTCATCACGATTGATTCAAAGACGCTGTGTTCCAAATGCGAGCAAATGGTGTTTTCCCGTCAGTTCTATGTGTTTCCATGTCACCACAGCTTCCATGCAGACTGTTTGATTGGGATGGTATGTTGAGATCTGATTTTGGAAGAAGAAGCAGAGCTGTGACTGATCGTGTTTCAGGTCAAGGAATATTCAGCGCCTTACACACTGCGGAGGATCATTGCCTTGCAGGGAAAACTGACAAAAGAAGCACCCAGTGTCACCAAGAATCTTACTAGTGGTGGAGTTGACAAGCTAGTGAGCCCCACTGGAAGAGGACCTACCCGGCAGCTGACATCCCAGCGGACACTATTGTCCGCCAACTTTGGAAATACTCTCAAGGGTAGTGCACAAGCTGCGAATCTGCTCGGGCGGAGTGTCATGACAGCAGGGGATCGATTACGGGATATGATTGTACCTGATGCGCTGGTAGCTATTGTTTCGAACCCGACGTGGATACCAGGGATGGGGGGTGGAGGGAAGAAGGGCAAAGTGGACAGGGATTTGGGACAAGAACGGGAGAAGTTACGGCTGGAGCTTGAGGAAGTTCTTGCCAGTAGTTGTCCGTTGTGCGAGGGCGTTGTGGCTGGGCTGGACAAACCATTTGTGAAGCAGGGGGAGGTGGATGGCTCGTGGGCATTGTAGTGGCAAAGATAAAACTATAGACTAGGACAGAACGTGGGTCTAGTGGTTAACTTTTTTGGATCTGCCAGCTTTGCGGCGGAGTCTAGCAGCCTTTCTGGCGCCCATCTGAATATGAAGGTTGAGGAGAGAAGGAAGAAATGGCGGAGCCGAAACCTGCCTTGGACTTGGCTTCTTCCAGCCTGCGTTTCTCCTCAGCCGCCCGGCTGCGTCTCAGCGCTGCCTCCCGTCGCCTGCGATAGACAGTCAAATTCTATTCAATAATATTCAGTCAGGTATCTGCCTTTCGAGCTCGGCCTGTCTCTCGTCACGGAGCTCGAGCTCGAGCTTTTTCGTCGCCTGAGCCTGCTGAGTTTTTTCCATGCGAATACGCCAATGACGGGAGGACATGGCAGGAAGCAAAGGTAATCCGCAGTTAGCCGAGCTCGGCTTCCTGCCTTGTGCCTTCATGCCCTGGCCAACTCCCGAGGCAATCCACACTCACCACAACCACAACCACCCCCTCGATGACCCCTCTTCCAGTGCCCTCGACCTCGACGACGCCTTCCACGCCGATCACAACGATAACGATGATGATGACGACGACGACGACGACGTTGCCCCTATGTCCTATCTCGGCCCAAAAATGCGTTTCCACTCTCGTGCACCCTGGGAGCTCGACGAAGACACATCCGACGATGTAGATGAGACCACATCCATCGCTCACAGCGTCCACAGCAGCTTGATGGGCATGTTCACCTCGTCTCGTAGCAAGTCTCACAAGGCAAATTCGTCGGCCAGTCCAAGACCCTCAACTGGCCGTCCCAGCGTCGAGTCTAATCGCTCTCTTCTCAATTCCAAGCGCTCCTTCGATAGCACCCATCCTCGCGGCGCTCTCTAGTACGTGTCCCTCTCTTCGTCTTAACTTTTCTCATCTTTGCTTTTAACAAGTGCGCTGACTCAAGAATCTCTCTCCACCTCCTCCTTGGGCCGCCCTCATCACTCTGGACGCTCAGAGGGTTTTCGTGGTAAATTCTCATTCAGCAGTTTTTGCTCAAATTCTTCTACTCTCGATATCCCTAACGATCCTGCCGCTCGTCTTCCCCTTCCTGCCATTGCCTCACCCTCTCCACGCGTAAGTTGCGATACAGCACATTCCTCGTCCTTAGATGTATCCAATTTTTTTGTTGATCGACGCAATGACAAAGACTTCCACCCCTACGCCAGCCCTGAGCTTGTCTCCCATTCCTTAGAGCCACCACCGCCACCGCCACCACCCAAGGTCCTTCGAAAAGACTCTAGTTCTACCATCGTCGAGGTGTCTCCATTATCTCCTAAATTTCTAGAGAGCTCAAAGCGATGTGTATCTCAAGTTCAGAGCAATATTTCTAGCCCTATCACCGATACTCCAATCCACCCCCAGCCTGATGAACCCTTCCCTCATGCAATCCCTGGCTGGACGGAGCGGAGCTTGAATCCTGGCTTTTCCCTCATATCCTTGGAGGAGGCTCGTGCTCAACGTCGCGGAACCACTCTTCTTTCTCCGAACACAAGGACTTGCGAGGCTTTGTCTAGTGGTAATTCCTCTACACCGACTGCAGCTGAAACTTCTCTCTCGCTCCCCAGCGGTGCAAGTCACTCAGATTCTGTCGCTGCACGAGCCCGAGGACGATCTATCAGCGCTGGTGCCAAAGCTAGAAATGTGTTGTCCTCTCTAGTAAAGCAACCTGAAAGAAGGGGATCGGAGAGTGGTTTTGCTGTTGGCCTTGAACCATCAACTACCAAGGATACTAGTACAGCAGCCGTTAAAAATCTGAAGCACAAAAAAAGCGGATTTATGAGGCTGTTCAGCAATACCAAGGCTTACGAAAAGGAACTAACCCCTCCACCGCCTTCTGTCTCCTCGTTGTCACAGTCTGAGGCCTCCGCTCTCACGTCGAAGCACAATCCTAAACCTTCTTCCCATCGTATCCCTGTACCAAGCTTATCACCCTCCCTGCTTGAGGCTGTTCGACTCGAAGGCGCTTATCAACCGGGAGCCTCTGATGTTATTGACATTTCGTGGTCATCAGCAACTAGTCCCAAACCTCCTCTACCACACGATCTATCCGTTAGTACTGGATCATCTCCACTTCAACTATCTCCTCAAGTTGCAAAAGATGAGTCTTCACAGCAGCCCGTGCCACCTGATGTCAAAGATTGCCCTTCACTCAAATTACGTCCGATCTCAACGCTCTTCAGTGCGCACTTTGGTGATCATATTGACGTTACAAAACTCAACTTTGACGAGGAGAGTGTAGGGCCAAAAGAGACCAGAGATGAACCTGTAGTGAGAAGACGAGGGAAGGAAAGGTTTCGACTGGATTCACTGGCATCCATTTCCGTTTCATCTGGTCCTTCTTCAACATCGGCTGCTTCCTCTCAGTACAACCTCAGTCCCCTTGCGCCTTCTTTTACTAGTACAATCCCGACGACCCCGATCACTAGTGGAATTGTGTCACCTACGAGTGGCAGTAGCACGGCAGGACCAATTTGGAACCGTGATCATGAATATGTTCTTGTTGATGACAGGTTGAATATGGACCCACAATCCGTACCACCTTCCCTATCGTCAAACGCCAGTTTCTCGTCACATACTACGAGGGAAAGGGACGCGCAAGCGACTACGACGATCAAGGTCTTACGGGAGCATCTCGATAATACCAATAAGATGTGGCAGAAGAGAGTGCGTGAGTTGGAGAGTGAGGTCAAATCACTGAAAAATGAATTGATTGGGGTGAAGTTGCAGAGACACAGCGGAGGTTGTGAAAAGTGCGGAAGTAGGATACCGCCGGTGCCACCATTACCTCCCAAGTTGCAGCAACAACAACTGTTAAAAGATGAAGGTGGAGCTGGCAGAGTCATGAATAGACCTCAAGTCAAGACAGGTAGCTCTGGGAGGTTTGTTAATGGCCAAATGTAAATTGGTATCCCTTCTGTTTTCAGTGGGAGGTGAGGAGCATGGGGAAAGGATTTTTTCTCTCGACAACCGTGAACCATATCCCAACTCAACTATACCTCTTCGGGCTACACATTGTCTTTATTCGGTTTGTACAACATATAAACGCCTTCGACTTCATCACCTTTTTTATTTAAATCTCAGCCTCCACTTTAATTCATTTTGTCGTTAATGCTATCGAGACTATTCCTCAGCGTTCTCCACTGCTCGTAGTGCATTCTCTCCTTTTGCATCTTCATCACCATTTGGTTATTCCCATACATCTCGATTATACACTTAGTTTTTGACTTTAGGTTTTCTTATTTTATCCTCCAAACTTATTTTATATCTGCTATTCCTTCTCCCTTCCTTTCTCTTTCTCTACAACGGCAACCCTACTTTCCATTCCGCTCGTCAGTTTTTTTAAATAGTTCAATCCCGGTGCAAGTGGTCGACAGGAATGCTCGTTGCATGTGGTTCCCTATATGAGCTATTGTTTGAGGTTTACTAACTGGGGTCTCCTTTTTTTCTTTTATCGTTAATCAAACAACTACTACCTTTTTGATTTATCATTATTTCTATCTTGGAGTTGTATTACTCTTTACGTGACAACGACTATTTTTTTTTCTATTTCGGATGAAACATATGTTAGATGTTGGATGTTTTTTAAAGTCTTTTCCTTACAGTGTATTATTTTGTTCGTACACCACATTGAAATTTCACAAAAAATAACCTGGAACTTCTTGACCATCATGTATGGTGGTAAATTATCACAACAAACAAGTCTCCACATAGCCTTGAAATTTTTTAAAAAAAAAAAAAAACAGAGTGCGCCAAATAACGATAAAAAGGACGTGAACCTATTTATCTTTGATGATAGAATGCGCTGCATTGAGGAGAAACCAGTCATCTCCTCCCCCAAAATGACCAATGCTACTTACTCTTCATCTACGCCGATGAGCCAACCAATACCTTTCGAAAATACTTTTGATGCCTGCGATGATACATCATCTAGTGCATGACCACCGTCTGAAACATGGCAAGGTCCACTGCCCTCAACGGTCAACACATCATGTCCCTGGTCATTCCCATGGTGAGAAGATGTTGTGCTGCGTTGACCAACCGAAAAAGGAAGATTCGCAGCAACGCTCCGGAAAGTTCGACTCGCCAAAGCAGCAGCGTCTGGTGTTGACAGAAGCGGCGGGGACGGCATGTGAAATCGTTGAAGTTTAGTACGGAGGGAGGAAGCTGCCATGTTGAATGTAACGGCGTGATTCCGAGATTGACCACCGTGACTGAGGTTGCGTTGACGATGTCGTAAGGAGTCTGCAAGCATTTTGCCACCGGTTTGTAATTGCTTCTTTTGCATGAGATCCTTTTCGCAATTGACAACATCTTCCCCCTCAAGACGTTTCCAGGCTGTAAGAACGTCATGAAGCTTTTCTGGAGGGCAGATTTCGAGGGTGCGTCCGAGAAGTTGTAGCTTTTTCTTGAGGTCGCCAAATTCTGGCTGTCGACCAAGTTGGAAGCATACAACCCAGCACACTTCAATAGCTTCCTGAATTTGGTCGTCGTTACCATCTAACAGATATAGAGAACCTTGGAGTTTCATGACGGTGTCTACCATCCGCATTGCATTTTCATACGCTCGGGTGAAGTCTTCTGCTTGCAAGGCAGCATCAGCAAGCATGGCGAGTGTTTTTACTTCTGCTGTCGCATCTCCTTGAAACCCAAGTTTGTTGCAGAGTTCGAGAATGACTTGGGTGTGTTTATACGCATCATCATTACTGGAGAGAACACGAGACACGAGAGAGAGCCTGTCTTTCGTCAGACGGATCTCTATCGGCGAAATGGGGATCCCAGGACGAGAGTAGACATTAAAGGAAGAAATTCGAGATGTTGCTTCGATAAACTCTTTCTCCCAAACAAGCCGGTCAGATGCTGGAGGTACATCAAGACTGATGATCAATTTTAGGTCCACAGTTTATAGTTCAACGGCTAGAGAACTCACCAGTCATAGGCAATTTTCATGTCACCTATTTTGTAATTCCCAGAACTGGCATTGTCATAAAGCTCATGCGAAGCAGCAATCACAATTTCTTCCACTACCTGAGAATCCAAAGGCAGTTTTTTCTGTGTTGAGTAGAGTATACTACGGGCAATGTCAAATTCTGACAAAAGATAAGAGAACTCGTTTAATATGAATGGAGAAAGCATGACTCACTACCAGCACTCAATAGACCTCCCAAGAAGATACGGAAGATCTCATCTTCACTTAGATAACTAAACGCGTTCTTGACTCCGGTCTCACTCTTCCCTGTCAGTTTTAGCATATCCTCCAATAACCAATCCCAATCTGCTACTGAGATGAGGTGATCCTGCGCACCACCAGCTCGTCTAGCCATTCGGTTCGCCCACGCTCGTTGCTCCTTTGCATCATTATAACTTTGCAAAAACCATCTTAAAGGGGTAGGAACACTCCATCGAGAGAAAATCTCCCCAGCTTCAAGGTGCACATCAAGTATATCAAGGGCTTTGGACAATGAAGCAATATGCAAAGGCTTGAAGAAACACATGAGCTCAGCAGGTGAAACATGAGGACGAGTTGTCGAGGGAGTGACGAAAGTGCCGAGCGACACGATTGTTGTATCAACCATGTCCTCTTCATTGTCCTCGTTGCGAGGATAGTCCCAGGCTGGTAAACACTCGAATATGCGACTCATCGTGGACCACTCATCTAAACTTCCACTACCATACAGGCACGATAATGCCAAACATACCAGATCCTCTTCTCTCTTTACGATGCGCTGTGCAACAGGTAGAGTTGGCTTTGAGGCATCGAATACAGATGCAGCCATTTCAAGTCGCGAGGAAAGAATGAAGTCATAAAGGAGTCGGTTAGGAAGGTCGGGATCTGAAAGTCCTGTACGCTCTAGACGAGCTTCGAGCACGTAGAGGTAGGGCAATACAAGCCGGGAAATGTCATTAGCTAAGGAATCAGGCGCTGAACGCGACAGATACGCGCGCACGACTGCGGGAGGATCCAACGCATACCAACGTGTAAGCGTCCAGTCCTCCGTGATGTCATCTGGGTGCGGGGTATCATACACAAGTCGGGAAAGTAAGCTGAGCTCTTCTCCGAGCCCGTCCAAACCTGGGATTCCTTGAGATGCACCATATTGGATCAAATCCAGTGCATTGTCTACCAAACCTGTAGATGCAATTATTTTATTTGCACGATTTTTGTACCATGTCGCAAAAGCGTCTGCATCCAAAGGTTGTTGCTCTTCTGCGTAAGAGGGTAGAGTATCTATCGACGTGTGAAAAAACTCAGCTCCGCTGTCTCTCGAAGCTACTCGAAATGTTTCGGATTCCGAAAAATCGACCTCAGTTCTCCAAGGGTTGAAAGAGGGCTCCAGTTCTTTGCAGGAGGGAAAATCGAATTTGAGGGCAATTTGCTGGTATTCAGTTGGATGAACGTGTTCTGATATGCTATCCAATATTGTTAAGCGGAATGGCCATAGATAGGAGCCATGCCTATCCAGCAGGACTCTTAAAGAACTGAACCACTCTTCGGATGCGAGTTGACACGCTGACCACAACAAATCATTTACCAGGAAAGTGCGCAGAGAGAATGGAATTTGCCTAGGCTTTGTAGGCACAGATGCCAAGATTGGTTTGTTAGCAGGCTCTTCAGCCCAAGGGTCATCCCAGTTGTCCTCGATCTCGATGTCGACCTCGCTTTCTTCCCCAGCTTCAGTATCCTCGACATCCTCTTCAACTAACGGCGCCTCTTTCTGCATTTCCAAAAACGTGTTGAGGCGATCCAGCCTTTGAAGGAGGACTGAACGGAGATAACAAAGTTGTCCGTCGGCCTTGGCAGCACAGAAATGACCGACTAAAGCGTCATAACTTTCTTCTGAAATGATCTCATGGGTAGAGTCAGCTACTACATCTTTGCTCCTTTCCACAGCAGCAGCGGTTCTTGACAAGCCTGCCTCTAGAAGAGCTCTCTGGAGAGTAATGCTGTCAAGGATGCGGTCAACACAAGCTGCAGCTATCCAGAGGTCGTCGCGAGCTTGCTCCAGGTCTTCAATATGATCTATGGTAAGGTCTGCATCAGACATTGACATCCATTGCTCGTATATATTCTGTGATATTAAAGCCATGATGAGGGTGAGGATGAGTCTGGAGTCTGATGACCACTAGACACGTAGAGTAGAGCGTGACGTTTATAATACGTTTATAATTTGATCCGTAACACACTGAGTCTGTAAACGACCCTTGATCGACATCAAATTCTTCTATCACCTTGCATCCTGAGAACTTCCTGAGAACTCTTGTGGCCGCATTATTACTTAGATTATTACTTAATTTGGCTTTTTTTCTACAGCTCAGGAGCTACTCGGAGATCGTGACCAAGATATCTACGTGGTAATGGAGGTGGGATTCAACTGCCAATAACCTTTGAATTAACAGTTATACCAAAGTACAAGTGCATCAAGCGAAAAGGTATACGAATAGACGGTCAACTGGTAATGTAGAGTAGTCGGGACGAGCACCATCGACATACCTTCAGACATATATCTACATTGACCTGGCAGGCATGGTGCATTGATGCAGTCATCTTCCGTGGAGTTGTCCAGAGACCCCGATGATGATGTGGAATCCTAGCCTGCAGAAGCATCGTCAGGATTGAAAGACCTCAATCTCATCTTCGGCTTTGGACATCCGTTCAGCACGTGGTTGTTTCCATTTGTGCAGCCCTGCGACCAGGAGTATGGTTGGCGGTAGCAAAATAGCCGTCCCAAGATCGATTCAGCCTGGAACCGGACATTTCCTGGTAGAGATGACATTCTTGAACAAGATTTGTAAAACTAACTGTCAATGATACTGTCGATGATTCGAGAACGATCATAACATTTTGGATGCTCTCAAGCCCCACAGAGGGTTCTACTCCGCTCAGTAGAGAGATCGTCATGAGCAAGGAGGTAAGAAGACTAATAGCCATGGATGCGTGATAAGTGCTACAGATCCGTATGATGGGTGAAAAAAAGATGTTAGCACAAGTAGATGAATCCATCTCCGTTTTACCGGAGATGCAGCGTGTTGGGCGTCTACAAGTGCCTGGGCCGTCAGGTCAAGATGATTGGGACCATTGTTCTTTGACTACTTGTGCCTAACTTGAGAGCCCAGCAGTGAAAAAGCGTTGGTAGATTAAAGTCACTTCTTCTGTCCGCTTTAATCAATCGTCTAGGTTTCTATGATGAGCGAAATGCATCAAGGATTGGTTGGTGACCATTTTTTGAGGCTAGATCCCTGGAGTATGAACTAACTGCAAGAAAAGGGGCTCCGAATTGATAGTGCTTCGGATCGATCAGTAGTAAGCTGACCATCCGGCTCCGCCGTTCTGCGTGTTGGCTCTCAACCGTTCCTGTTCAGGTGAGTGACTAGAGCCTCACTCCCTGAAACATTTCTTTGACAGGGAATTTTCTATTGAGAAAGATAAGGACAGACATGATGCGAGTGCATGCAAACTGTGGATTTAGGTAAGTATAGTTCAGGCGTCACCCGGTGTGATAGACGACTAGATGTATTTACCTAAAGTACACATAGCTGGTAATCTACAATGAGTAGATGCCCATCGAGTAACTTAGTGCTTGCCTCAGGCGTCACCTAGTGTGGCTGAGGATGTGTATATAGGAATACTCTATTTATATCTCCTGTGCTCTGATGTCTTAGATATAGGGGTGTTGTGAATGTCTTGGAGGTGGGTGTGGTTCATATTGACTAAGGTTACTGGATGGAAATAGGTGAGACATGGATGCAGTGGTTTATTCTAACAAAGATGGTCGACAAATGTCAAAAAGGCCCAAACATGATATCCTGATCTAAATCAAGATAGGGTCTCCTGGGAGCGACTGTTAGTGCATGGACAATGTTTGTCTAAATCATTACGAACCTCGTCACGTAAGTATTCTCCGACATCACTGACGTAACAAAGTTTTCTCGCTGAGTATCGACATTGAACATATCAGTGCGAGCACTTACGCTTGGTGAAAGACCACAATTGAAGTTGGATCTATCTTTCGAGTATCAACCGTCGACCGGGCAGTAACACCAAAGCCCTATCATGGTAAGCAGTCTGACCACTTCTAGTAAGATTAGTCAACGCACCAGTGGTGTGTCGTTCATACTATACACAACAACACCTTGATGTTCTGGTGTATCTTCCGTTATCCGTCCCAGGTGTGCTTTCAAGACATGGTTTCCGTACAAGAACGGCATTTCACCGTTAGGCTTAATCCAAATCTAAATTTTTTCTCTCTCTCAGTGATACATCTCGCAATCCATTTGAAGATCATGCTCGCCTTATACTTGGCATATTGTGCCAGATAATCCAAAGAAGTCACATGCAGCTTGAATTTTCCGCTCTTACTGAATTTCCCAAAACACGTTCCAAGGCTGACAAGGTTCTGCCTTGCTATGGATATCGCCAGTTTCATGGAAGATTCAGGGGCATAAAAAACACGATCTCTATGTAGACGAAAGCAATGTGGTTCATCGGGTCTGTCAATAAGGTGAACGAGGTTTTTGCCCTGTTGCAATGATGTCAGATAATGCAGGTCTGATCAAAATGGGAGATGCCAGACAGACAATGTAATTGGAAAGCTTGGTGAAAACAGCTTTTGATTCTTCTTCTGTCAACGGACGCATCTGGAGGACTATGTTTACCAGGAATACTTTTTTCAGGCTTACATTACATAATACATTGATCCCTGCCGCGTCACAAGAGGTCCTTCAACCTCCAATGGCTTCTTCTTTCTCGTCATTTCCTTCTTTTCCTACATTTCCCGATGTTGAACCTTGCCAGAGCAGTAGGAAGTCTGATTCCGAGTCTTCACAGAAGAGGAGAAAATACGATCAGGTTTCGAGGACTAGGAGGAAAGAAAGAAATAAAAGTCGGGAGGTAGACACGGAAAGACGGAAAAAACCTGAACCGTTGGTAGACAGGGGTGGGAAGAGAGATGGGAACCGGGACAGGCACAAACACAAGGACAAAGAACGAGTTAAAGAGAAAGACAGTGAACGAGATGATGGGCACAAATCCAAACGAAATCATCGAGATAACGATAGATATAAGCATCTATCTTTCGACCTCACATTTGATCAACAGAAAGCTGACACTGGTCTCAAGATTCATGACGAATTTCATAAGATTTTTTTTACAGATACGAAGGGTGATAATCTCTATCTACAATATGGCAGTCTATACGCAAGGGACGTACCGAAATATCGTCTACACCATGGTGTGTTGCATCTCAGTGAATTTTGTAACGTCTGATGATGGTGAAGGCGGCAGGCAAATACTTGGCTTGTCTACTGCCTGGACCGTATTTCAAAGGACTGCTAAGGGGATAGAGGTCGGAATGCACAAGGCAAGTCGGATCTGACTTGTGGCATTGTCTTCTGTTGAAATGCTTTCAGCTGTCTACATCAGGCCTTTCGGGTTCAAGTGCTCGTTCGCTTCTCGCTCTGCCACCAACGAAGAAAATATTTCCATCCACTACTACCAAATACGAAGAAATTGACGGGGTGATTAAACTACCTTCACGCAGAAGACGTAGAGACCCTGAGGAGTCCTATCGCACCATTACCGCCACTCGAGGATCAGACTCGGATTCCGAATCCTCCGGAGTCGCTGATACTGGAGAGGAGAATTCTGATTCTTCGCCTATTCTAACATCACAGCAAGTCGCAATCAAGAAACTTGAACAAGAAATCGAAAAGGATCCATCCGCTGTGGACAAATGGTTCTCTTTACTAAACCACACTCTTTCAACCATTCCACTTTTGTCTCGGAACGCAAGAAAGGCTCGCTCAGAGATTATTGTGTCCATTTTATCCCGTGCATTGACGGTGAACAATAACAATGAATCAGCGAAGTTACTTCGACTACGGTATATGAAAGCTGGAGAGGAAATCTGGCCAGAAGCTAAATTAAAAGCAGAATGGGAGACTGCTTTGAAAGGTGGTGGAATTGAAATCTGGATGGAATGGTTAGAATGGCGTATACGTACTATGAAGAACATGAACGGTCTCCTTGACCTGGTTTCGCGTGTCTATTCCGCATTCAATAGTAATGAGGGGGTGGTTGGAGAGCTAGCGAAGCTGAGAGTATTTTGGCGTGTAGCTGTGCTCTACAAAGATGCAGGTTAGTGGTTAGCTATGATGCTCGTGGTTAATTTATTGAGTGAGTTGCTGGCAGGATACACGGAAAAGGCGATGGGTATGTTCCAGGCTCAAGCTGAATTGTGAGTATCGATGCCGTCATTCGTGCTCCCACGTTATTTCCCTTGATCACAGAGCTTTCAAACCTCCCCCGAATCTCAGAGACGCGACTAGCGAAGTTCGACTCCTAGAACTTGAGGAGTTTTGGGATTTCGAAATGGCCAGGGTCGGCGAGGAAGGTGCTGAGGGTTGGGCAAAATGGTACGCTTCAGGCAAACCAGGAGCTTCGCCATTATGTGGGATCGAACTTGCTAAACTGGACGTCGTACAATTGGATCCTTACCGTCAATGGTCATTCAATGAGATTCAACGAGATCAATCGTCGCTTCTCCCAGCTAAGTCATCCGATCAGGTAGCGGAAGTTGACCCTTTCGCTACTGTCCTATTTTCGGACGTTCGACCTTCCTTATTTGAAATGAGATACCTTGAGACGAGGCTTGCTTTCCGGTTAGCGTGGTTGTCATTACTCGGTTTGCACGTCCCAGGTTTTACTATATCTACCACAACGGATGCTGCATCAAACTGGGATGATCGGTGGAGTGCTGGTTATCTGACGACACAATCACGTCTTGATACAATTTTTCCCGCATCGTCAGATCAGACAGCTGTCATGACGGAATCTGCTGCTGGTGTAGTGGTGGGGCGAGAGAAGGAGTATGCAAACAGTTTTAGTATTCCTATCAAAGAATGGGGGAAATCAGCTGTTGATTGTTTGGACATTGTGGCTGATGCGTCTGAAGGTTTAAGAAGCTGGTGGAATCAGGAGGATATAGAAGGGTCAGATGTGTTATTAATAAGGAGGGTTTTCGCGCAACTCAGGACGGGAAGTAGAGATATTGCATGGGATGAGATGGCTCTTGGATTTGAGTCTGCCATGAACGTGAAGAAGTGAGTGATTGTTTTTGATGATAGTTGTCTATTGCTAACGACGGGGTCACAGTTCTCTGAAACTGTCCAAATCTTTGGTTTCTATGGCGCAGGACTCCGTACTTCACTGGGCGGCTCATGCTCAATTGGAGCGACTGCGTGGTCGACTCGACGATGCAAGGAAGGTATATCAGACAGTCCTCCTTTCCTTGAAACCTCCCACCACAGTCCTCGGCTTGCCAATATTGTGGTACAATTGGGCCGAATTAGAATGGCTTGCTGGAGAAAACCAGGAAGTCATCAAAATCATATTACGTTCAGTGAATATAGAGATCACAAATTCTGGAGTGGCATTTCTCAGGGCAAAAAGAAAACTGGAAGATGCAGCCGATACAGTGACTTCCTCCATTCTTGAGATGACGAAAATGAGGGAAAGGGAAGCCTGGGTAAAGTTGCGTGCCTTGTTAGAAATCGTTACTGGAAAGGATCCGGCGGCGATGCTTCAAGTTTTTGACAGGTATCTTCACCCGGAAGATCAGACCCATGCAGCACGGGAGAGCATGACGATGGCGGGATTGGTGATGCTGTACCGATACAGAGTTGTCCTCAAAAATCCGATGCCGCCCATGATATTGCGAGAGCGGGCTTCAGCAGCCCTGGAGGCATTTCCTAACAACTCAATTATTTTGGGCATTTTCCTCGAGGGGGAAAAGGGTCAGGGTGTCTGGGGAAATGTCAGGAGTATTTTGGGGGATAATGAGGTGGATGTTGGAAAGGCAAAAGATGTAGCTCGCAGGGTGGAGGAAGTGTGGCTTGCCGGGTGGGAAAAAGGTCGCTGGAAGGGTGAGGTTGAACGTACTAGGAGCGGACTAGCCAAAGCTGTGGAAAGTGAGAGGTGCGTCTTCATAGAGGTTGTATCGGTGTGAGCGTACTGATATGATGAAAACCAGAACTAGAGCAAGCCCAGTGATCTGGCGGATCTACCTTGAATTTGAAGTCCGAGCTGGCGATTTGGAAAGAGCCAAAGGACTTCTGTACCGCGCAATTGGCGAATGCCCATTTTACAAAGGTTTGTCCGGCCGCATCTTGGTGTAGATGACTAAGTAAGTGACATCTAGGCCTGTATCTGATGGCGTTTGGAATATTGAGGAGTGTATTCACCACACAAGAACTCGGTTCGCTCGCGGATTTGATGGCAGAACGAGGACTCAGATTAAGACAGGGTTTGGATGAAGCGCTAGAGGGCTGGGATGTGTCGGGTGCAGAAGAGAGTGACGGCGACTCTGACGGGGGAGAGAGCGAGATTGAGCGGCGAGCAGAGGAGTTGAGGAGATTGATGCCATACTAGACTAGGATAATTAATAGAGGATGGGTGTGACGACTGTGTGACTAGGCTGTTTATAATAACTGCTAGTTTGGCTTGGCTTGGCTTGGCTTTTCCTGTGTCCTCGCCAACACCGACCTGTGCGAGGACAATTGTTAAATTCTTTTTGTATTTCATCGCTCTTTCTTTTTCTCTTTTTATGCGAAATACAGCTCTCCTACTGCTCAATTCGCAACTTTCTCCATTCAGAAGCTCTGCACTGCACCTCCCAAGAAATGCCCACCATCCCTGCTCCCAGCCTTGTTCTTTCACATGAGGAATGGCCAGACGCAGACTTCGATCTACCAGACGGTGCTCCCATAACAACTCCATCCGACAAAGATGATGAAATTGAAGATTTGGACACTGAGATGGACCTTTGCCCGACTATTAGTGCCAAGACCCAGACAGTCATCGCTAGGATACCCAATCGATCAGCTTTGGCCTCCTCACTCACATCCTTGGGATCTTCTGTGTTTACGATACGGCCACCTTCAACTTCTCCTGCAGACGAGTGCGATGATGAGGGCCTATCGACCATTAAAGTTCCAGGTAATGATACTCCCAAGGCGACAACGCACACCCCACCGGCTTCCAGAGCCATCGAAGATGATTTTGAGGACGGATTAGCTTTGCCTTCAGATCTCAATCAATTGTCTCTACCTTCTCTCTCGCTCCATCACCGATCTTCGAAGATTTCTCTGGAATGGGGCGACAAAGATCAGACTTCGTCTTCGCAATCCTCCGATACATATTCGACCCTTGGGCTCACCAATGCTTCGCCCTCCTCCAATTCTTTATCCTCTACATCACTTCCTGAAACAGAGTCTGAGGAGGATGATGAACAACATAATCTTGATGGTCTTGTAATTCCCATCTCCATCTTCGAGTCCGGTAGTGGCAGCAAACATCTCAACAAAATTCTTGAGTTGAAGAAAAAAGCTTCATACATGACACAACATGTCAAAGTAGCAATTCCGAACTCAGAAGATGATTTTGAAGCAGGCCTGGTTCTCAATGACGATGTCGATCTCAGCCCAAGTCGATTGCTTCAGAATGCACAGATTCAGCGACCACATCGCCACTCCGACCGCAGCTACAGTGCTCCTCCGCAACGACCACCGTCAACCTCTTTCCGTCCACCCTCGCGATTGCGGAGTGAGAGGGCCAAGTCTCCAACAGTTCCACCGCCGTCGTCCGCGCGCCAGTTCCAAAAACTTCGACTTTCACCTTCCCCGCCACTACAGCCACCTCCACGAAGTCAGTCGAGTTTTAGTTCTTTTGGGACTCAAAAGCCACCTTCCTCACAATCTTCTGCGCTCTTCGTATCCAAACCAGGCAGTTTACGGGGCCAGAAATCACACAACGGGTTAAAACCACCCACCCCACCAACCTCGCGCAAACTTGCTCGCAAGGCGTCATTATCCTCGCTCATGGAGATGAGTCATGCTAACGCGTCAGAACCACCTGTTAATGCACCAAAGTCCTGCGCTCGGTATGGTATACCCACTGCTTCTTCTATCGCGAAAACACAGGGGAGCTTAGGTACCAAACCGAATGAACACTCCATTCCACCAACTCGCCCACATACGCCTTCATCCAATTCTGCCGCCCTTCGTCTAACAATGCCAACTCAGATGAAATCAAAGTCACGGCCATCACTCTCGCAAGTGTTTTCTGATTCGTCTGCTATTCCTTCGCCAATATCCAAGGAACCACCTTCCGCAATACCTCCACCCCTACGACCTCCATCAAGCTCATCTCTTCGACGTTCAAGTTCTCGGATATCTAAGACATCCGTGCTATTGAATGCCCTACCACCTGCCCCAGGAATATTCCCAGCACCTAAAGTGCTCAAACGCCCAAAACGGCAGAAAACTTATGGGGATGGTACCGAACTTGATGGCTTTGACGATCTTCCCACAGATCGAGACAAGGAGAGCCAGTACCATATTCCACCAAAAGGGTATGGGAACCGAGTACCGGGGGTCATCTATACATCAAAGCCCCCTCTTTCGCCTTTACCTGGACCAGTCACAGAAACTGACAACAAAGGTACTGTACGGAGGAAGAGGCGCACGGAGCCTAACAGCAATGGTTTGTCCTTTATATGTTTTAAAATTGAAGCGAGCCTTTTGATAGACATGGTTGCTGTACCATTAGCTCCTGCGACCAACACACTACGACGAACAAATACTCGAATCGACTTTTCATCCAAAGTCTCAATACCCTCTGAAGCACTTCCGAAGAAAAAAAAGATTTCTCCGCCTTTGAACCAAACCAAGAGAAAACCGACGCTGATAAGGAATCTCAACGGTGTTGGTACGTCTAAAGGTAGGTTTATTGAAGCTACACCCAAATTCTCGTGTATGCTCAGTTTCCCTCAGTTATTGGTGATATGAAATGGAATCCCCAAGTTTTGCGATGGGAAGGCAATGATCAGGCTCTTAAAGATTTTGATGCTACCTCCACAAGACCTGCCCTCATTACACCCTTGACTGGATCCTCACTACGATCACCAGTCGGCTCTTTTACATCCGGTGTCCGAAGAGTAGGCAACATGATATTCGACCCTCAACGGATGTGTTGGATATCAGCACTGCCCCCTGAAGAAAATGAGCCCGACGTTTTTGCCAGCCTCGCAGATGACGAGAACGAAAACGATTGGGATTCTAAGAATGGAACAATACGCGCCAGCATGCAACGCACACCTTCCAAAACTGGAAGTGCAAGAACATCACAAGGCTGTGTAGACCCTGTCAGCCCCACGAGAAATCAAGTATTGTCTGACTCCGAAAGCGATAGGGGATCGAGAGCATCCTTGGCAGTCTGTGATATAGATGATACCTTCGTGCGTGCGTGCAAAGCCGCAGAGGAGCGTCATCGTCAAGAAATAAAGGGGTGGCAGTCAGCCTGGTCGAGACAAGCTGAATTCTCTGAGCCTGACCGATTGCATCTATACGAAATTCGTGCGCTTGCAACGCGACAGTACTGACCCTCCACAACATTTCTTCCTTTAGTCTCTGATTTATCCCTTTTCGGTTTGACTTTATGTCTCTCATTTCACCTCTTCGACCGTAAACAACGTTCCTTTACTCCACTATGGCATATTTTTATCGTCAGCTATATCGTCTCACGTCTTATCTCGAGGTTGTTTGTTATCCAAAGACCTACCTCATTCTTTTTGATTTCGACGTTTCTAATAGTGTCTTGTTTTATCTAGTGAATACCTCATTCCTTGGATCTTTACACCCTTTTTCATAAATTATGCTGTCAGCGTAGGAACCAGCTGAATCTGTAATCTCTCGACTCTTTCCGGTGTACACAATCCAGCCGAAGGATTTGTCACTTACTGCAACAGAATACACCTGTCCCCTTTTCACCAATCTCTTATGGGTTCTCGTGACAGAGGAGACATTTCTATTCGGTGTGATCACGATTGGGAAAGATCATCTCCAATACCATGGAATCGCGATAACAACATTCTTCTTCTCTTCTTTGATAGACCCCTAGCTTGATGGCCTCAGCCACCGTCTCAACATCAATGTTTTCCGCTCCAGAGATTAAAACAGTCGCAGCTGGTAGAGGACAGATTACCCTGGGTGTCCATGGTACCAAAGCCATTTTTGAGGAGCTGTCCGCGGCTTACCCATTGAAGTTGTTGGCGCCACGAGTATGTAAAGAAGCAGTTGCAATTGTGTATTTCTTGACGTATGGTGGTGGACTGGTTGCTGGGGATTGGGTGGAACTCGACGTGGTATTGAAGGACGGGAGTAAACTCTTAGTTTTATCACAAGTGAGTATATCAACTTCCAGGGAGTGTTTTCAATTAAATATTTTCTAGGGATCCACAAAAGTTTTCAAGACAAGAGCTGGGCGACGACTAGCATGCATCCGACCCCCAGAACATACACTATCTCCGGCTTCTTGGGATGATTCACTGACGTCGCAGACAATACGATACACTGTCCAGCCAGGATCCAGCCTATTCCTGCTTCCAGACCCAGTGACATGTTTCCGCTCTGCATCATACAATCAAATTCAGAAATTCAACGTCGCCCCTGACGCATCCGTCGTTATTCTTGACTGGCTGACGTCAGGAAGAAAGGCACTTGACGAAGATTGGGCATTCACCAGGTACTATTCCGAGAATGAAGTGTTCATCGGTGGGAAGAGATGGGCGAGAGACGCCATGCTTCTAGAAGCAGATGAGAGTCAGCTCGATAGTCTGCCAAAGCGAACACTTGGGGAGAGACTCTCACCGTATTCATGTTATGCTACAATGTTACTCTACGGCACCGAGGTACAAACCGCTATCAAGAATCTCGGAGCGACCTTTGAGGCCATCAGAGTGTTTAAGAGGAGAGTGCCAGAGGATTTGATATGGTCATTCAGTCGAGTTGACTTTGATGCTGCGAAAGACTCTGCTGGAGGTGCTGTTGTGAGAGTGGCAGGGAAGGAGACTGAGCAAGTAAAGCTGTGGCTGAAGGAAGCGTTGCGGGGTCTAGAAGATGTTTTGAGTGCCGAGGTCTATTGCAGGGCCTTCCTGTAGACTTGTAGTGTATTCACCAGGATCCGGCTCAACCCGGCCTGGTCTTGAATCGAGTCGCCATGGATAGCTTTGGCGACGCCAAAGATCACTCACAGCTCAACTGCCATCATCACACGAAGCAAGTCTATCGTCCTGAGATCGACACGTCAGACATTGATGAAAGGAAGTTGATGAGCAAAGTTGATTGGCATGTCATACCTTGGCTGGCACTCTTGTATCTACTCAGTTATCTGGACCGCGGAAATGTTGCAAACGCGAGAGTACGTGTTTCCCTAATATCTTTGATTAGGCTCATGTTCTGGAAGCTCTATCATCTGGAAAGGGACTTGGGCATCAATGATAACCAATACCTGACAGCACTAACTCTGTTCTTCTTTCCATATTCACTCTTCGAGGTGTGTACGCGTTGGTTATCCTTCCTGCAGTTTTCGTCATCGTCCTAAGCCTGCTAGCAATGTTCTACTACGGAAATTGAAACCCTCTATTTGGCTGTCGACAATGATGGTACTCTGGGGCATTGTAATGGTCAGTCAACCTAGTTCAGCGCCTCTTGCTCGCTTGACCCATTACGAAGGTCCTTCACGGAGTGATTCATAATTATGGAGGTTTGATCGGTAAGCCTAGTCGTTCGAAGGGTGATCTCGTTTCTGAAGATCATTAGCATTGCGACTCTTGCTTGGTTTCATGGAGGCCGGCTTGTATCCAGGCATCGTCTTCTACATTTCAAGGTTCGTTCCTTCCAGAATTGTCTGCTAACTATAGACTCATTCGTGCCATTGCAGTTGGTACAAACGCTCGGAAACTGGCACCAAAGTCGCCATCTTTTTCTCCTCTGCGACTGTCGCAGGTGCCTTCAGTAAGTTGTTGCCAGAATCCATATCTATGAACTTGATGTCCCATGAGGATTCAGGTGGCCTTCTCGCAGCCGCAATAGCCAATATGGATGGAGTAGGAGGGAAACCTGGTATATTGCGTTCCCCTGGTCCCTGGGTTGCATCTAACAGTCATCTATTCTAGGATGGGCGTGGATTTTTATCCTGGAAGGTTCAATCACCGTCGTAGTTGGAGGAATTTCCTACTTTTCTATACAGGATTTCCCAGATGCAGCTAATTTTCTCTCGGAAAAAGAGCGTATGTCCTATTACTGGGTGCAGTTAGCTGGAATGACGATGTGACCAGGAGTCTTCATAATCCGCCGTCTGCAAGACGACAATAAGTTAAGTGCTGCAGGAGAACAATTCCACATGAAGTACGTGTGGAGGAGCTTGAAGGATTGGAAGACATGGATAGCCAGTGCGCCAATTTCAACTCATGTTCCTCCATCTCATTGATTTCCACGAAAGTGGCGATATACATGGGTTTGTGAGTCTCACAAGACTTGAAATATGGATATCTGCTGATCATCCCTTTTTTTACATAGCGATGGTCCTCTCTTTGCATTTTCCTTGTTCACGCCATCTATCATCAACAAATTAGGTAAATATCGACATTCTCAGTCTTTCCCAACATCAGATGTGTGTATAGGTTTCACTGCCACAAAGGCAAACTTACTCTCTGTCCCGGTGTATGCTTGGGGTTGTTTGATGACCCTCGTTATTGGTGTGTATGCCGATCGACTCAATAAAAGATGTCTCGTGAACGTGTATGCATCTTTTCTCTCAATTTATCCCTTTTCGGTTCATGATTGCCCAGGTGTTTGTTTGGTGTCGGAATGGCTGGGTACATCATCCTTATTTGTTCAAGGACGCCGGCATTATCGTATTTTGCTGTTTACCTGGCTATTTCGTGAGTCAAATGCTTGGGTGTGACCATCTCGAACACTCAATGTTGGCAACTGCAGAGCCATCTATCCTACTATTCGTAGGCCGTGTTCAGGATCTTTCTTTTATATCCGCACTTACACTCTATACGTCTAGCAAACTCGGTTGCATGGGTGGCCGGTAACGTTGAGGGTTCTTACAAGAGAAGTGTAACCCTTGGCATGGCAATCGGTTTCGGGAACCTGAACGGGGCCGTTGCATTAAACATCGTAAGGTTTCCCCCGGTCCTCTTTGCATAAGGAGCAACCTTTACTAGATACAGTACCGTGCAAAAGATCAACCCTGGTATCGGCTGGGCCATGGAATAGTCCTGCTATACATCGGGATCGGCTTTTCTAGTAGTATCCTCTATGCCTACTTTCTTCATCTCGAGAATCTCAGACGTGAGCGCGGTGAGCGCGACGAAATCATTGAAGGAATCGACAACGAAAATGCTCGCGAATGCAATGGGAAATATGAGAGCGTAGAGACTGCGAAAAATGACAAGGGTGATGACTGGAGTGGTTTCCGATACATTTTATGATGAAGTACACTTGCTAGTCATGAAATAAACAATTGTTTGCGACTTGATCCATTACTCATAGTACCGGATCATGACGGCAGGTCCAGAGACGCGCTTGACTATATAATAAGTAAAATACAAAACCCTGATGATGATGATGGACAATATATGTAAGTGCAAGTCAGTCTTAGGAAAGCGGCTCTATCCCCCCACGCAGGGATAGAATAAACAGTAAAGAATCCCTTAGGCAAAAGGTTTATAGCATCTTTGGGTCATCTAGAGCTTTTGCAATTGGCACGGGTGTTGGACCAGGCAAAGGATCGTCAATCTCGCTTTCTATTGGTGGTGGAAGTTTAGCCTGCTTGCGATGCTCGTCAAGCCATTTATCCATGTCGTCCTTAGAGGTGAACGGCCGTTTTCCAAGAATATCGATCATGTCCTCACTTCAAGAAATTGATGAGCGAGTAGTGTAAGCGCTCGAAAAAGGATCTTACCGAGTGATAACTTCCTTGGACAATAGAAGCTGAGCAACCTTGTGCACGTCCTCTTTGTGCTGGGTTAGAAGTTGCCTGGTTCGCTCATACGCAGACCTAATGATCTATTCAAATCTTTCCAAATGACCTCAGACGGCACACTCACGATATCATCTTGCGGACTTCAGCATCCAACATCTCCGCTGTTTTCTCACTAAAGGGCTTTGTCCAACTCTCCTTTGTCGCACGGTCACCACCGTAGCTGACGGGTCCAATGACGTCATTCATGCCATAGTTCGCGCAAGCCTCAAATGCCATTCGTGTGATCTTCTGCAGGTCATCTTGGGCACCTGTCGTGATGTTTCCAACACCGAAAAAAATTTCTTCTGACACACGACCACCAAGAGTCATGCATATGCGATCCAGCATTTGAGGTGTAGACAAAAGATACCGCTCAGGTGGAAGATACTGTAAATGATTTCAGTCTCAGTCTAACAATTCATGAGATATGAATCACCTGTGCATATCCAAGAGTGCCAGCTCCACGCGGAATGATGCTGACTTTCAATAGAGGATCTGCATGTTCAAGGAACCATCCGCAAATAGCATGACCGGCTTCGTGGTACGCAACAGTCTTCTTCTCCTCTGGGCTCAACACTCGACTCTTCTTCTCCAAGCCAATGATGACACGCTCGATAGCGGTATCGAAATCAACCGAGTCCACGGATTCAGATCCTTTTCGAGCAGCATGAAGAGCAGCTTCATTACAGACGTTAGCGATATCAGCACCTGAAAATCCAGGTGTGAGGACAGCAAGCTTCTGAGCAAGTGCTTCGAAACCATTCTGAAGATCTGGTTCCAGTTTCAATGGACGGAGATGAACCATGAAAATGCCCTTGCGACCTGAGACATCTGGACGATCAATGGCAATGTGCCTATCAAAACGTCCTGGTCGCATGAGAGCAGGGTCAAGTACATCAGGTCTATTAGTACCAGCAAGGATGACGATGTGCTCGTTGGTTCCGAAACCATCCATTTCGACAAGCAACTGGTTGAGCGTAGACTCTCGCTCATCGTTGCCACCCAGACTACCTCCCTTGGCTCGAGACTTGCCGATGGCATCGATTTCATCAATGAATATAATGCAAGGAGCATTCTTTTTGGCAGATTGGAAGAGGTCGCGCACACGTGAAGAACCAACGCCAACAAACATTTCAACAAATTCAGATCCCGAAACAGATAGGAAGGGGACAGATGCTTCACCAGCTGTAGCTTTGGCAAGCAGCGTCTTACCGGTTCCAGGAGGACCTGAGAGAATCGCACCTCGAGGGATCTTGGCACCTAATTTCTCATATTTTGCAGGATCTTTCAGAAACTTGACGAACTCCATGATCTCCTCCTTTGCCTCGTCCATACCAGCGACATCCTTGAACTTGGTCCTGACATCAGTATCTTTGTTAAACATGCGAGCTCTGCTTTTGCCCATACTGAAGATACCACCACCTGCATTGCTGGCACCTCGCCTACTGAGCCAATAGAGAGCACCGAGGAGGAGGATAGTAGGGGCAAAATTGAAAAGAGTGTTTGTGGTAGAGATTTCCTCGTGATAGGCGACGGGTATCCGTTCATGACTTGGGATGCCCAACTCAGCTTGGGCCTCATCGAGTTTGCGTTCGAACGCATCGACGCTTCCAATGTAAAAGTAGAATTCCGCTCCGATGAGTGGTCCCGGGGTGTAGATGTTGTTAGCGTTGGGGTGCAGTTTGACACGAACTCGGTGGTTATTGACCACTGTCAACTTTTCAACGAGTCCCTTGTCAAGAAATGCGTTACGGAATTCTTGCCACGTTATCTCTCGTGTGGATGATACACTGGAATTTGAATATGCCATGTAAGCGACGGCAGATGCAACGATCCACGCTAGCTGATTGTTTGTAAACCCATTGTTATTGTGTGGTGGAGGTACTCCATGCTTCTTGCCCCTGTCAGATGAGTCTTCCTTTGACGATGACTCTTTTCTGGGCTGCTGGTAGTGCTGAAAGAAACCTTCCAACGCTTTCGGAAGTTCAGGTTTCTGAGACTCAGTAGAACTTGAGGTTTTCTTGTCTGTTCGTTCAACGTTTATGCCCGATTCATTCTGTTCCCCTTTATCATCTGGTTGCTTATGCGAGTCATTGGGCTTGGGGTTCGGATTCGAAGTCGGGGTGGCATAAGAACGGGAGGAAAGGGTTGACCTGAGTGGAAGTCTACGAGACGATACAAGAGAAATTGAGCGCAATGTACGGGATAGCATGGAGGTGGTGGAGGGAGCAGAGCTCAGTGCAGAGCCGAGAGCTGATTCTGCCGCTCTCGCGGCGTAATCGCTGTGATGCTGACTCAACAGCATCACGTGCTTCTTCGCTAGAAAACTCCACTTAATTTTTCCTGTGAAACATTGAAACATACTGCAAAGGTAATATTGACCATCGCCCATTATGATGTAGGTTTCTTATAATAACAAAAGCTCATCTGGACAATCGCTTGAATCTACATCTCAAGTACAGATCAGGTCATAGATGGAAATACCAACAGAAAAAAGAGAAGCTTGAGATTCATTATCATCATCCAATGCTGTTTTATTTGGCCAGAGCAGGTTTTTTCATATACAAAGGAGGAAAATAGACAAGTGATGAGACTTTGATCAATGGTCATTGGGGGGGCTCCAAGATGATAGGCAAAAGCTGAAAATTAATTACTATTGAAAAACAATGGTCTTATTCAGGGTAGCCAATCGTGAAATCGTGAGGGCTCATTGCATAATATGAGAACACAAATTATTCACTGTCCTGAGTGAACCATGATCCCTCGTCTTCAGCCTCAAATGCGCAACAGAATTGGTCTTTGTCAAACAGTATAAAACCCTTGCCATCAGGCGCCCATCCGATATCTTTGGTTTCAAAATTTTCTGCATCCAGAACATGAGCGTGCATAGTCATCAGATAAGGATTCACGTACGGGCGGGAACGCAGATACATTCGGCAATTTCCTCCTCTCCAATCTCACTCACCCACTTATCGTTCCACGTGAATACACTTTGCGTACCACAACACAGAGCAAGGCTACCCCTACGAACAGGATTCCAGCGAGCATTGAGCACTGGGTTATTGTGAAGCAATACACTTCGTAATCGAGGAGTAAACTCTTGCTGAGGAGCTGGGAAATCGAAAATATGAACAGCTGCAGGGACGTTATCTACAAGGGGGGTTTGAGCTTTGAAGAAGACCTAGAATATGCGGCTAACACACCAAATCGAACCAGAAGTAGGTCACCAGTGTTGTTCCACTCCAGTTGAGTGGGTCCGCTTTTTTGATTGGGTTTGGTTAGATCGGGGCGTACCGAGAGTACTTGTATCCCTTGGCGTCTTTCATCTATGATGTACACAGTAAACAAAATTACATATGTCAGCAGTTGTTCTGTCTCACAAGATAGAAATCCACGTCCTTCCGTAGATTCCATCCATTTTGAAGGCTCTTGCCAGACTTTCTGACAGATTTCTGATCAGTCGTGTATTCGACGGGAGACCATGGTCGGACAATACCACTCACCACTGATGCAGGGATACGGGACGTAAAATCCAAGGTAGCGACAGTAGACCAGCTAATGCCTTCGAGAACATATATCTACGGAAAGCTCAATGCTTGGGAACTTGATATGTTTCGCTGGTATACAGACTCGATCATGCCAGCTGGCAGCAACCAGAAACATCCCATTGGGATGCCACACAACGCTTCGGACGCCGAAAATTGGATCGGGATCTGGCGTAAATGTCACCAGTAAATCCCCGGTCAGTGTTAAGACATGGAGTTTGAACTGGATGATATCATTCACGGCGTTCAGAGCGTCAAAAGAGTGAACTCACCTCGAGGGGTCCTTCCCAAACCGCAATATGATTGCCTGTAGGAGAAACCGAAAACGATGACAAGGAAGAAGTTGGAAGAGGGAAATGCTGTATAACTTTGAACTTCGAGCATCTCAGGCGTGCCGTCTGACTCACGCGCATCAGCTTAAAGGAATCGACAGCGTCATAAACCCCGAGCGTGTCTTTCGATTTGTGTCTTTCACCCAAAATAAAGTACCGACCATCAGCGCGGAAGGCATAACCTAAACGAGTAAGTGATTCATCATGCCTGACAATATTTCAAGCACCTCGGTCAGGATGGATAGGGAATTGGATGTAAGTTGCTGATGCCGTCACGAGAGACCATAATGTAACTCGTAGCTGCATTACTTAGAAGTTCGTACAAACCGAATCGGAGACCGACGTACACCCCACTCCGAGAAACACATTATCGTTCGACCATCAGGGGCCCATTCTGCTTTTGTGAGACCTCACATGAACTAAGCATACTTATCCTCACGGATCTCAGGGAATTAGATCACCTTCGGCACCGGCTTCAATCCGAGCATTCCAACCTTCATCCCGCAGCTTGAGGACGTGAACAACACCGTGCTTCGTGCAGGCAGCTAATATATATTCTGAGTCGCACGACCATCCACAGTGGGTTATCCAGGCATCACTTGTGGTGTTACATAGACTTTGCGACGTTTTCACTTTGTTAGACAGAAAGAGATTTGTCTGTGATGGTGACGCGTCTACGAGCCATGTGCGCGTAATTTGGAAATTTTCTGTTCGTCTGACAATAACTCTGTCCTCTACAACAGTCAGAATAAAGTGGCCACCAGGACTGAACGCGACAAGGGAAGATGATTGCCTGTAGACCTCAGTGAAATCCATGCAGGAAGACTCACATTACCTTATCTGGGTAATCAAAAATTTCGGGCCGTTGAGCCGACTCCTCCCAAAGGCGGATACATTGAGATGACTCAACAGCACTATACATTCATTCAACATTATCATCTTTCAGAGACAAAACCAATTGAAGCCCTGGTCAATGTCATAATCATATGACATAATCAGATGCAAGGAGAAAATTACCACTGAGTTTGTGATCTATGGGAATGTTATAATTACATAATAACTAAGTATTCGAAATTCACAGTTATCACTTGATATTATTTGCTCACCATGCCACCCTTGGCTTTGCAGGGCATTGTAACGAAAGTGGGTTTCATGGAAAAGACCGCTACAGTCACTGTATTGAGTTTTATTGTGCATAAACTAACGGGCAAGGTAAGATACCCTCTCTTCTTAAAATGTCAACATCGGTAGACTGAATGTCCGGTAGCGAATTGCACGCCATAAAAAATATTTGGTTCACGATGCAAATGATAGTGCGTAGCCGTGATAAATAATCATACAATAATCAGAGAACCTAAATGTACTACAGAGCTTCGACAGGATGACCTTGTTCTCATCCGAAGTTGCCGACCTATCTCTGCCCGGAAATGCTTCACTCTCGAACGGGTTCTCAAGAGTCCCCTTACGCAGCGAGGACTCGCACCGGTGCAGCATGTTCAAGGGGTCGAGGCTGCTCCTGCATCAACATCAAGTACATTATAAACCCCCGAAACCCTCCCATTTCCTAATCCCCGTCTTGGAGACGTTGCCATACATATGAAACAATGAACTGATAAAACCATAATGGAGGAGGATCATGTTTTCAAAACGCTTGTTTTTTGAGCGCTTTGCTGCTGAATTGCGGTCTGGATTTCTACGAGCTAAAAAATAATGCCAACACACCGCAACATGTAGATCATAGCCTACCTCCTGTCTTTTCTGTTCTTGGTTTTCCTGTGTTTCCTGAACTTGTTTCTCGATACGCACACTTGGGACAGTAGGTCAAGAAAGGGTAGTGGTCACGCAATCAGAGGAGACAAACATTTCACCCTTGATGAATTCCAGTCGTGTATTGACGTTGGTTCTAGCTTCAGCAATATCTTGTTTGACGAGGACGGGCCCAATTTGCTTGTATATAATGTTTTCAGGTAAAAGTTTAGTAAATTCCTTCAAATACCCTCAGAACTGGCGGGTAAAACGTTTCGCAGGTCCTGACCTTTTTCACAAGCTCGTTTTCTGATAGCTGGGCTTCAAGTTTTTGTCTAACAGTTACAGTCTTAGCCAACTTCTCTTGCAGTTTCTGGAAGTCGCTCGAGACTGTTTGAAGTTTGCTAGTGAGAGACATATTTGAGCATCACGAAATCCATCACCTTTGGAGAGGTTCCCTCGAGGGAACCTCTTGCCAAATATGTATGACTGACCCGATTTAGCTCATCTCTTTATGCCTGATTGTCAGTCATGGGGAGCACCGCGTGGATATCGCTACTTAAAGCGTACCGCGGGTCTTCCGGGTATATAAGGGGCATTTGTCCTCCATTACTTGATTGCATTTCTCTGTAGAAATGGTATCAAAGATCGACTGGGGTAAGATCAATCATCCCGAGTTCTCATTTCAGCGGTTCCCCAGCCGAAGGTCGGTGGTATACGGAACCAAGGGTGTGGTTTCATCTTCTCAACCTTTGGCTACTGAGGCTGGGTTGGAGATTCTGAGAAAAGGTGGCAATGCAGGTATGGAACTTATTAATGTTGTCATCTGTACAACGAACCGACAAGTTATGTGATCCAAACATTCACAGCTGATGCAGCAGTGGCTACGTCTGTAGCATTGAATGTCACAGAGCCCAGTTGTTGTGGGATTGGAGGGTTTGTGTCTTCTTTTCCTAGGTAGGCCTCCTTTCCAAAAAATTAATTTGTCAACAGGGACGCATTTTGCCTATTCTATGATGCCAAGACCAAGGAAGTCAAAGCATTGAACGGGTCTGGCCGCTCACCAAAGAATCTGAACATAGAACATGTTCGCCAGCGTGGTATTGAAGGGAGACAGATCCCACTTACTGATCTCAATAGTGTGACTGTTCCAGGTAGGCGGCGTTCAGGAGTCCACTGGTTGAAACCGATACATTCAAATAGGCGCTGCTGCTGCATGGGCCGATACTGTGCAGGCATTTGGTAGCGGGAAACTAACACTTTTCGAGGTCCTTGAGCCAGCAATCAGGCTTGCCGAAGAAGGGTGATGTGCCCCATCTTCATATCAAAGAAGTAGATACTGATTTGTGATAACAGGGTACCTGTGTCAGAGATCCACGCTTTATCGGTAAGTCCCTTATCCATGTCCTTGAGCAGCAGAATATATAACTGCTTTCTTTCGTGTCATGTAGTTTTTAACTTCTGAGGTGAGAAGTAGCATGACTTGACAACAATCATGGATCTTGAAATTCTCAGGATCTGTTAAAAAATGCATCTCCAAACGGAAACGAGATGTTACTTGATGGGCGGGCACCTAGGCCGGGAGAGATCATCAAGCTGCCAACCCTCGCTGAGACTTTTCGAGAACTGGGGGAGAAAGGCAAGGACGGGTTCTACAAAGGCCGAGTTGCCCAGGAAATCGTGGCCCTTATCAAGAGCAAGGGTGGCGTCATGGAGCTGGATGATCTAGCTGAACATTCATCAACCTTTGTTGAGCCCATTAGATATACCTATGCCAACGAGATTACAGTCTACGAGGTGAGAACTTCTTTATCGATTACTTTTAGCCACATTTACTCGCGAATGGTAGTGCCCTCCGAACGGACAAGGTACAGTATTAGCTCTCCCTCCTGATGCTTCCAAATAATACCCGCCTAGGTATTACTGCCCTCCTTGCTTTGGGCATCCTCGAGCAAATACAAGAACAGGGCCTCAGCAAGCCTCTGTTGCAGCTAGAACACAATTCAGCAGAATACCTGCATACATTGATAGAAGCTCTTCGGTGGGTCCCCTGATTATTGAGTGCCGTTGGAGTGTACTGACCTCGCTAAGTCTCGCCTTTGCAGGCAGGTTCACGCCAAGAAACTGTTTTCATGAGATGGTCTTAACTAGCATATTAGATAGCAGATGGTATGTTGCCGACCCAGAGATCGTACACGTTCCCGTCAAGGAACTCTTGAGCAAGGTGCGATATAAACCATTTGGACTGGTAATCTTCTGTCTGAATTTCGAACTCAAAGGATTACCTCGGAAAGCGTGCTCAACTTTTCGATCCTGAGAGGACGATTCCCGACGTCGTACATGTAAGTTCGCTAACCACAAAGTGCCGGCATAGTTTGACCTGAAGAAACAAAAGGGAAATCCCGTGAACAGCTCTGATACAGTATACTTCACTGGTATGTTTATAGGCAAGTTGAGAGCTGCAACTGAAGTGGAGCAGTTGGCGACCAATGGGGAAATGCATGTAGTTATATTCAAAGTAATTATGCAGGTAAAGTGGTTTGTTCATGGAGTATCTGCCATCTCTGATGACCAGTCTTGTCTAGGTTTTGGCACCGGAGGTGGGCTCCAAATTCGCCCATTGCAATCGGCTAATGCAACAAAATCCTAATAGCAATCCCGAAAGGTTGCGGTTTCACGTTGCAGAACCGTGGCTCCGGCTTCATTCTCGACCCAAAACATCCAAATGCACTTGAAGGTGGTAAACGTCCGTATCATACCATCATCCCTGCCATGGCTCTCCGAGGAAATGAACTGTTCCTGAGCTATGGTGTCATGGGTGGTTTTATGCAAGTAAGTTATCACCACCCACCCTACAAAAAACTGCTGAACAACCCCAAGCCACAAGGCCATGTCCAAGTTCTTCTGAATATTCTTCGCGGTTTCACCGTTCAAGCTGCTCTTGATGCACCTCGATTCTGCATCTCCGCTGGCTCGCCAGACCATCAGACAACAGCAACTGGATATGCAGGGGACATCAACAGCGAGGTTTATTTTGAGGAGACATTCCCTGCGGAAACCATAGAGAAATTAAGAGGTATATTTTCACGTAGTTTTCCTCTTTGATGTGATCAAGTTAATACTCCATCTATTGCAGCGATGGGCCATGATGCTCGAGTCGTCTCTGGATTCCAGCGTGGAATGATGGGAAGGGGCCAAGTAATCAAGAAGCTCAAAGATAATTCGGGAAAGATCGTATGGGCCGCTGGATCGGACCCTCGTGCAGATGGACATGCTGCCGCACATTTATAAAGGGGAAAGAAAGAAGATAGTACTGAGTCCTCTACGAAGAAACTTTAAGTCTGTTTAACCCTTATGACGTAAATAAAATCTTCTATGAATTGTTACATTCGCCGCTGCCGCTCGCTTCCTTCTACAGAAGCGATAAATGATTGGAGTTATAGAAGGTATAGGCTCACCCGCTTGTTTGAGACGGTATTCTCGGAGTTCTTTTGTCTTGTCCGGTCCTGTGATCTTTCCCCAACCTTTCAGGGGCACTACTATGGTGGTTCCGTTATCTCCACTCCCCAGGTTCTGTGAGAAAGATAAGATGCATTCAGCGGCTACTTTGGGGTTGGAGGCGTGCCGTGCGATATCTACGACTTCCTGATCGGATACCGTGGATGAGATACCGTCCGAGACAAGGATCACGGAGGCCCATTCATTTCCTGATGCATAATTAGGATATATTCTCTTTGATATCCCGCCGTACCGTTTAATAACTTTGATCTAACCTCAGGCTCCGGTGTAACACCAAATTTCTTGAATTGAAGGTCACCCAAACTAGTGATATCTTAGCCTTGCATCGACGCGACATATCAGCGTCGTACCATCGCGTATTTGCGAGAACACCCATCCATCTAGAAAGACCCAATTTCAGGAAAAGGCGAGATCAAGAATAGATATAGCCACCTTGAGTCCCCAAATGAATCAGTGAGGAGGGCAGATCCCATCCTACGTAAGCGTATAGATTCGACACGAGTATCTGCATGGTGGTTCTCTGTCATTGAAAAGACAGTGCCACCATCTACAGAGGACAGAAGCACACGCGTATCCCTATCATCCCGGGTCAGAGCACTTTAGAAGAGTTGAAGAAGTTGGCCCACCCGCAGTGCGCGACAGTCAAGGAAAGCTTGTCAGCAGAAAGGAAGGTGGTAGATGGGACATCTAGAGAATGGAATATCGCAACGGAGGAGGTTGCACCACAACACTCAGCGGAATCATCGATCGACAGATTTTTATCCACCTAAAGCACATTTGATCAATCACAGGTTGGGGTGATATTAGATATGAACCTCAAAGAACGCTAGAGTCGCTCGAGCTTCTAAGTCAAGTTCCGGCGTTCCCTCTGTCCCGTGTATCCAGGGCGTCAAAGCACCTCCTCTAAACCTCTTGAAATAGCCACCAATTTCCTGTATCCATGCAAATAATTCGGGTATCTGGGTTTTATTGACTGATTCAAAAATGCCATGGAGCTCTTGCCGAAGATACTGAGATACCGCTGATCCCCCATGACTGTTGAAGTCAACCATCAGAAAATGCAAGAGGTTATCGGAAGCATACCCATCGTAAATGCCCACGAATACAGCCTGGCTAGCCAACACTGGGTCTAGAATTGAAGGGTCCCAGTCAATCCCATAAAACTTCTTGTTACTAAGTCGTAACTCTTCTGGGTTCAGGGACAATGTCGCGAAACTATAAAAATCTTCCTGGTGCCTGCTCTGGTTCAGTGGAGTGTTAGATGGAGCCAGGGATAAAACAATCACCCCCTATTGCCCCGGGATGTTGCCACGCCAATCACCTTTGGCGAAGCCAAGGGGACTCGCATGATACTATCTGGCATGCAAGGAATCAATGGTTAGAAAAGTACCAGCAATGTGAGACATACTTGACGAGGCAACGCGCACATAGTCGTGGTACTGCTGTGAGGGCGGTGACAAGGCCAAACAGCTTCGTGAAAAAGCACGAACACGGCCAAGCAAACGTGCAATCATTCAGATGTCGAGCTTACCCAAGAGAGACGACATTCCCCGGTGACAATATAATGGCGTTCTCGGTTGCACGATAATATACTATGCAAGCACGTACAAACACACTAGCTAGGTTTATCTTTCCCCGAAACTCAAGTATGCTGACGCATGTTGTTTATACCTATACCTTAATACTTTTTTAATGCATCAATTTATGCCAACCAGTATATTTCCTCAATGACGAGGTACCTGAATTCAAATTTTGCCGTCTCCCTGGTGCTTCTCCCAAAGTTTTCCTGGCACCGACTCCACTAGCTGTCACCTTGCAGAGTTTCCAAGTTGATACCTTTCTAACAGTATCCACTTATTTGTACACACCTCTTACATAACAATGGTATTCAGATTGGACATTAGTAGCCCTGGTGTTTGGCGTGCACTATCAGAATAGCCTGATCACCGACCATATCACCTGTCAGTGCTGCTGTTCATGTACAAACGACCATAACTACATACGCGCATCGATGGGTGCAAAACAGTCGCTACCTAAGATCACACCTCAGGACAAGGCCATACTCGAGTACGTGGTTCATGCCTTGCTCTAATTCTTGAATGCCTTACATCCTGTTTCTCATTTCCAGTTTGAAATTGCAGAGAGACAAACTCCGACAGTATCAGAGGACAGTGCGTTACAAGTCTCTTTCAAAAGAGATGACATTCAAGGACTCTCTGGAAGTAACAGGTACAATATATATTAGAACGTGAACATACAATAGCGAAAACACATCTCAGCAATGGAAACAAAGATCGAGCAATGATTGCTCTTCGGAGAAGGAGATATCAAGAAGGTTTGTTGGTGAAGACAGACCAACAGCTGGAAACTCTCGAGCAACTTGTTCGCTCGCCTCGTTCTTCTTTGAGTCCTCAATTATTGACACATGCTTATTCACCAGGTCTCGACAATAGAATTCTCGCTCGTCGAGGTCTCAGTGCTGCATGGATTGAAACAGGGAAACGAAGTTTTAAAGGAGATTCACAAAGAAATGAATCTTGAAACTGTTGAGAAGCTTTTGGAGGAGACACAAGAAGCGCGGGAATACCAACGAGTGAGTGCAACATTACTCTATTAGAGGGCAAGACTCATACGAGGATCAACAGGAGGTTAGCGAAATGTTGGCCAATAACTTAACTCTGGATGATGAAGAAGCTGTGCAGGAGGATCTCCGACAGCTGGAAGCGGAAGCCGTGCGTCTCGTTCCCATCCGTCCTTTTTTTATCATTAATTTGTCTGTTCAGCTTGGCACTATAGCAGAAGTGCCTCTTCAACTACCTCATATACCGACGACGGTGCCTGCGTCAGAAATGCGAACAGGTGCATCCAACATATCATTTACTTTATACCATCATCTTATTCAGAATTCCAAGTACTCGAACAGGAGCCCGAAGCAGCATCTATGGCAAAGCTCGCGGCATAATAGCCTCACACTTTCCACTATTCTCTTGAATACATTGGATGCTACACATTTCAAGAGGGTATCTACAGGATTGATCATTCTTTTGCATAAATTAGAGCGCCCGCCCCTGATTACCAGCTCTCAAAATCTCCAAATCCCAGTCTTCGTTTCTTCTTTGGTTCTTCCAAAACTGGACCTGAGTCTTCTGAAGTACTGCTTAGAACAGCTTGTGGTCTTTTTAAATTGCCAGTGTTGCTGCCACTGAGACTGAGATATTTTCCAACGCCATCTGTTCTACTCTCCCCAGTTCCGAACGCAGCACTATTCGAACCGACTTTCAGTCCAAACCAATTGATATTATCTTTCTGTTGTTTAGAGTCCTGTTCGCCGTTTGCAATACCATTAGCTTCCGCTGCTGCTTGACGAGCAAGTTTTTTTGCATGTCGCTTCCTATACTCTTCAAATGGATCTTGATAGCTGATATGATACGTGTCAACAAACAGAACAAATGCCGAGCAATGAAGCACAAACATGATGATTTCTGTTATACGGATAGGTTTAGTAGGTCGCTCTGTTCCAGGTTTGACAGGCATTTTCTCGATGGTGTTGAGAACGTCCTCACCACCTACGAGCTTGCCGAACACGGTATGTTTTTTATCGAGATGGGGTGTTGGTCGGAAAGTGAGATACCACTGAGAGCTGCAGGATATTGTTACATGTGGCGAATTCGAGGTGCATTATACTTACCCATTAGTAGCTGATCCTTTATTGGCCATAGCGAGGGTTCCTCGGCTGTCGTGTGTTGCAGCACCCTTGAGGTCATACTCATCTCGAAATGGTTGACCCCAGTAAGATTCACCACCTGCACCCGTGCCTGTAGGGTCTCCTGTCTGAACCTTGGAGAATTGATGAGGTAAAAACAACTCTGTCGTGACAATACAATTGCTTACCATGAATCCGGGTACAAGCCGATGAAACAGGCAATTATTATATTTCCCAGCTTTCGCGAGCATGAGGAAATTGTAACACGTTTTCGGCGCCTTTGGTCCCTGTTTGTCAGAGTCTGACAGAAGGATATCAAGTCAACTCTGCACAAACCTTCTCACAGTAGAGTTCTAGATTCAGGCTCCCGCCCCCAACAGATGTTACGACACGCACATATGCCCTCCGTTTTCCAACATCCTTATCTTTCCCCTTCTTCTTTCCGGCCGGGTTGATAAACTCTTCGAACATAAGCTCCTCTTCGTCCCACAAAAGCTTGGCGCTTTGTGTGTGCGGATCGATGGACGTCGAAGTCAATGCTGCACCCGGGAGACCACTGGAATATGGGGAAATGTTCCCTATTGGATAGAGACATGAGAGTCACAAGATACGATTCCGAGTGAAGGGGACAGACACGGTTCAGCGACTTTCTTGACGGCTGCAACTGGCCCTGCGAGAGGTCGTTTCGTCACAGCTTTGGCATCTTTGGATCCAGCTGCAGGTTGCACAACCTTTGCATTCGTTGCCGACGTTGACATAGCAGTGGCGGAAGTGGCTACAGAAACCGAAGGCATTCCATGAGGGTTCTGTAGTGTAATAATATCAGCCCTAGAATTCAACAATTAGTTCATAAGATTCCCATCCAGCAGCACAGCATACTTTTTGATGGAAATATCAGCCAACAGATCCCTGTTGCCCTTGATGCTTTCTGCAAGATAAACATTGCCGGTAGTAGCGACAGCGACAATGTGTGAGTGTTCACTAAAAGGTTTGAACGAGACTGGGTCATGAATTTCATTGGTGGCTTCTTTGTGGGAGTAATGAAGATTTATTAGATCTGTTGGCTGGAGCGGTTCTTTTGTGAACGGATGAGAGTTGTTGTGTTGTCTGAGCCAGGGAATGATATTAACAAGGTCAAAGACGGTTCCAGTTCCATCTGAGTTACGTGCACAGACAGGATGAGTGAAGGGTTGAAATGAAAGGGCACAGCAGTCGAATGGTGTTTGTGCACCTGGATGAGGTGCTTCCTGTTTTCTGTCACAGTCCATCAATTACCGAACATTTAAAATACTGAGTTCACATACAGCTTGTACCCAACAGAGGCAGAATGGGAGCCGAACTTTCCAGTATGCTCCTCGTGAGTAATGTAAAGCTTGTTCGAGTTTCCGTGGCCCATGAAACAGTGATGATTGGATCTGCAAAGTCCAGAATAAACTCGACCAAACAAAATTCTGTTTTTCTGTCACGCACAAAAGTCAATGCTCCGCTATGTGTCGACGCAAACAAGTCATGTTTTAGTTCTTGACTTTCTTGCTCCTGCCCTTCTGCTCCAGAAGCGACATTTGCACTCTGCGACACGAGTCCGGAGACCTCAAGACGGACCAGTCACCACGAAACCATACTTTCCCATTGGCCCTCTGACTTTCATCACCAATCTTGGGCCCAACGGTCCTCAAGATGGATCGTCGTCTTCTACAGAGTCTGAACAATTCAATAAAATTATCACAGAAATTCGTCTGGCTTTCGACGATTTCTCTTCCAAACATCATCAGCTGCCGAGATTATGGGGACAAATTGGCTCATTAAGAATTTTGCCCCTTCTCGGGCGTTCGCAGTTGGAGCCACTGTCAAAACTGATGAAAAGGACGTTTGTTGAGCCATCTCCGACGATGGCTAACATATGGGCTCCAGAGAGGGAAGGGGGCAGTGAGTTTACCCCGTCAATTGCGCAGAATATCGCAATTGTTGCAGCTAGAAATGAATGTTGGGATGCTATGCTTGCCCTTGTGCAGTATCATATTCGCAAAGGAAATGCCCTCGCAGTTCTGGAGTTGTATGATAAGTTCAAGGCTTTGGTTGGGGATAAAAGCCCGATCATGGACCAAGCGCTCCAAGATCTAGGATCTGAAGAGGAGTATCAAGAACTACCAGAACTGCAAGATGAGCTACTCCCACCCGAGGACCCTAGTTTTCCACCCCATCTCGGGCCCACTCATTTTCTCATGGCTGTGGTGACCGCCTATGCCATGGATGATTCATTCGATGGGGCATTGGAGGCATGTTTGGCGACTATCGTTCAATTCGACAAAGACCAAGCTCTTGCATTCACTGATCAGGTGCTGTCGCATGATCCGAAGCTCAAATCAAAAGTCAGAAAGTACCTATCACGACTTATTCTTGCTCGTCAACTTTCCCAACCTGAACAATTCGTCCGATATGTAAGACGGTTGGGTTCCAACAAGTTGACATCAGAGCTCAGCCAATTGTACGAGACTATCAGGAACGGGCTCGGTACCCGAAAGCCATTCCTGGCCGCAGATCCATCCCTCGTCACATCAACCAAAAAAATCACTCTTACAGAAAAAATGTGGACTACCATCCTACATGTTTTTATCAAGTGTGACAAAAAGGAAATGGCAGGTCTTGTATGGGCTGACTTGACGAGGAGTGGTGTTACACCAGGGACTTTGATGTGGACTGCATTGCTTGATGCATATGGTGAAATAGGTGCTGTGGAGGATGCGCTTTTTGCTTGGGATCTAATGTTGCAGCAGGGCATAAAACCTAGCGCACTCACTTATCGAGCCATCATTAATATCCTCTTCAAGGGTCGGCGTCCAGACTTGGCAATGGAGTTGTTCGAACAATACGAGTCCCTTCCGGTTCAAGACCAGCAACAGCATTTGAATGTATACAACACCGTTCTGGCCGGGCTTTGCAGGTCCGATCGTGAAGAAGGGGCGGAGAAAATCCGGAAGGAGATGGAGACGAAGGGACCCAAGCCAGATGAGGTGACGTACAATACATTGATCAATCATTATGGCATCCGCAGGAAATTCCAAAACATGGCTGCAATCTTACGCGCAATGGAGGCGGCAGGCTTCGAGGGCAACGATTATACATTCACAACTATACTTAATGCGCTCCACAAGGCTGGCCATAAGAACGCCGCGGAGCTCGTCTTGGCGCTGATGGAAAAGCGAGGCGTCATGCAGAAGAATGTTGTATTATATACATCGCTTATCAATCATCAGCTGATAAAAGGAGGAAAGGATAACTTTGTGATTGCGATGAAGATACTTGAGTCATTGGAGAAGGATCCTCGTAATCTGCCCACCGAGATCACGTATACTGCAGTCGTGTGTGGTCTCCATCGTCTTGGCTGGATGGATCCAGGTGAGTTTCGGGAGCTAGAGACGCAGATTCTCGACAAGATGCGAAAGAGAGGACTCTCACTGGGTCTTCCGGCATATCATTCGCTCCTGAAAGCATATCTTATGGGTCCCCATGAGGACGGTGTCGAAAAGGCCATGGCTCACTATGCAGAGATGAAGGCACAGGAAATTCCTATTAAAGCCGAAACGTACTACATCATGCTTGCTGGACTACTAGAGAGGAAAGAATGGAGCTTGGCGAATGAGATAGTCGAGGAGATGTACGCGGCAGGGATCCATCCTACGGGAAGCTTGTATAGGTTGGTGAATGTCATCAGCAACCAGAGGACTGGTACATAGTGTAGAACGTACCCACCACACTAGAGTGGAGTCTGCTAATGGTGAAATGGTCATGCTGTTTTCAGATACTGGTCGCCAAGGAAAAATGCCTTTCCTAAGCCGAAACGGAGATATCGCGCGAATGCTATGAGCAGTGGTCAGCTGGCAGAAAAACCGGCCTGGTGACACAAACCCCAGTGGCTCCAGCGCCTGCCCATCCACTTGCCCACAAAGGGCAACAGGACGACAGAGACAAGTTGTTTGAGCTGTTCGAGACTATCTTCCCATTCCTCCTGTGCCAACCGATACTCCTCGTCGGAGTCATGGGAGCCTTCTGAGGACGTGTCGATTGAGCTTGGCATGAAGGTTGGCGGTAGAAGCAACTTGGCTTGGCTCGGCACATGTTGTTTGATCTCATCATGTTTGCCCCGCAATAATGCCATAAATATACCATAAATATACCATAAACCTCTTGAACCTGTACTTCTACCTCCGCACTCTCCGTCTACAGATGCGACATGGCTTCTCAAGCACACAACCTGCCTCCTCGGCGTCGACTCGTCGGGCAGCCCCTTCTCTACACCATGACCTGCTTCATCAGTCTCGGTGTCTTCTTGGTGAGTCCGAGTCCATTGTTTCGGGCCAGAGTCCTCACAACAAGCGTTTGCCGCAGTTTGGTTACGACCAAGGGTACATCACTTCACGTTCCACCCCTCTCCTAACTAAATTCTTCACAGGGTCATGAGTGGAATTATCACTGGCCCCTACTTTCGAAAATACTTCAACAACCCATCAGCCCTTGAGGTGGGCACGATGGTGGCTGTACTTGAGATCGGAGCCTTTGGTACTTCATGATTCCTATTACTTTTCTAATCCTCATCTTCACGCACATTGTGTAGTCACTGCACTAGCAGCCGGTCGTGTCGGCGATATCATTGGAAGAAAGGGAACGCTATTCAGTGGAGCCGTTGTGTTCACCATCGGTGGAGCCATACAGACATGGTCAACTGATTACTACCTCATGATCATCGGCCGCATCGTTAGTGGTCTGGGCGTTGGTTTACTTTCGTACGTCTCGTCCCCTGAGCGTCATTTGTATGTCGTCATATCATTTTGATTTGGTAATTCGGCAGATGCATCGTTCCTATATACCAGAGCGAGATCTCGCCTCCGAAGCATGTGCGTCTTCTTTGCATGACCTCCTTACGCCCTATTGTTCACATTCCATTAGAGAGGTGCACTAGCATGCATCGAATTTACAGGAAATATAATAGGATATTCATCCTCTGTTGTACGTCGTATACTTTTCTCAGTATCTTCGCCCTACGGATTCATCAATTTTCTATCTAGTGGGTAGACTACTTTTGCTCATTTATGGAATCGGATCTCTCTTGGCGGATGCCTCTCTTCATTCAATGCCTCATCGGATTCATCCTTGCTGCAGGTACCCTTGTGATTCCCGAGAGCCCAAGATGGCTCATTGACACCGACAAGGAGGAAGAGGGTCTGAGAGTTATTGCGGATCTACACGGAGGTGATCCCAACCATCCTGTTGCTCTAGCTGAGTTTCAGGAGATTAAGGAGAAAATTCTGGAAGACGTCAGTGATAATCTTTAGTCTGGTCAGCTGACGATGTATGTGATTGATACAGCGGAACTCCGGAGAGCCAAGGACTTATTCAATGATGTGGAAGAAGTACAAACGACGTGTGTTACTGGCAATGTCATCGCAGGCTTTTGCACAACTGGTGCGTGACCTCAGACACCTTGATTAAGACATATCACCGATCATTCGATCCCAGAATGGCATCAACGGTACGTATAGATTTGCCCTATCCTTCGAGTTTCGTTCAAATCCTTTGAGCTAGTCATTTCTTATTATGCCCGTGAGTTTCGCTCCTTTTGTTGTTTCAATAATATTGATCTTGTGTCTAGCCCGGGTGTTTGAAGGTTCGTTGTCATAGAAGCACCATGGATGAGCTAGGGCCACTGATCATCCTACCCCCAGAAGCGGGATGGATTGGTCGTTCGGCCATTCTGATGGCCGGAATTAATTCTGTCATTTATGTTCTGAGCACCCTTCCACCGTGAGTTTGCTGAAATCACAGTTGAATGAGCACTGATTTATTTAGTTGGATCTTGGTCGACCGTTGGGGTCGTCGTCCGATCCTTATGTCTGGTGCCGTCATCGTGCGTACTGGTCCATGATCCGCCCGTTCATTACGGGCATGCATTAATACTCACGAGGTACTCTAGATGGCTCTCTCGTTGGGTGCAACAGGCTATTGGATGTACATCAATGTTCCAGCGACGCCTCAAGCTGTTGTCGTCTGTGTCATCATATTCAATGCTGCGTTTGGATATAGCTGGGGACCCGTACCATGGTTATATCCACCGGAAGTATGTATATCAATAATTATGCAAGGTTGTCAGATATTGAGATGCTGTTTGGAACAAGATCATGCCTCTCCCTATCAGAGCGAAGGGTGTTTCACTTTCGACTTCCACGAATTGGTTATTCAATTGGATTGTCGGTGAAGTAACACCATACCTACAGGAGACGATTGAGTGGAGGTTGTATCCCATGCATGGATTCTTTTGTGTTTGTAGTTTCGTCTTAGGTGAGCCCCCTCTGTTGTTTCTGTTTGTATAAAGCTTCTGACACGTGGTTATACAGTCTACTTCCGTCCGTCTACTCTGATCATGTTTACTTGGTTATGTTGACTGACTATCCATAACAGTATACCCCGAGACGAAAGGTGTACCTCTCGAAGAAATGGATCAAATGTTTGGTGAAGGTCCGTTCTCTCCTTTTACTTGGTGTACTCTCTCGTTTTTTACCTTCAAAATGCACCGCAGATGCACGTGAAGAAATGCTCGAAAACGAAACGCCTTTCCCATCTGAATTACCATCTGAACGAACATCTTTGATCGACCACACCCTCCCCATCCCAACGACATATCGAATTGAATCCATGTCATCGCGTCGTTACATCCCGCAACGTGGTTTTAATGAGTGGTTCGGCGATCTGACAGGCAGGGGAAATTTGAAGGGTCGTGACTATGCACCCGTTGCGAGTGGGAGTGAGTGAAGTTGGACTGGCAATGAAGAAGGATGTGTTTATGACTTATCTGACATGACGTATAATCAATACTCATTGCATGTGACTTGACTCCATACAGTACCCTGGATGGTAATGACTGCTGGAGTCAATCGAATGATGCTTTCCTTGTGACAGCCCCGGGCATCTGCTCAGGCACTCAGGCAGTAAACTCTGGTTTGAGGATTTAGACTGCATTCATGGTACTGAAAGTTGAGCCACTACTATTGGCATGCTCGTCGACAACATTCAACAAAATTTCAAAAATTTACACGTGATCTCAAATGCACTCTTCCACTCTCTCTCGAGTGGTCAACTTTCCTCCAACCCATGTCTCTATGGCAGTGAGACGTCGTTGTTCGACTACTTTACGTGTTTGTTGGGCATGGCGGTCCACAAGAACTCATCGTTATTCTACTTCGACCCGTCAAGCCGACAAGCCACGAGACCACGAACCAATTCCTGCCTATTCTGGACAAGAGAAGACGTGGGAGGAATTGGGATTGAGGAAGAGTCTGGTTGAAGGCCTTTTACGCGCATATCCTGAAGTGGTAGCTCCTACAACTGCTCAAATGATGTTTATCCCTGCGATTCTGGAGGGTAAGGATCTTTTGGTGAAAGATGATGCAGGAAGTGGAAAGCACGTCGTTTTTTTAAAATCTTGTATGAGTGTTTGGACGGTGTATATTTATTTTTTTCTATTCATTTAGGTCTTTTGGTATCGCACTAGGACTACTGGGAAAACCTCGCGTCAAATATATGATTAAACCTGGCAAAGAGCAGGAAAGTGTCACGGCCCTCGTTTTAGTTCCGCAATCCAACCTAGCTATTCAATATTATCGATGGCTATCCCGTATAGCAGAGGGATCGATATCAACAGAGGGAGTTGGGATCAATACTGATAGAATAGTGCAACGACTCATACGTGAGGGGCAAGAACATGTCACTGCCGGGATGAAAAAACTCTATGAAACAAAACCTCATATTCTCGTCAGCACCCCGCAAGCTGTTCTTGATTTGTACAAGAAGGATCCAGATCTAGTGCCGTTGGAATATCTGAGTACTGTTGTGGTGGATGAAGTGGATTATCTCATCGAGACGGTGCCGAAGAAGAATCCTAAACGAGCGTGGAAGGGTTCGTATGAGAAAGCAATCAAGAAGATTCAGGCGCATCCAGGGGTCACGAGGGAATTGCTGGATATGATATTTATTGCCAGGAAGGAGATCAATGCAAGGATGCAAGAGTGGGCCTGGGATGAAGGGGCAGAGGAACCGTACAAGAAAGGGACATTTGTTGGATCGAGGGACATGCCAGGGCCACAGCTGGTGGTGTCGAGTGCGACGTTGAGGACGCACTTGAGCAATTATCTGTATGAGGAGAGCGGATGGCTGAACAAAAGTTTTGCAATGAAGGTGAAAAACACAAACTCGAAGCCGGTGAAGAAAACAGAGGCGACGGCTGACGAGAGAGTACGAGAGGGGGCCTCCAGTGGACGGGTGAGGCATTGCATTATTGAAGTGTCCAA
>Ga0153987_1000005_pt1 | contig 98758 bp, 131 predicted proteins | sample TSNC071MetaG_FD_102279 | JGI IMG/M metagenome (GOLD analysis project Ga0153987, IMG submission 102279) | Attine ant fungus gardens microbial communities from North Carolina, USA - TSNC071 MetaG | ecosystem: Host-associated > Fungi > Mycelium > Unclassified | place: USA: North Carolina, William...
CGTGACCCGTATTAGCAGCATCAATCCTCTCCCTCGGTTTCTCTAATGCTCTCAGACATTCTACATGGCCCTCTCTACGAGGAGCATGGGAATCACAATGCATCTCTTGACAATTTTACAGCAGATGCCCTAGTTGTCAATGACGTCGACGATGCAGTTACAGAGTCTGAACCAGACGCTGAAGAGGAGATCGACCAACTTGATTCTGACTCTGACCTTCACCAAGAGCTGCCCGCAGAGGCTCCTGCTCAACATTCAAAAAAGTCCTCGCAGATTAGGAGTGGCGAACGGCGCCGGGGTCACTCCTTCTTACCTACCAGTCGCATTGAGAATATACTTCAGGCTGAAGGTACGCTATCTCAACATTTGCTTCTTTGAGTGCTTGTTAATGAATTTTGCTAGGGATCGTGGGAGGCAGCATGAATGTATCTAGGGAGGCCGTGTTTTTACTTTCCATTGCTACTGTATGTGTCGTCTCTTCACAAGTTCTCCACCTAATTGTATACACAGGAAGAATTCATCCGGCATTTTTCAACACTTGGACAGGGACGTGCACAATATTTTAACCGAAACATGGTCCGATATGATGATCTGGGTGGGTTTAATTATCCACAACGCTACCTGTGGGCTTAGGGCTACCCAGCCGCTGTCGCCGAAAACCGACGCAATTTCAATTTCCTTCGTGGTGAGGACGAATAATGACCATACAAAAGAATTCCTTTAATTTGATCAATTTACCCAGCTGTTGTTCCAATGCCTCAGCCGCTACACAGTGCATTTGCGGCAAGAAACAAGCGTGAGAGAGATCTTCTCCGGGATGACCCTGCTATGCAACTCTCTCAAAATGGACATGATCCTCCCTCGAGGTCACCCAACCTCTCAAATACTGAAATTCCCTCTCAATTGGCACCATGTCCGCTACCCAGAATGCAGCCCAAGTCTCAGCCTCAAGTCCAGAAGCGACAAAGCATGAAAGCACCTGTTTCCATTCCTCCTCATATCGCTCCAAACGCAAGCATTGATAACCCTGCTAAACTTACAGAGACTTGGGAAGAGTATAAGGAGAGAAGTAGACGATTATTTGGCCCTGGAGATGGCTCCCGAATCAGGCAATCCAAGTCATCTACTGGCTTGTCGAATGGCGGAATTTCTTCTCAAACAATTCTGCCTACTCCGAGTATTTCAATGATTCCTTCACATCTAGATGACCCAGACGATCTCTCAGAAACGGGATCATTTTCCGATAACAAACGACGTTCGCCTCACCTCATCCCTCATCATTACAGACCTCCTTTGACAGGCCCTGGTAGTGCCTTTCTACAAGGTCCTGGTGGTCCCTTTCCTGTCCCTGCCCCTGCCCCTGCCCCTGTTCCTTCCCCTAATATTAATAATTCAATAAGCGTAGGCTCGTCTTCGTCCTCAGCTGTCCCTCCTTCAGGCCGGACAATATACTCAAAAGACATTCCAAAAGACGATGCTGATTAGAATGACGAAAAAATGCAACTGTCGTCGTCTTTGATATCAATAGGCTGGTTCATGTGTATAGTACCTATTGATTTTCTGTGTCTTTTGCTCGTTGCATCAACTGGAATCACTGGATGTCCGAGGACTTTCACAGCAGTAATTACAATGCAAGGACAAGAGTCAGTCGTCTTTGTTCTGGGTTTTGTTATGAGCCAAGGATTCACCCAATTGTTGAGTTCAGAAACATCACTGTTGGCTGAAGGGTCCAAAAGTACATGTGACTCAAGAACCATCATTGGTGACTTGGTAGTGAAAGAAATCTCTGTGTTTAACTCAAGGTCAATCACTGAATCACTAGATGTGTCAAGTTTATTATTTACACGATACAGCTGTACTGGTCAAAATTTTATACTAATAACATTGCTCAGATCCTTAGTAAGGCAGAGGCTCCTAGCCTAGACAAATAAAATCTTTTGGATTGTGCATACTCCACTGAATACAAATGACTCGCGTCGCGTTTGATCACGTGTGTTCTGATTTTGACCATGGCGTTGTTATCAATTATTTCCAGATCATCGGCATTCAAGCGCACCATGTCTTCTCGTTCTTTCCTAGATGTTACTAATAGGCTTGTATCTCCTGTGAAGGACCTGGTCAATGCTATATCGGAGAATGGACAGAAATTTACTGGTGAAACCGAAACTGATCAGAAGGAAGTCATTGACTGGATTTTAAAGAGCAGTGAGATTGTAACTGAGGATCGGCTGAAGGTATATATCTTGTTTCGGCAAACAAACTTACTTGCATCTGAATTTTCTTGTGTTAGGAACTCAATGCCGTGCTTCTGCCAAGAACGTATATTGCTACAAATTATTTTACTGCAGCTGACACTGTGTTCTATGGTTACCTTCATCCCGTACTGGTACGTCATTCATGCGTTGCTTCTGGAAAACTGAGCCAACCCAGGTTCGAATCAAAGTCGCAACTTCAACCCTCCCAGCGCTATTCAATACCCTGTGTCAGTCGCTATTTTGATCACATTCAAAATCAAGATTTCATACGAACAGCTGCCGCCCCGTTCGCACCAGCTTTTGATTTGATACAGTTCACTTTTGAAGATGCACCTGCTGTCGAAAGGAGAAAAGAGTCTTTCAAGAAAAAGGAAAAAAAAGCATTGATCACACCCTCTTCAGAATCTGCTTCTGCTTCTGTTCCTGCTCCCACCGTTCTTGATCCTGCCGCTCCTACTCCCCCTGCCCCTGCTCCTCCCACAGCCCCTTCCACACCTATATCTGCTGCCGTTGATGTTCCGGCACCCGAATCAGCACTGCAAGAAAGGGTCCAAAAGGAGAAGAAGAAAGACAGTCGAGAGGAAGGAGAAAAGAAGAACAAGGGAGGAAAGGCTGAGGAGACTGGAGGGGAACCTGCTCCTTCGATGATCGACCTTCGAGTTGGTCGTATCGTAGATGGTGGCAACATTGTTCTTGTCAATCGAATGTTTACTGACTTCGTCGCCAGTTGTCAAGCATCCAGACGCAGACGGCCTTTACATCGAGGTATGAGGACTGTAATAGATATCGTTTCTGCTGACATATGATTTAGCAAATTGATCTTGGTGAAGAAACTGGTCCCCGCACAGTTGTGTCTGGCCTTGTGAACTATATCCCTATCGATCAAATGCAAGACAAGTCAATTGTCGTTGTGGTGAGTTTGTTCATGTAGTTGCTTTTACGACATGTATTCATCTATTCTTTCAGTGCAACTTGAAGCCGGCTAATATGCGTGGTGTGAAGAGTTTTGCTATGGTCTTTTGTGTCCGTTCTTCTCTCATTCTCCACAATTTGGAATGTTGAACCATCTTTAGGCTACATCTAGGGATGGCAAAGAGGGTGGTATTGAACTCATTCAACCACCACCTGGTTCTCAACCTGGTGAACGTGTCTATTTCGAAGGCACCGAGTTTGAAAGTGAGTGAATAACTGAATAACTCTTCAGGCCACTGCAGCCTGACTATTGATTTCGTTAGATGCCACTCCCCTTTCCCAGCTTAATCCAAAGAAAAAGATTTTTGAGACGGTCCAACCGGGGTTTGTTACTCTTGAAACCAAGGAAGCTGCTTGGGTTAACCCAGTCACCAAGAGTGTTCATAAGATTCGCACAAGAGACGGTGTCTGTGTTGCGCCCACACTTGTTGGAGCCTCTCTATCGTAATTTGAGTGTCTGTAAATACTTTGATAACAAAGACTTTGCCAAAGTAAAGAGTTGCCGCGGCAAATAAAGTCACATACATCTTTTGTGCCATCAATCATTCTTTGATTAAATGCTACTGCCACGATCATTACTACCACTATTGGGTTCGTCGACCCGTTTGTTCAGCACATCTGCCTCCCTTTCCAAGCATGTCTCTCATATCGGCGCGGAACTAGTCGAATATCCTCCTTCAGTTACCCTAACACCTACTGCGACTCGTCTTACCATCACAGGTCCTCTCGGCACAACTGATGTTCCTCTCAGGCCCTATATGAAAATCAGCCGCCCAAAGTTGAACACGATTGCAGTCACTGTAGAGAACGCAGAGATTAAGGAGCAACGGCAGATGTGGGGGACCACTCGTACGCTCATTGCCAACGCAATACAGGGTATGACGACGGGCTTTACTATACCACTCTACCTGGTCGGCGTTGGTTTCCGAGCAGCTGTGGAGACCGACCCACGACCTTCAGAGACGGGTGTACAATCTCAGCGGATTAATATGAAAGTTGGACATTCGCATAATGTCATAGTGCCCATTCCGCCTAACATCAAGGCAGAGACACCTATAGCAACAAAAATAGAGCTGACATGTACGGACAAGCATCATCTGGGTTTGTTTGCTGCAAAAATTCGGGAGTGCAGAAAGCCAGAGCCATATAAAGGCAAGGTAGGTTCGAGGCTCATACAGTAATACCAGTACAGAGTTCACTCACTCCCCTCGTCTTGATGTGCAGGGGATATTTATTGGGGATGAGGCAATTAGGATCAAGAGCGTCAAGAAGAAATAAAAGCTGGGAAGGTGATGATGAGACCATGAACGCCATTCGTGACCTACGTACAAATCGTTGCAGATATTGCGTGCAATTTGAAAAAGCGAAAGCCGGGTTTTATACTATTCATATAATCTATGTGAACCAATACTATAGAGATGTGTCCGTTGCTCAGCTATGAATACAATGCATCAGTGCAGCTATAGCTACAAGAAAAAGAATTATGCAGGGTCAGTACCAAATAAATTCCTTTGAACGATGCATAAAGGAAATGGACCCAAATAAAAACGAGAAGAGGATAAGCATGTTCAAGTCTTTGTCCGTGCGGTCTTGGTTGACTTGCTTTTCTTTCCAGGAGCTTTCACGTGTTCAACGATGGCAACATCACTGTCCTCGCCCTCCTTGTCTTGGGGAGCTTGCTGTTGCTTCTCTCCTTGAGCGGCCTTTTGCTGCCGCCAGTCTTCAGATAGCGATAAAATCTGCGCTATCAATTCTTCACGCATTGTAAGAATAGAGTCAGCCCGCCAATTATTTTGCATTTCGGCCAAAGTGGGTCGATCATCCGCCTAGGTCACAGACTTCAACCGGGGGATAATCTAGATTCTGGAAGACAGGACAAACCATGATTATCTGGCAAAAATGTCGGGGATTACTCATAAAAGTCTTTGCAAAGTGGAGAATATAAAGGCCACAATCACAAAAGTTGGGCTGTACTGGCACCTGAATAACCAGTCAAACACAACTTACAAGTTAGGATAATTGGAAAAAGACATACTGGAGCCAACTTGGTAATGGCAGGAACCACACTCTCCAGTTTCTTTTTGTCCATTGCTTCGAGCTCTAACCACTTGTTCAGTTGTTTCATGGCTTGCGGATGCCGATTACCCAAAGAATCAAGTATGAAAATTTTGGTCCTATTCTGGGTCAGTTGGGACCTGACGCACAGGATCATACAAACCTCGATTGTCTGTTGTAAGAGTCGACGACAATTTCTCCTGACAAATCTTGCATCATATTCTGTGACTTCTGAGTGTATAATTCACGATAGAATTTGGAGGGCGTAATTTTCATTTGAAGATCTTGAACGGTCAGTTGAGAATCATCAGGATTCTGGATCGGTGGGGTGCCATCACCCATGATAATGTCTGATGTTCCAGAGTCTGCGGGTTGTTTTGAGATCTCAGACGGAATATCGATGTCAATCCTCATTGGTGATCCAGGAGCACTTTCAGGACTCTTCTCCCTGTTAGAACGTGCAGAGTCCCCAAAACGTGCAGAATTTATGATCAATGGATGCTTGTGAGTTGTTGTGGCTGGGGTTGAGGTCAAGAAGGCAGGCGTCTCTACCTCGTTCTCACTAGTTGCACTGCTATCCATCTTATCGCTAGCAACGGATCGAGGTCCAGACGGCTCGTTCCCTCTTTGCATCTCCGGCTGTGATTTGACTTCAGCGTTGTCCCCCTGAGTTATAAGAGACTCTCGTGCTCGCTTTCTCGTCACAGCATTGCTGTGGGAGTTCCACGATGACGGCTGCGCTTGCAAGACGTGTTCAGGTTCGTAGATGATAGCTAAGTACCAATGAAGACTTAAAAATCATGTCAGTGATTGTAATTAGGAATGAGGAGCAGTCCCCATCCAATTACGCACTGTTCATTGATGGGTATGAAAATGCATTTCTTGCTGAAGATATCAATCTTTGAGGTCCATTTACGTACACTATCGTAGCCTTCTTTTATGCTATTGCATGTGAGTATATAAATAGTGAAGGAGCAAACATGCGTACTTCCGTTTATTCAATTTTTTGTAAAAGAACGAACTGAAAACGTAGACTTGCGACACAAGTTCAGGATAAGTGACTTCCAATTCTTTCAGCAAAACCCTAAGCACTGTCAATGCTTGATTCTGAAGACGCACAAAGCTTGTAACTCACTTGAAGCCAAACTCTATGAGCGTATCATTCAGAAATTCGTTGGGTCGAAGACGCGAGAGATCACCCGCAGTCACATTGACAGCTCCGGGTACACCGTAAGGATACACCAAAATCCTTTTTGCGTCAAGAGTCAAGTCACTCATTGATCATTCAATAAAGGAATTGGACGACGCACACTTCATCTGCATCATGAGATGAAAACTGTTCCTGCTGTCTTGCAGATCGACGGAGAGCTTGCGATTCTTCAACACGTTGCCTTTTGGAACTACGTTGGATCAATCAAGATGGGGAAAGAACAGGCAACAAAACTGACGGAGGTTCCAAAATAGTAACTACCTCTTTATTCTTTTCTTTGGTGGCATCAGAGGGCAACTTCGGAATCACCGAGTCACTGGCAGAAGAGTAACTGTATTTCAAAAGCTGATTGGTAGGACGTTTCCTCGAGCTAAAAAAAGATATTAGCATAGCGACTAAAGGCATTCGGAGGACATGTACGATGATTCCACAGGGAAAGCATCTTCCAAAGCTCGACTATCTAGTGGGGGGCTGAATGCAGGCGTTTCGGCATCCGCATCGCCACAGCGGTACTTCATTGATTGTCCAACAAGATTCCATGTCGTTCTGCTACACCTGGATTTGTGATTAGAGCAGGTCGAGAAATGCGTCGAAGTGCGTACAACGCGCTGATGTATTCAGACTGAACTACTTGACTTATTTTTTCAGCGATCGAATGATACACCATCGGATTCCATTGTTTGTTCAAAGTGTCAAACTTTGCGCTTATCTGTCCTTGGTTAAAGTCATTACCTGAACTCCATGCGAATCGGATCCTGGCAGGATTGAGTGAAAACATACCAGGTTTGAACATACTCCTAACACTGGACCTCAACGAAGTAAAGTCTCCTTTCGATCGGCACTTAAAGTAGAAGATAGGAGGGTGATTGTTCTCGTTGAGAGGTTTCGTGTACTTAGTACAACATCAGACAACCCTGTCCAATATAGAAAAAAAAAGTACTGACCTTGAAAAACGCAAAGTTGGTAGAGTTGAGTTCAATTGGCCCTAGCTGACCACAGGAAGTCCCTTGAAAAACCATCTTCCTCCCTCTATCGTCGATTAGGATACTGCGATAATCATGCATCTCCTGGTCCCCGATTTTTATCGAGGAGATGGGCAAATGGACTTGAGTTTTCATTTGCGCACTGCCTAGCCTTGAGGGATTGCTTAAGACATCTTGAGAGGCAGTCTGCAGAAACTGATACAAACTCTTGAGTCTGGGTGCGAGAAATGGCAAAATCGACAGTACCTTGAATCTACTCGAGGATTTAGGTTGCATCCTTTCTTTGGCTCTTGATTTCTTGAGGTCGATGATTGGTATAGGTAGCGGATTGGATACAGTGGATCCTGGCTCCGTATGATCCATTCCGTTATATCTGGCTACAAGCTCTTCTACTCGTGACGGTAGTTTGATAGTTGAGTTCTCCAGCTTTTCTTTGATCTGAGCTTCATTGTCCGAAAATGAATCTATTGGTGAGGTATCCCGTTTCTGGGGCTTGCGATCGCCTTGATGTGCATGCTTGTGGTTTGAAATTTCAATCTTTTTTCTCAGAAGAGTAGTATTCTTCCCATCCTTCACCAACGAAGCCTCGGAAGCAGATCCATCCAACCCCTGAGATTGTCTGATGCCATGTTCCGGGGGGTGAAAATAAGGAGACATCATGGATGAGGGTGAGTCGGTAATGTTAAGTTCATCTCTAGAGGCAGGACCTGCGTCAACGTCGATGATCTCGGGTAGGAGTAAGGGACGTGGCTCCTTAGATTTACCTGTCTAAGTTAATATGAACCCCATACGCGAAGGATTAGGAACAAACCCTTGCCCTTGCCCTGACTGACAGGACTTGATGCAATTCGTCTGCTGGAACTGGAACTAGGCCTTTGGACCTTATTCGATCCCGATGTGATACCGCTCAACAAAGTCACGTTTGCCGTGGGGTTGGTCCGATGAGACGGGTTTGGTTGTGAGATGGATATGTATGGGTTGAACACTGCAGAGTTTCCCTTGGGGGGAAATTTCCTGAGCTCTATTGTTTTCGGTGGGGCTTTCGGCCAACGGCTGCGCGGCATAAGAGAATGGATAAACTAAAAGAGTCCATGTACATTACTTTGCATGATCTGGGATGATAGAGGCATGTGGATGGATTCCGGAAAGTGCCCCAATCTTGTTTCTATCATCTTGGGAGGCCATGGAGGCTCAAAGACTACCAAGGGAATGGGACTGACATGTAAGAGGTGAGTCTTCGGTATTTGCCGAATTGGCAACCATTACATGGGATGATTTTCATACCTCAAGGAAAAGAATGGCTCCTACATCGTGCTCATCGCTCAACATTCAGACGCCAGTAAACCCTCAAAAACTGGGAAATCGTGCGAAATTATATCAAGCGTGGGCATCAATATACAGTAAGAGCAGTCTAAAGCATAATCGGCAAAGCGTTGTTCCTCTAGTGGAACGACAGGTATGTATGAATGGGTCGTACAGATATCGTGTGTCAACGTAATAAGTGTCTGTGTGTGCGTAACAAGTAGTGCAGTATTAGCAACCATCGTATAGTCGATTTCTGGGAAACGTATTCCCTGCCTGAGCCCAGGTCGTTAGATTTGCATTAGTATAGGCTTGCGCGTGCCTAGTCAACTAGAAATTAGCCGAGAGCGTGGAATCATACAATTCACCAACAAACCTGCTGATATAGTCCGTTGTCGGTCGATTAGGAGGGTCGCAGGTGATACCGTTTTTGACCCCTTCCCTTTGGTACACGCGTACATAATCGATGTACATTCTCGCTGGAAATTGAAGATGCTTGAAGTCTTGTTTTTGAAAACTGGGCGCAAGACCAAGGTTCAGGATGAGATACTGAAAACCGTCAACATTGGGCCATTGAATTTGTTTATCAGAACATACCATCGGTTCCTCAGGTATCAATCGTTGACTGATCTCAGTTATTGAATCAGGTCCAATCGTAGCTGATGTGGCAGTCCATGTTGGTAACCCATCACTGTACCAAGTGACAAAACTATTTGGGCGGTTATCTGAATCATACCACCATTCGTAGCCATAGGCAGCATAGCCAGTGCCATTATAGTTTGCACTATTGATGTCGGTGAGAGCAGAGATAGCCTGCTGTAAAGGACCACCTTTATAAGAGTTATATTGGGTAGTTGAGGGATTATAGATTGGGGAAGCAGTAGATGAATTATCGAAGTTGTATTGGTAGTTGTAAGGCGCGCACTGTAAGCTTTGGGATACCTGGCCGACAAACCTCGATAAATCAACCTGTGTCTCGATAATATCAATTTCAGGAGCACCTCTCCCAGTGGCAACGGACGGCCCAGGGTGATCCGACCCAGGACAGGTGCATGCTGAGAGCCTTTGTCCGGGAAGAACACTGATGGGGCCACCAGTATTAGAACCAGTCGCTGCCGCTGGCGGGGTTCCATCGTGAGCAGTTTGGTTAGGAAATGTACCCAGATCGCAGCTGTCATAACTGTAAGGCCACATTCCTTGTGTCGTGGCTCCATAACCAGCTCGACCCTACATTGCACTTGAAGGCGAGAGCAAGCTAATCACTACGTCCACTTACCAGGTTTCCCAGAGACCAGGCTCCTGTGGTTTTATTAAACTTTTATCGTTGAAAAAGGGAGTAAACGGACCTGGCCATAGACCTGGTACTTGCGGTGACCCAGGCATACTGATGGCAACTTCTACGTAGCCCGTATTGAAACAAAACTTGTTCCACGTTGTCACCATCCCTGAAATGAGCCAAGTCAGGAATGATCAAAACGGTTACAGAGTCCAGTACCGCTTTGGAAATTGAGATTGTGCGTGGACTGCTCCGTCAATGTGATAACCATTTTCCCGTTAGCAGTTGTAATGGCCTGTGAGGATGTCAGTGTCATTTTATTCAAAGTGAATTGAAGGGACATGCTCCGGGATCATACCACTCCAAGTCACCAGTGGGCCTTATCTTTATTTAATAAAATGCATTTTTGAGAGACATAAGACATACCAATAATGTAAGTCGACAGCCTCCCAATAAGCATCATCTCCAGGATAGAAGGACCTGCCTTCTGTTTCAAATTCGTCACTGAATACGAGATTATATTTCTTCCCATCGTTCCCTTTCCGAGTGTATGCGCCGGCGGGTGTGTCTGGGTCAATGAGAGAAGGAAGGTTGAGATCTGGGATTTGACCTGTGCTATTAATTCCCCCGATATTGAATCCATGAACCGGACGTTTTGGGTGTGTGAAGAAAAAGATGATTGGGTACCCAGCAAACAATGTCACCAGTCCAATCACAATGAGGATAAGAGTCAGCGTATTGACCCATCCCCTCAGTGAAAATATTGTACACGAGTCGAGTGAGGGATTGGGACCAGGGTCATGCAGGGCATCGTCGAGATCAGGATCTTTGTCATATAGGTATTGAGGCATCGATTGTGCGGCCTGGACGGGGGTTGCCTGCGCCAAAACAGAAACAGGCATAGGAATGTGTTCTTTCTCAAACGAGGGATTCGAAGTTGCTATCGACACATCGGACGGTGCGTTGCCGAATCGTGAGCCTGTAAACATTCCTGCCTCACGCGCCTCGATAGTGCCATACTAGATGAAGTCTTAGAAGTCTCGTGCTGCAAGATACAATAACTCACAGAATAGGGTCCATAACCGGCACCAATAGCGCCAGTGACCACCCCCATGGTCAAGCCCGCTCTCCCAGATACTCTGTTAGTATTCTTCTGAGCGAATGACCGAGGCGGAGGTGGAGATCTTGGTCCACCCGCATGAGGTATGTGTTGTTGTGGTTGGTATTGGTGTTGTGGTTGAACTTGTTGGTAGGAATGTTGTTGACTGCTAGAATGGCTTTCGTGACGAGTAGGGCTTGTTTGGGAAACTGCTGAATACTGCTGAGGTTGTTGATGTTGCCGTGCAAGGCGTCGATGAGGCGTAGACATGGTTGCAGGAGAAAGATTATTGCAACTCAATTTGGGAGACTCAGTTGACAGGGACATGTCTTCTCACGCGACAAATCTCCACAGTCTTATATTATCACACAGTCTGTATTGCTGCCTCCTGCCAGGGTTACCCTGAGTGAAAGTACCTCGAGGTACCATTAATGACGCCTGGATGTTGAAATGTTGACCATCTGATTTTGGACGCCCAAAGACTCCGGCAACACAAACGGTATAAAATGCCCAGTGAGGCGACACTTTTGGCTTGTACTGATCTTCCACTAGTCCTACGGAAGAGCCTACTTAAGGCAGTCACTGGCATTTGACGTACGGAATCCAGGCCTACGTCATGGGTCCAAGCACTAAACCTGGAACCGATTTCAGACCGGAGCGATCATATGCAGCTCAACACTGCAAGAGTGGAATTTTACTGATCAGCATTCCGCAGCGGATATCATGCATCTAGGCGACTGCGGGGTTCACAGTCACGTAACCACCGTCAATAATAACATCCTGTCCTGTGACATAACCTCCCGCCTTGCTTGCAAGATAAACTGCCGTTCCTGCCATTTCCTCTCCCCTGTTGAAAAGCCTGCTCAGTGTCGGGGTGTAGACAATCACAACAGCAAAACTCACGATCCGGCTCGCTCCATGGGCACTGGCATCAAACCCTTGCCAATAAGATCAACTTCATCCTTGGTGATTTTGTCAGACGTCATCTCGGAAGCATAAACTCCAGGAGCAATAGTGTTTATGCGAACAGGAATCCTCTTCAAGCTGATCTCTGTAGCTAACATCTTTGACAGATGCGAGGCTGCGGCTTTGGCACTGTTGTAACAAAACTACCGTAACATGAGCTTTGCCTTGTTTCTTTATGGACAGAATAACTTACATGATTCTGCGCAACTTTGATATAACCACTGATGCTGGTGATATTGATGACACTGCTCCAATAGTCTTTGACGTCCTCTGATCCCTTAGCCAGTAACCCCAGGAAGGCCGATGTGACGAAGAAAACGGAGAACGTGTTGATGGCATAGAGATCTGCCCAGCCCTCGAGTGATTCGTTGAACAAGCCGAGTCCCAACGACTCTGCATCTTTGCATTCTGGTGCATCTGGATCACTCATGAAGGGAGACACAGGGCCTACTTGACCAGCACTAGAAACATTGTCCATCAACGTTACATGAGCTAAATATTAAACTTACTTATTCACAAGAACATGTAATTTTCCTTCTTTTTGCTCAATAATCTTCTTTGCAGCCAATATGCTTTCCTTGTTGGTGACATCCATTGGTAGTCTGGGCCAGATCAATCAGACCATTAAGCTTATCGAATGCTTGAGCAAACTCACGGGATAACTTGGCCACCCTGACCCAACTGGTTCCACTCCGATGCGGCTTTCTCCAAGGTGTTAAGCCTTCTGCCAGTAATGTATACTTTTGCTCCAGCTGCGGCGAATCCACGAGTGATCATCGTTCCGATGCCTGTTCCGCCTCCTGTAACAAGGGCGATACGGCCGCGCAGGTTGAACAAGCTTTGAGGATTGTAGGAATCATAGATATTAGTCATGTTCGTTTTTGCGCAGTTAGATGTCAATGCAGTCAGTCCTAGTGGAATGCAAGAAAGATTCTTACCGGCAGTAAATTCCATTCTGGTGAATTGTTATGTAGTGTTTGATCAAGCCGATCATTAATTGGTTATCACAACAAATAATTAGTCAGACACCCTGTGAATAAGAACCCCGCCCAGAATTCATAAAAAACCAATGTCCTGTTATCTTTTCGGTTACAGGCAGAATATATCATCAATTAATTGGTGTCTGAGTCCGGGTATTATCTATCCATGTACTTCGATAAGTGGCCATGAGGTAATTATTGCCCTCGTCACCTGGCACATCAACTGATTCCCTCCTGTGGCTATGCTCCTCCGCCAACAGATTAAAAGCAATTGAAAAAACTCGTAAGCCCAAATAATATGATAATCCCTTTCTCAGGAACTAATATTCGAACCCCTGCCCCCTCATGTGGAGTCCGCATGACTAGCCTCTTGTCGATCACTAAGTACTCTGCCGCGGACTGCCACCGAGCCCCGCGTGTGTTTGATAAATTGTTCCAATGGTTTCATTTAATGTTAGCATTAATATTTTTAAACGCTTCTCAACACCATCTTCCTTCTCGCCCATTGCCAGTCTTTGACATTATTAGATTGATATTCAGATTGCAAGAAAAGAACATCGCAAAATACAATGCGAATTAGTATGCACAAGTACAAAAGACGTGAGATTGCTACAAGTTCAGGTCCTGTGAAGTGAAAATGTCATGAATAAGTGCATTAGTTCGCATGAAAGTCATAACTATAGAGGCATTGTTTGCGTGCCCTAGAAGTCCTTTAACATGTTCGATCTTGGTGTAATGCTCACATATCCGTTCTTTGAGGTTACACAAAGCAATCATCTATGCGTCTCCATAGTATCAGCCTCCGTTGTGAAGCACACGCTCGGGACCCCGTCCTCCACGACGAAGAATCACTCTCTTAAGCCTAGGAAGTGATTTCACCATGGGATCGACCATTCCCTGATCGAACCAGCCACCTTCAATGCAAATGAACTGTAGGGATCTTGGAATTGCGTACATCCAAAAAAATGATTTGAGGTTCGGGAAAGGGACCTGTCGGTGACAGGGATCAGAGAAGATGACCGTACGTAATGTGGGAGTCGATACATGTGTCAGGAGAAGGGCAAGTTCGTAAGGAATATCGGAAGAGTTTGGATCGAGCGCTAGATGCAGTTGTTCCAGGGAAGATAGCGAGACTTGAGGATCAGATCTAGTGGGTTTCTGATACACAGTAGTGAAGTTTGTGAATCGATGTGGAAAGAGCAAGCGAAGGGATGATAGGTTGGGGCAGAGGGAGAGAAGGGAGAGAATTTCATGTGTGGTTTCGGAACCTGTGCTGAAGCGGTGGTGGGTATAGTCGAGGAAAATTAAACTGGAGAACATGTTAGGAAGCAGCGCTATCCGTGGACCGTCAATTGTGAGACGCTTGAGGGAAGGTATAAATCCATTGAACAGGATGAATGGTTGTGGATCCTCGTTGAGGCGGTGAATCAAGGTTATTTCTTGTAAAGAAGGAGGGGATGGAACATTAGCTAAGAAGGATAGGGAAGCATTCAATATATATGGAGATTGCTCCGTAAAAATCACTGAAAATGAACGCCATCGATGGAGATAGGGCAAGGCTAACTGCATGAGCCATTGTACAGTGTAAAAATCGAGGTGCCTCCGGGGATAATAGTATTGAGGGCGCGGTTGCATAGGAGCAAGTGCGGTGGAAAGAAGCTCTATGTCAAGGGTACAGGCTCGCGCACGGCGAATGTGCTCTCTCCACATATGCTTATGTGGACTCAGGACGATGCGACGCCACAATGTGGGTGTTGACAGTGCGACGTAACGCCAAGATCGACAAATTTGGCAAACTAAGAGAGGGAAACGAGGATCTTCTTCTGCACCAAGGACAAATATATGAGAGAGAAGTTCGGTTGGTAGCCGATGAATAACATATCGGTGAACCCGACAATAGGGGCTGCTGCGGGTATCAGCAGTGGGCACCACAACTGTGCGTCGGAGATTTCTGGGTCTGCTGATATGGTCACAGCCTGGGCTTGTACATGAATATGGGTGTAGTGACTTGCTTGCTCTGATAAATGTTCGGAGGACAACTAGTCTGGAGGCGAACTAAGACTTACCGAAGTATGAGCTTGGATCTAAAAGCATTAGCCAGAGAGCGGCTGATTTTCAAAGCACAATCCTGTGACTTGCGCAGTGTAGAGGGCATAGTCAAAATAAAAAGGTGCAAGAGAACCGGTCCTTGGTTTGCACGAAAATGGCTTATAAGGCCTGGGGAGACACCTTAGTGACACTGAGAAATGAGAACCAGCTTGGAATGGTGTCCTTTACCGATGATTGGCAACAGACGTCATATATATAAACCACGAAGACGCTGCCGATCGTAATTGTATGTCCTGGGCCAAGTGCTGTGCTTCGGATGACCTCAGGGTCAGGCTTAGGCGAGAGGCCCACAGGCATCTCTACGTAGACAAAAGCAGTTGGTCAATCCCTTTCATTCAGCAAGGCGTACTACTGTATTCTTGAGAGGCTCAGAGAAGGAAAGTGTACAAAAGTATACAATGATATATTAGTTTCATAACACGTGATGGAACATTTCTCGGTTTGCAAGATTCTAGTCACGATAACGCGTCATGGACTCTCTTAATGCCCTTAGCAGTATCCTTTCTAACTTAGCTGAACAACCCTACAATGTTTCTCTGCATGCTCAGCATATCCAGCTAGTACAGTCGGACCCAGCCCTCAACACCGAACTTCAGTCCTCTTTAGAAATGATGACTGAATTCTTGGCTGCTGATCCAGAGCACGTATGGCTGCCGCTTATCCACGAAAAACAGAAAAAAATGGACTTGGATGATACACATGGTGTAGAGGAACTCCTTACCCTCTATGAACGAGCAGTGCAAGATTATCTATGTGAGTACATAATCCATGAGCATGTGTGCTGCGAAAGCTCATAATTGATCAGCTATTCCTTTATTGCGAAATTACTTGCAATTTATCATCGATGGTTACGCAAAGTACTGTGGTGGCGACAAGGAGATGAAATCTGCAGAACTTGAAGACATATTCTCCGAGGAACGGACGAGAGAGAGAATGAATGGTATTGTCAACAAGGGCCAAAACCATCTGACTCAGGTACCTACATCTCAGCCTGAGGCTCAAATATATGTTGACGATGGTAGAGTCGTTTGCTCTGGGATGTTCAGCGCGACTGGGAACTGGAGAGGCTTGCAGAAACACCAAAGGAAGAGAGGTACCTTCATCAACGTGTCCCGCTTGTAGACATTTAAGATATTGAATAGAACTTTGGCCATAGAGTACGTCGAACAATTTCTTCTCGATCGTCTTCAACAGCCTCATTCGAGTGAGTGTATTGTTCTATTTATAATACCCAACTGAAGGCGTTTTAGATAACGATGAGACCTTCCAATCCTACTCTTCTTTTACAACCAATTATAAGCCGCCTACCGAATACGAGAAATCACTTGTTGCCGCCTCAAAAAGTCGTAATTCTTCTATTCGATCATGGGAGCGCAGAGAACCTTTCGAATATGCGTTGGTACGCCCACCAGTCAAAGCCTTTCTGAATCTTCTAGTGAACATCTATGCCAGGAGCAGGAGTCGTCTCTGCAAGCTTTTGGAGTCTACATTGCGGGCGAGTGGAGGACCAAACGCATGGACTTCTTCACAGCGAGCGGTATATATGAACGAGCAATCACAGAAGCTGCATCTCAAAGGTTTAAAGGAGAACCTGGAGCAGAACAGACGCTAAGATCGTTCTGGACAGGATATCTGGATGCCGCGGTTAGTTCATGTCTCAATTTCATCGTGGATCTGTATTCTTATTCAAGATCGAACTGAAAGCTTTCAGCTGGTGTTAGTCCTGATCAAGAGCTGCTGATTGTGCAGAGAGCTACTCGCAGTGTGCCTGCATCCGGAGAAGTCTGGGCTCGGTATATCAGGATCATTGTGAGCTGTCTTCTTGATCTGAATTCTAATGTCATGAGATAGACGAAAACACTTAGGAGCGCGTGGAGAATTTATTTGAAGGCCAAGAGCAGGAAGGGCAAGACGAGAAGGAGTCCGTTCATGATGTGTATGTACGAGCATTGGAGTCTAAAGTAGTTCAACAAGATCTAGAACAGTTGATACCGTTGATCCTTGCGAGGGCCAGTTATGAGAGAAGGAGGATCGAGGCTGGAAGAGCTGATGAGGATGGGTTGGTGAATTTGATTGGAATCCTAGAAAGTGGTGTTGAAATGACATTGCAGAGTATGTGCCTTTCTATACTTGCGCTTAGCCATGACTTGAATTTGTCTAGTTTCCAAGCCGGGTGATACACAATTGCGACTTGAAAAAGCTCTCGTTGACGTTGTAAGCCGATTTGATTCTGACTTCCTTCACTGTTCTTATCCTTAATAGTATGAGCGGCTAGCGCAAATGCCGGATGACGCCATTAACACTTTACGAAGAGCCACAAACCGTCAAAAGACAAACTATTCAACTTTGATCGCTTACACTGACTGCTTGATGTATGAAGTCTTCCTACTTTCGAGTGTGCCTCTTTAACAATCTTATCAAAGAAAACAGCAGAGGTATGACGAAGCCAGAGATTTTTTCATCAGCATTCACCTGAAGCAAATTGACTGGCCTGAAGCTATCTGGGAAGCCTGGCTAACTTTCGAGAATCTTCACGGCAGCGTGACCACTATGAATGAATGTTCTGTCAAGGTGCTCAAAGCACAGTACTTCAACAATGATCGAAGGGCCAAGGTGTGTGTTATTTATCGACAAATGACATGTTGTATACTAACATAGTCTGGGTTAGGAGGCACAGAGGGCCAGCTACGAGCAGCTACGGGCCCCAGAGGCCATTCAAGATGCCGTCGGTATTGTCACAGCTGGACAGGCACTCTCTAGTAATGCCGTGAATGTAGTTCCTATGGAGGTAGATTCCCAAGCACATGATACTCAGGCTGAGAGCCGCGGGACGAAGCGAACAGCGGATGAAGAGCTTTTAGTTGCCGAGAACATTAAGAAGGTGAAAACGGGTGAGAATCCAAAATTCGACAGGTCACTGAATCTGATACTGAAAATTTCGAAGAGTTGAAACCTCAGCTCCTTAAAAGGGATCGTGAAAATTGTACGGTCTTCGTCGCAGATCTTCCAAATGATGTCATGGATGAAGATATACATAAATTATTTAACGACGTAAGTGTTTCCCCGTGTGCCCAGGTTGTACTAATTTATCCTTGTTTGAAGTGCGGAAACGTGAGGGAAGTGAAAATCACAACTCTTCCTGATGCATTGGTTGCAACTGTCGAGTTCCAAGAAAGAGTATACCCTTCTTTTTTAGCGGTCTTTGGATGCCTCATAATCCGATCCATAGGACAGTGTGCCGGCAGCCTTGACCAAAGACAAGAAGCGGATCAATGAACATGAAATTGCGGTGCATTTAGCTTGGAAATCAACTCTTTATGTCACCAATTTTCCCGAGTCGGCAGGTGATCCCTATCTGAGAAATGTTTTTGGAAAGGTGAGCCCGGGAATCAAGAGGAACTCGTCCCTGCTGATGTAATAAAGTACGGAACAATATTCGATATCCGGTGGCCCAGCAAGAAATTTAAGGCAACTCGAAGATTCTGCTATGTCCAATTCACTTCCCCAGTACGTAGTTTCCGTTTTTCCGTGTCATTCAGGATATTCTATTTATGATTTTGACTGCATAGGCTGCCGCGGAAGCTGCCTTGGAAGTGCACATGCAAGAATTGGAGCCGGGTCTTTCTGTCAATGTATACATATCCAACCCGGAGCGAAAGAAGGAGAGAACAGATCACGATGCGAATGAAAGAGAAATATATGTTGCAGGTCTGAGTAAATTTACCACTAGGACTGACCTAGAAAAAGTATTCCAAACAGTGAGTACGACTGGGTACGGGGATAGGTTTGATGTTTGACACCGCCTTCCAGTATGGTAAAGTTCTGGATGTTAGAATTGCTACGGATGATGATGGTCACGCGAGGGGGTACGCCTTTGTGGAGTACGAAAACCCGGTCAGTCCATTGTAGCCGATCTAGGAGTGCACAAAGATATTCACTTAACTGAAGAATGATGCTCGAGCATCTCTAATGGCCAATAATCACGAGCTGAAAAAGCGCAGAATTGCAGTGACATTGGCGGACCCTCGTGTACGAGCCCGTCATAGGTCAGTTGAGTTACAATCATCTGATGCCTTGACCTCATACGATCCTTCTCCAGAACGATTGCTGAAACGGGCTTGACCCGGACTGCTGAAATCCGGCAGCGTTCGGTTCGGATTCGTGGACTCCCTCTTCAGGCTCAAGAGGGGTTATTGCAGCAATTTCTAGACAAGCTCACATCGATCAAGCGCGTAGAGATCTTTGAGGATAAGCACGAGGCAGTGGTTGAATTAGAGAATACAGCGGTAAATTTGAATTTCGAATTCTCAGCTAGGCGATGCTCACGGAGTTGATATAGGAAGCAGGAAAGCTTCTACTTCGCACAGAACCAATAATCTTCGAGAATCACACTTTACAGCTAAGCGAAGAAGGTCGTCAGGATACAACAGTACCTCCAAGAACTGGGGGAATGTTTGTTCCAAGAAAGGCAAAATCTTCTCGGCTCCAGGTGCAAATAAAAGAGAAAGACAGGAGTCTTGCGGGGAGCTCTGGGACTGGCAACTGGACAAAAGGCCAAGATGATTTCCGAAATATGTTGGCAGAGGGAAAGTGACGTCATAGTAGTTTGTAGCCCATTTTGGACATCTTCGGACTAGGCGTCTTGAGTCACAAATTCCATGAACCAATTGGACTTACAGGAGTCTGATTGCAATGAGTATTGCTCTCTTACATTTGAGTGGACTATCCGCAATCTGAAGTACCTTTTCGACTCGACTAAGGGAGAAGCCAAGTCGAAGGCGGTGAAGTCACCCAAGTTCGGTGGGGGCCGCTGGCAGGCTAGTGTTGATATAGTCATGGGTTATTTCTATTGACATATATTTACCAGATATTATTCTATCCGAACGGGGGAGTGCCAAAGGACCTGCCCCAGCTGGCAGAAGGGGGAGGATACATTAGCCTATTCTTGGCCTGTGAGGTGCGAGACAAATCAATATCGCCTTTGATCCGGTCTCAAGCATTGTAGCCTACCGCGACAGAGAGGGAAGCTTCACTTAAGAACTCGGGGAAATGGATCCGAGAGGGGATCTACAAATTCTGTTTCGAATTGCGCAAGTAAGCATTGCTACCCTTGGATACTTGCTAAATCTCTTAATTTCACGTCTTAGTGCTGAGAGAACCGTGCTTCATAACCTCAAGGAAGCTTCTAATCACTCATTTTCCTACAAGGTGTGCGAAACTGCTTGATTCGCATGGATTTTTTTCTCATGAATCGACCAAGACAGCGAACTGGGGATGGTACAGCCAACTCAATCCGGGACTGTGATAGTAGCTCACCTGTTCTTTCCTTCAGGGCACAATTTGCTCGACGGGACACCGTTTATTACCAGTCAATGAATGCAAAAGCCCAAGATGCTTTTGTCATCGTTTGTAGCATTACATCTTCACCCAGCCCCACATCTCTCCTGCCGCCTGCTGTCAACTTCTCTGTCCCGAAGCCCTTGGTTGATACAGTAGGGTCACTTCTCAATGATCCTCGCTACTCAGATGTTGAGTTTGTAATCCTTCGTCGGAACGAGACCCCTCGCAAAGCCAGACGCATATGGGCGTCTCGCAAGATGTTGCAACGAGCAGAACACTTTGAAGACAGTATGTGACGCATTTCTCACTTATTAAGCCATTTGACGAGAATGTATAGTGCTCGGCTCTAATTTTGCTGAGGGGGTCACGGAATATAATCCCCTCCACACACCCCGACTTACGGGCCGGACAATTACTGGCTTTGACGTTCAGAATCAAGGCGGGAGCTTCAATGATGAATATATCGATTCTGACGAAGCAGACGACGACGTTGATGAGGCGGATGAGAATGACGAAGTGGCATCACAAGCAGATTTTTCGGAGATGGATTTTGCTCAAGTCAACCTGCCTCACGGTGACGAGTCTTTTCACTTTTCTGAAAGTGCTGTACAAGACATTCGACAAGTCGATGATTTTGTGAATAGCTCGCAGTCGGAACCTACTTCGGCGTCCTTGGTATTAGCACCCCCGATAGTTCCTGATCCAGAGACTCCTGCTGATCGACAAACTCAACAAAAGGCTCATTCAACAGTGCTGATCAGAGGTGTTGCATTCAATACCTACCGTGCCCTCTTGTACTATGTAGGTGATAATCTTTCGTTATAATACTGCACTTGCTCAGAATTTCCTAGTTATACACTGACAATATTGTTTTTGCGCCACTTTCGTCTTGCTTTGTCTCATCTTGTCTTATCATGACTTCCCCTTCGCTTCCATCATCACCCCGTTCCGAAGACATCCCTCCGCCTGGATCCTCGTCGAAGAAAGCGACTTACACAGATTCCGCGACGTCAAGGAAGGAATGGGTCAGAGATTGGATGAAGCATAATCCAGGGCGACCCGCTCCTTGTTCTGCCAAGGCCATTTATAGAGAAGCTGATCGTATGCTCCCTTCAGACCCTTTGTTGATGCGTTCATAACGAATGTTCACAGGACTGGATTTAAGCGATCTGAAAGCACGTGCGGCTCAGGTATGCGCAGATCAACTTCCAAAGAATGTAATTTGACATGGTTTTTAAACAGCATATCTTTAAATCACTTACTGTAGAGAACATTGCTTTTGAGGTATTTTCTCCGTTTGCATCGACATTCGAGGAAATTCGAAAGGTGAGCAGACGCAACGTCTCTAGCTCTACTTTGTTGATTGCAGCATTTGTGAAGGTGGAGATAGATTTCTTCTTGAAAAATTGGCAAGAGATTCGCACCTCAGATGCGATGAAGAAAGTATGGCATCAGATCAGAATTGGGAGACACCCTGGTTTTGAAGAAGGTATAGTTTCCCTTGCTACATATGGTCATTTTGAGATGGTGAAACATTCACAGTGTGGCCCGCAATTGCTATGAACCTCGAATTTAAACCTGAGACTCCAGTCAGCCCTACTGTCAGAAGTGATGCACCAACCGGAAGGGAGTGAACGGACTCATCTTCGAAACTTTTGAGCGACTGACACATCCATCATACCACTACCCTGCTGCTTATATGCATCCAGTCACACTTTATGAAAAAAAAACTAATAGCATCTATTCTCATATGTTCTCTTATTTCAGACTGCAATTAGCAATCTACTACTTCCTAGAACAGTTCAACGGAGTCATAGACGAAATTGGGACTGAGGAAACCGGACCCAGCACTACCACTAATTACATTGATTTGGATGGTATTGAGACCAGCTACAAGCGTGCCTAAGGATAGTTGTTAGCTTGACCTCTAATTGAAAGAAATACATTTTGATTCACCAGCAGGGATGCTGAAGTCATCTGAACAAATACAGTGTTAGTATATTTTCCCACCTTCCAGCAATCATTCACACTCACAGATTTGATTAAGACCTCTCCAAGTTCCACGAGTGACGCTGGAAAACGTTAGAAATTCTGACTGCAGCAGAAAAGTTTATCTAGATTACCCTCGAGAGTCAACCGCTGGTGGGGCTAGGGAACCAATAGCATTAATGTTACAGACAGGAACCGAAATCAAAGAGTACTAACGCGAGGGGGCATTTGAGGTGAATGAATTAACTGTGATCTGAGGTCGACCACCAGCAAAAGCTTCAGTTGTCCGAATACGAAGTGTCCGAGCACCTACAAAGAAGAATGTGAACATCGAACAACGCAAGCTTGCGTCTCAGTGACAGACCAATCTGCGAAGAGGAGGCTGTCCATCGTATCGTAGTGGGATTGTTTACCTGAGAAATGATACGTCAATCGATGTATAATAAGACTAATAAACCAACAGCTCACGTCCTTGAATTGAGCCATAGGGAAAGAGGAGTCTGACGAGGATCCAATGGTGAACGTGATCGGACCCCAATTGCTCATTCTTGAATCGGATCTGATTTCATGGAAGTGGATATTCATGATATGCTGGCATCACCTCTGACACTCACGGGTGCATGTGCTCGATATTGTTAGCATTCAAGAATCTACTCATTTTCAGCCAGAAATACTTTCCATTTAGGTTGAACCTACCCAGCCGGAGTCCCATCAACGGTTCCTGAGAAGCTGTCAGCCCCCCTCTTGACTAAGACTACAAAATTATTTACCAATTGACCAGATGGTGTTGGGTCGGTTGAGAGTTGACGACAAAGTGATGGAGGAAGTCCCGCCAGCAGCCACTGTAATACTACCCGACCCCGCTTCGAGTTCACCTTGAAACAGAGTGACAACGTAGGTTCCGGGCTTCATCATGTTTCTTGTGAAACGTCCGCTGTAGGATACGAATGACTGAATACCAAAGACCAGTGTCTCTTAGATACAACGTACCCGGAACCAGAAGCCCAGTACTGTGCTGCAGAATTCTTGAAGGAATGAGGCAGAATCATCACCCATCATGAAAGACTGCACCTTGAAGCCAACAGTAACAGGTTGTCCAGACAATGTATTGGAATAACTACCGGAGACAGTACCACGACCAGAAGCTCCGACAAAACCTTGAAGATTGAGGCTTTCCATAAAGCTTGTGTCCAAATTCCCAGACGGTGCGGAGCCAGTTGTAAAGGCAATAGCGTAGCTAATGATGATGGTATGTAAACCGTTACTGACGAGTTTGTCAATGGAGATTGGGAGCATGACGTACGGACCAAAAAAGCCAGTTCTATATGTTTCAGTCTGTTCGTGGTTCGAGTTCATGTAGAAATAGAGTTCCTGCTGATCACTGCCTTGATTGTCGATATCTATGAGAGATGGACGTGAACATTCAGAGCTAACACCCCGAGCAAGTGAAGCTGCCCGACCTCGGAAGAACGGGCCACCAGAGGATGTTTCATAGCCAACTCCAGGAATAATCATGTATGCAGCAACACCAGAACCCGTCACCCCGTGAACTTGATCTTCAATAAAACGGATCTATAAAAGCAAGATAATTATAAATCCATGAGAAGATTGACAATAATGAAAATGTATCACTAACACTCGAATAGAACTTGGATCGAGTTTGGCCATTGACCAGAAAGACATCAGAGCCCTCAATAGCGCTCCCACCCTGAATATCAGATTGTGGAATGCCATTCGGAAGTGATGTTTTCAGCAGACGTGCGATAAAGCGAAGTTCTCCTACATCCGGCTCCTGGGAAGCAAAGGTACCCATGTATAGGGTGTTTTGCCCTGAGCGAACGATGATGTAGTGGGTCTACAAGCTCCAATCAGATAATCTTGGGTAAAAAACGATCTTCTGAGCTCACAATCGTGCTTGTTTTGATGGTGACGACCGCAATGTTATTGGCCACAGAGGAGGTTACGGTTGCCGAGCCTCAATTGAGCTTCATTATCTAGCAGAATGATATCTAGTTTTATGATTTCCTCACCAAGACCAGAACTGAGTTGAGAAAATTTGGAAGAGTCTTGTAGCTGTTTTCCATTGAATAGCATAGATGTGATATCTCCATTTGTTGTGTGTACTAGCTCATTGATATGTTAGCAACCATGGCACGCCTTTATTATCGTTAATTGCTCACTGGTTGTGACTAGGCCGGCCCCGGAATCAACGACCATGTTGGTTCCCGAAGTCACAATACCAAAGGCCGCAAAGGCCACAGGCAAGATGAATAGGAAATTCAGAATACAGAGAAACATGCCTTGGTAAGGGTGAGTACATGAACAGCGGGTTCAAACTTTTATAGTTTCGCTTGTATGGATTCTTCGTGGATATCTTGCAGGGAAAAGAAGCAGAAGGTAGTCAAGAATTTTTCAAGGATCCAGCCAGGTGACTGATGCAATCTTGAGCTGGAAGTTCCAGCGGACCGTCGATGAAAAGCTGACAATCACGAGTGTACTCAAAACGAAGGTCAAACTAACAAAGAGCCAGCCGACCGACATATAAGATAAAAGTGAAATCGCCCCATTCTACTTCTTTCCAGGTGAGTATTTAAATGTACTGGGACCTAGCGACGTATTCATGATAGTATTGTGACTTGGTATCACACTGGAGGAACTTCGCAGCCTGTTCTGGAAAAAAAAGAGAAAGGCTATGCGACTGAATCGACGGACCGCGGCTCGGTGTGCCTTGCCTGTGTCTTGCCGATGATTGGCCTGATTACGGGAAAAATCAGACCTCTACAAATGTTGAAATGAACAGGGACTTGAGAACCTTCAGAGTCTGGATTAGTACGTAGAAATTTATAGGCATCTATGGGCATCTAACTAATGAATTTGAGCAGGCTTGACACCAAGGACTAAATTAGTAGTGAAGTGGGCAACTAACAGTATTTACACAAGTTCAAATCTCTACAGATCTGTCGAATGGGTGTTAGGATAGACCCCGTTCGCGGCATTCCGATTTGCTTGCCATTCTTGTGGTTGCGAGATGTGCGTCTGACTGTCCGCAGGGACAAAAAATTCTTGTTCCTCGCTTTCTTCATGAAGTTCAGGAGGTGCAGAGCCCGGTATTTTATCCAATGGCTGTGATGGAATTCTGTGTAATAAGCCAAATCTGAAGTGAGAGGGAGAGGAACACATTAACAGCCATTTGAGATTTGACCGAGGGACCGCACCCAAATACACATCCAAGAAGTCCTTCGCCACCCCAGTGGCGATTGGGAATCAATACGACTTCTCTCAGAGTACTGAAATGTAGGATTAATGTCGGCAGAACGAGATGCAAGAGAACACTAACTCGAAGTCATATGAGTACACATAGACCCGCAAAGGTTTATCGATGTGCTATGTGAGCGTCAATTGAGGCAGTGACAAGGTGTGTTTTTCGTGCGCACCGCTTCAACAAGGTCGTAGAAATCATTTTCTGCGCTTAGGGCACCTCCTGACCAGCCTTCAGTCTAGGTGAGATCAATGCTAAGGCGGAGGGCTGCTTTCACTGACTTACCGAGAATCCAATCACCCACCGGCACCAGGCCAGCACTCTCTGCTGGACTTCCTTCAATTACATCCAAAACATGCCATACATTCTCGCAAGCCGACTCAGGTTCACAAATTCTCATGCTAAGACCCAGAAGGGATGGTTGTGCACCATCTCCACTGGCTAGATGGTCACCTTGTTGCAAAGACCATGAACGAGAGGGAACGATTGACACGACTTCTCGACGCTGTCAATGTGACATGAAGACAAAAGGTCCAATTTACCTCGCATTTGTTGACTTTTGCTACTCCAAACCACGAGGTTGAGAACGTAACCCTCATGGGATTCCACTATTTTCTCTAATTCCGATGCGTTGATGGCATTGTCGGAAGAGAATGAATCTCCTTCGAAGCCGACGACGAAATCAAAAAAAGGCTCAATATCGGTTTTGGAGGCTGGGGATTGCGGGGTAACCCTCAAAACGTGAAGACCACGTGAAGGCGGGGAAGCCGGAGAAGTAGACTGTCCAGCACCCATTGTAAGGATTGTTATTAAGGACATTATCTGAGATGAGCGCAATTTCGGGGTCTTCATCACATGGTCCATGTGAATTATTGAGAGATAATGTGATATGAGCAACACCAAGTACTACACTTGCTGTAAGCTAATTAAAATCCTTTGGAAATCAATAGGGCAGTCTACTATAATTCACATCTGCGAAACACTTTTGGAAGGCTGGCCAGAAGTTCGGCCGAGGTTCTCCGAGGTTCTCAGGGTCTCATCTTTTGCATCACGTGAGACTTTTTCTAAACTTTGCGACGCCTAGTTGAGTCGTCGAAGATTGTTCTTGAGTGGCCTCAATGTGGTGCGTTTCTGTGTACATCTTGACGTTGTTTTCACATTAAGTGATTGATAAAGCTTCTGCTAGCTGACGCACTGACGAATGTTACTTCGTCGCTCCCTTCATACTCCAATCCGTTTCCTCAAATATAACGTTTATGCAAGGGAATTCAAAACAAATGGTCCAAGAACCAACGACTTTTCGTCTCCTCATCATCCAGAAAGTGTACCGCCACATATGGCAACGACCGAAAGAAAGTCTGATGAAATACCTCTCTTCGCTCACGTTGGAAAAGCCGAGACTGAGGCGCAATCTAAGGGCAGTCACAAGCCCTCTATCATGTCAAGAAAATTAGGACAAGCTCGAATCCAGGAGAAATCCCTTATATGGAAACTGAAAACAGGTCATGATGCCGCCATTGAGCGTGCAGCAAGTTTTATCTTGTCTAATGATCCTCAATCCTTTGAGGAATCTACCCGTGTCCTCCTTCTCCAGGATAAAGTCATCCGTGCGCTGTCATTATGGACTCTGGAACGAGCTCTTGTTTTATTCGAGACACAAGGGTACTGGTTATCTGCAGTCGCGCTTGCACGCACTGTGCGACGACTCATATCTCCAAAGCAGACGCAGGACACCACGCGTCTTCTGTTACTCATCCAGCCCCACATTATCCAGCATCTCCGATCTGTGAAACCTGCCGATACTCACTCGGCCTCATACATTCCTCCTCCAATAGTCACAACTTCCCTGATATACATTCATGCCCTTCTTCGCGTGGACAAAGAGCAAGGCATCTCTCTCTTCCGAATCCTCGTTGATGCCGACTTCATTCCTTCCGCAGCGATGGTCGACTCCTCGTCGACCCAACCGCTAGAACAAATCATTGATATGACGCTCGTTAAGGCCGGTTTATACTGGAATTGCGAAGAAGTCTCCGAAACCATTCTCTTACATGCACTGAGCTCTCCTTATGCTGTTGATCCCTTCGTCGTCCAAAACACCATCGACTGTCTATACACTCTCCTGTCTTCCCCTTCGGAAAGCAATCTCGTCGGTTGTCTCAACATAATGCGTTATTTGCATGTTCATGCTCTAATTCCTGATTCCCTGATTCGCCAGTTCTATGATTGCGCAGTTGATCTTGATATTATGTCTGCAGCGGAAGGACTCTATAGTTTCACTCGCAATCCTCGAGCTGATTTATACCATCACTATCCTCCTCCCCAAGGAAGAGCCCTGAGCAAGCTCATGGAATATTTATCAGCCAGGTCTAGGAATATTCACCTCGTGCGAACACTAGCGTCCGAGGCCGTCGAAGATCGCCTGCCTATCCCCTTAAACAGCCGCTCCCGATTTATTAATATTGTTGCCCGAAAGGGCATCGCGTCGACCGCTCGAGCCTTGTGGGAACATTATACACTTGGGAAAGATGGTCCAATGGTGTACGGGGATTCAGGGTTGATGATACGGATGGTCAGTCTGTTCACCAATTTAACCTATCGTCTTCTTGAGACAGAAGGCGACTCGGAAGTCGATGACTCGGATGATGGAAAATTGGTGGCGACCTCTGATCATGTCCAGTCATTTGTGCACCATGTCATGTCAAAGTTCAAGAAATATCATGAACCTTGGAAAGATGCGGATCATCGAGCAATAACTTCGTACGCGAGAGCCTGTTTCATTGTTGGAAAACACTCGGAGGGTTTCAAAACTCTCAAATTTCTTCTGGAGCGAACGGAAATGCCTGATTTACATGATGTCAACGTTGCACTGAGTGCATTGGCCAAGGATTCACCAAAGGCTGCTGCCAAAGCGATCAAGAACATGGAAAAGCGTGGTTTGCAGCCGGACTCTGTCTCATTGGGGACTGTGTTGCACTATGCGTCAGTCCAGAATTGTCAAGAGGTCGTGGCTGAGATGACAGAGCGGATTCTGGGCACTAATATGTTGCAATCGGACGTCAGGGTGTTCGGAGCTTTAATCAGAGCTCTGGTACAGCCGAAGCCAGATGACAACCGGGAATCACGTGTCCTCAAGCTTCAGAGTGTCTGGAAACTGATCCATCAAATTCAGAATCCACAGTTGCCCACTCAAATCGGGAATTATCTGGTTATCCTGGCACTGCAGGCGGAGGATGCGACACTGGCATTCAAATTCTGGGATGTGCTGCTGAAAGGACGCGCAGAGTGGAGAGATCCACAACAACGTGTGCAGCGTAGCGCCATTATTTCACTCGCACAGGAACAGAACGAGCGAGAGGAGATCAGTGGAGGGTATCTGCGGACATTGAACAGGGAATTGAGTCGTTTTTGATAACCTTGGTGTCACTGTCAGCGTATTGAGTAAACGGGTCTGGTTTATAATTAGAGAGGCTGAACTTTCTTTCAACTTTCTTTCGCGTGGCCTGAATCTGAGGAAGTGATAGATGTGGGGAGCAGAAGATCCGCGGAAGCCCCGCAGAAGCTGGGAGAAGTCTTCCTGGACCTGAGAAAAAATGACAGTAGTTACTGATTCTGGCCAGATCGCTGGTTCCGGAGATTGGCCGAGGCCTGGCTGGCGTGTGAACCTGGGTGTTCTCGTGATATCCGGCCCATGCTGGCAGATCTGTGCTGGATGCCTCAGTATTTGGATCTGTCCGTCATAAATCATCGGAAGGTCCTTTGAGTTTACATAGCGCCCGAGCCATAAACAGGCGTGCCACGGGAACAACAAATATCTCAGTGCCTCAAAAATCCCCTTCCCAAGTCTCTGTCCCCACATTCCTTTATCGCTCCCTTCCCCACGACCATGCCTGCCGCTCGACCTAAGAAAGAGAATAATTCAGCCACGTCGCAGTCCGACGATGTGCATCTCAAGGATCCACAAGCCGAAAACAGCAAGAGCAAGAGAAAGTATGTCCCAAATGCCCGATCTTTTTCCGGCCTCCTCTACACCATCCCCCTCCCTCTCCTTTCCCCTTTCATCGCCTCTCATTTCGTCATCTCATGTCTTTTCTCGGAGAAACAGACAACTGACTATTTCCTATGTTTTCCATCAGGCGTCAATCACAGAGTTTGTCTGCTCCCTCGCTTCACTCGCTCTTCACTCACCTTTTTTGCTTAGGCTGTGATGCTTGCAGGGCACGCAAGGTCCGCTGTGCTAGGGAGAATCCAGAAGATCCCAAGCAGTCCTGCAAGCACTGCATCACTCTTGGTATCTCCTGCACATACGAATACCAGCCGAAAAAGCGAGGACCACCCAACCTGTGAGTTGAATTCCTCATCCGGGAGTGTCTTGGTGACCTCATCATCGTGCCCATGAAGATATTTGCGACGACTCCAGGAAGCTGCTGCTGCTGCTGCCACTACCTCGAACCAGCCCGAGAGCACGGCCGAGCCAGAAAGTGCAAATTCACCTGTATTGGAAACAGCGAGCCCTCCAAAGAGCCTGATTTCGCCATCACTAGGATCAAAGAGCCCTGTCGGTTACCTTGAACCATCGCTAAACCCACTCCCATCCGTCCCATTACCTCCTTCCCGATATCCCATTGCAGCAGATTCTTTTCATCCCCATTACTCTCAGAATCAGGTCCAATCGTCGTATCCCATCCTACGTGCTAATGAAACCAATGGCTCTAGCTATCTCAATCCCCATACTTCGCCGAAACCGGAACACTTTCACTCTTATGCTTCCTCATCAGATCAGTACAACTCTTATCCTACGTATAATTGGTCTTACAAACACGCACCACCTCTGAATCTGTCCAACACTGTACCACCTTTGTCTTATTACCACAGACCACGACGATTGGAAGAAGTTGCCCCCAGAGATACTATCTTCCTCATCATTGCTCTATTCTTCGATTTCGTATACCCACTAACTCCATGTGTCCACAAGCCTTCCTTCATGGCCGACCTTCACGCCAGACGAGAAGAGCGAGATCCGCTGTTTTTTGCATTGGTAATGTCCACAGTGGCCTCGACCTTGATACAAGTTCCCCGGTCTTACTTGCCCATGGAAAGACCAGTTGTAAGAAAGCTGGCTCAAGTATGTTTCCTTCATCAAGGCAAGATTACTTCCTAAAACAATTACTCTCAGACATGCTATGAGGCCAGTCGACATATCTCTGTTACTTCATATGATCCTCCGACATCTATGCATGTGGTCATTCGCTACTTGTGGGTGTAGTCCAATTTGACACCAACGTCTAGCTTATTTGAGTCACAGTGATTGCGTCTATCATTTCTGCGAGGGACACGATGCTACTCAGCATGCGGCCTTCGGTGAGGCGGCTCACATTGCTGTAACGCTTCGCATGCACGAGGAAGCTTCTTACGAACAATTGGACCCCATCGAATGTGAGGTTCGGCGGCGTACCTTCTGGTTGCTATTCGGAGGTAAGACCCAGTGTTTCTTACTCCCTAATCAATCACATAACCATGTGGGCGATTCAATTAGCTGATAAGTCTATGTCAATTTTACTTGGTCGTCCCATTTGCTTGAGGGATGAGGACTGTACGGTACATTTTCCTAAAGAACTCGATGACGAATAGTAAGTTTCTCTATTTCTGTTATGTGGGCTTACTTAGCAGTCGTTCCTTGTTCTTTAGCATCACCAACAGCGCTTATCTGCCCCAGCCTCATGGAAAAACAGCCATGATCTCAGGTCTGAATTATACCTCAAGGATTTTTGCGTTGCTCGGTGAGATCCTCGTGCGTATACGAGTAGATAAACGATCTCCGCCCCAAGGCCAATTCGCGACTGCAAGGCTCGAGGAAGTACAATCTCTGCACCAGAGAATCCTTGCTGCCTTGAGTCATGCTCCAGAGCCCTTGCGACTCAAACAAGCACATTCTCAAACTCACATCCCCCCTGAGTATGGTGGTGCCGGTTTCCGGCAAGCTACTTTCGCCGAAGTCAAGGATTTCTTTGATAACCCCAATGCTTCCCGTGAAAACGCGTTGAATCCTTTCCTCGTCATGCAGGCGAACTTGTATGTCACACAGGTCGGTCATGTTTATTTATCTTCATCTTTCCATCGCCGAACACTTCAGTAGCAACTGGTTCGATTTGTGATCGAGCAATACCGCGATGAATTGGTCATGTCACTACAGGGCAATCTCGATGAACAGCGGGCTGCAGAGGACCGTGAGGTTGTCGCCAGGGATCTTCTCAACATTTTGCATAGGTTTGCATCTCTGTTACTTCAGCCATTGAGAAATTTGTAACTTTTTTCCAGTATTCCTATACAGTCTATCGCCACAAATGGACCCAGTTTGGTTCATAAAGTTCGATTCGTTGCATCAACATTGCTTGATGCTGTGCGAAAGGTGGAAACTGCACCCGCCTCGGCTGCACGGGCACATGCTTATCTCTGTCAGCCACATTTTCTTATAAAGCCTAGCCATATCCTGACAAATGCTACAGGGGATTTTCTGAGTATCCTTTCAGAAATTGAACGGAATTATCTGTGCGTTCTTCTTGCGATAGTATTGAAGCCAATTGTTCACTCCTATGTCCAGACTTGATGACGATCGAGACGGAACTTCGAGTGGAGATGGAATGGCCTTTGTAGCATAAGTTAATCGATGCAAGCTTGCAGAGCCCTATTCTTATACACTCGTGATTTTACTGATGATTTTCTCTAATATGAATGAGTCATATGTATTCTATTGGGCACTTGTAGTTAACTTAGAACTATCGGCAAAAGCCGACCAAGCTGTGATACGGTCTGTAATTTGATTGCAACTGAAATATGGATGTCCCAACCGATAGTCCTTCTCAACCACTGGAGTCAAATACTTCATTAACAGAGGAAGAGGCGATACGCTATGATCGCCAAATGAGGTTATGGGGGATAGAAGCCCAACAAAGGTAGTTGTCGGTTCATGTGTTGGAATTGGAAGGCTCTGATACTTGGAGATAGAATGAGGAATGCTATAATATTGGTGCTGCAACTGCGTGGTGTAGCTACAGAAACTATCAAAAATGTGGTGCTTGCAGGCATCGGAAAGCTAATAGTCGTCGACCATGAGGATGTCAAAGAGGAAGACCTAGGTTGTGGCTTCTTTTTCAGAGATGAAGACGTTGGACAGAAAGTGAGTGTAGTTCAATGTTCCCCTTCTCCCGGATACTCAAGGGTATATTTTCGTTCATCAAGAGACTTGATGTCGCCAAACCAAGAATCGAAAGCCTCAACCCCCTCGTGAATGTAGAGGTAGTTACCGATTTGCCTACGCTCGAGGGTGATGTTTTCGAAAACCTGGTCCAGAAGGTTGATATGGTGTGTATGACCGATTATGACAGGGAAAGCCTGGTACGCTACTTTTTGTCTTCCGGGCTTACTTTAAGTTCTGAATTTTTTTAATAAAACAGATCCGTATAAACGAAATCTGCCGGCGTTATAGGAAGCCCTTTTACGGTGGAGGTTCTTATGGTTTCTTTGGCTACGTATTTTGTGACTTACTAGAACATGAATATCTTTCGCCGTGAGTCATGTGGTCCTGCCTCTTCGACTTTGTTGATCACACATTGTCACCATTAGAGATCGTAAGGCACCGAAAGATTCACCTCGAAATATCAAAAGCAACGCAACGTATTGCCCACTGTCTGAAGCACTTCAATACAAGTGGACAGGGTTGTCCAAACGGCGAACCAAAGAGGTTAATCCAGCATTATTTTTCGCAATCTTGGGTACAGTTTCCTGCCTGTATTCTGATGCTTTGATTTTTTTTATCATTGTAGCGCTCTGGCAATTTAATTCCTCACACCAGGAGCTGCCAACGGACCCTGTTTCGGTTGCAGAAGTTCACTCCATTGCCAATTCCTTGATTTCAGCAGCCGATGTCAACAAGCAAGCGTTGACTGAAGTACCAATAGATCTCATCACGTAGGATTCCTTTCTGAGTGGAATTGTCTCTACTGATTCTGGGTTTCTCACTGTAGTTCAGTAGTAAATGGTGCAAGGCACGAGTTCAATCCAATTTGTGCGATTATTGGAGGCTTTCTCGGGCAGGACATTCTCAAGGCTCTGGGTGGCCGAGACCCTCCTATAGCGAACTTTCTCGTTTTTGATGGAAATACTGGAGGAGGCACAGTCTGTCGCCTCAATATGCCTACCGAGTCCATGTAATGCTTTATCAATGTCTGTATGCATTCTGTTCCTGGAAACTGCCGGCGTCAATGTTTGAGTAATTGGTCCGAAATCAAGAAGTGAGAGAAACCAGATACTGAGTCTTCATTTTGCTCTAGTCTTGCGTACCGTTGTAATAGGTACGCAATCAGATACGAGTATTACCACGCCAAGTTGCATCAATCAATTATTGGAGGCTTTCTAACTGCCCTCCAGTAGCAGCATCTCTTTTTGGGGAAGGGGCCCAAAGCAAAGTGACAAAGCCGGCCTGCGACGTGAAAATCTTTTCAAATAAGGTCAGCTCTTGTGTTTTGATGTGATTCTTTATGAGCTCATCTTGATCGCTTTCAACAATGTCTGGGTTGAGAGGTTCCGGTGTCAAACTTGGAAATAGCCATGTCCAATGTCAAGTGTGCACTTGGGAGCTAAATTTTCCAAAATCACATTCCGACCTGGGGTTGTTGTCGTTGACAACTTGCAGACCTCCATTTCCGCTCATACTGACTAGTCATTCCAACAGCAGCAGGGGGGTCTGACCGTGATGTGTTAATTAACAAGAGATTTTCTCCCACTTTGTGTTCTGACCGTGGGGATACAACTCCCATCCATTCGGATGTGTTGCGGGGCTTACTGTTTTTGGACGAAGCGTATGAAAAGATGGCACGGATTCACTGCCAAGGAAATCCTACCATTAGAGAACTGCTGATAGTGATTGGTCTAACATTGATTAACATTGGTGAGAGCAGCTTTTTTGAAATAGCTTTACTCAACGACGAGAAGATTCGTTGGGAAGAGGCTGCGAGGCACACCTACTTTCCTGAACAAGAACGCTCTTTTGGTGGCGGGCCGCGAGCAACGCATCCCTTGTAACATTTTTTTTGGTCAAGTAATGCTGTGGTTGATCTGCTCAACTATCTCCGATGAATTCACTGTCAATCTGAAAGGACGTTTAGCTTTTTATCAACGGTTTTATCAACGGCTACCCCGGACCCCGGGATTTTCCTTTATTGGAATGTGGAGAAGAATGATTTCACACATGCCATTGCCTGCTTCTTTACTGAATTGCATGTCAGGGGTTGCAAATGACAGTTTGGCAAGTCCTCCGGCTGCAGCGGGTTATCGACCTATGTACGGGAGTCCCGCACTTCTTTGTGGGTCAGTGGCCATGTCTTTTAATGATAATTCCTGATAGTATAGATTTTCCCTTTTTTCAATATATGTACATAAAAGATCCGATCCAGCTCCACATTGAACGTGCAGGTGGGGCCAGATTTGTTTGACTTAAAACTCATCATATGCATCCGTTGGAGTATCAGGGCGCTAATAAAACGATTTTGTGTATATGATGTTGCTCAAGGAACGGCTAGAAAGCTCTTTGAATAAATCAGCGTAACCTTGTTGTCTCGGTCCCTTTGTTGATCAGGTGGTCGGTTTAGATCAGGTACTTCCATTGTTGATAACCTTCGGTACCTTGTGGACTTTGACTCAACCCGGATGGCAGTGGAGATAACACTTGAAAGTAAACTTCTTGGTTCCGACCAACTGACCTCCGCTGACATCGTGGCAAGTGTTCACAGGAGTTGCCTCAGGGCTGAAGTCATCGCGAGGAAATGCAATTGTATCTTGTGGTTATTTTGATTGTAGCAGACAAAGATGATTGAATTACATTGAACCTCGTCTCCAACCGTCTTTTTGTTGAGAAACACCAGGATCGCATCTTTTGAATAAACTTTAATTACCGATACAGAAATTATCAAAACACTATTTGTTTGATCTATTGATAATCCTTGAACATTATTGTCAATTATTGTCAAGCACACATTTCGGACTGGTAGTCCATGATCCACTCGCGTTTGTTTTCTTGATGTCAAAGTCGAAAGATTCGTTTCCAAACGAAGATTGAATTTTCTCAGATAATAGATATCAAATATAATCCAAGTGGTCGATTTAACAATGAGTATAGGCGAGTTCCGAGCTCGCTTCTTCCCCCAGGCAACAACTACATGTCCCTGCGACAATTCCACCCTAGAGACAAGGGATCATATCCTATACTCATGCCCTAGATTCAACCAATCATGGAGACCACCAGACAGCTCTCTTGCCAGCATTCTCACCTTTCTAGAGGCCAACCCAGATGCATTCGCATTCTCCTTAGTAACTTCCCCCAGAAGATAGCTATCACATCTTGTCTCCTCCCCTGCACCCCCTACCTCATTGGTCTATGTCTCTGTGTATTTAAGTAGTGCATGTGTACTACCACGGCCTCCCTCCGCGGCCCGTGTAATAAATTGATAAAAAAAAAGATTTAACAATGAGTAGGTAGTTACTCAAAGTAATTGTCTGTGACGTTCAGCGTCACGTTAAGCACAGAGGTTATTCAGCAATTTCCAGATTGATGAAATATCAGTACGACTGCATTATTGTAGGTTCCGGCCACGCAGGAAGTAGTGCTGCTTATGCAGCTGTCCAGTCAGGTTGCAAGAGAGGTGAGAATGTTTTCCATCTCTGAGATGCATCCTTTTAATACTCTCAAGTCCTTGTAATCGATAAATGTCCCCCAGAGTGGGTGGGAGGAAATGGATATTTTACCGCTGGAGCTCATCGGACTGTCCACGAAGGTCTAGCAGATATACTGAAGCTCGTGTCCAATGTGACACCAGGCGAAGCATCTCACATTGATCTGGAACCTTATACTGAGGAGCAATTCACCTCCGATATACAGAGAATGACGAATGGGCGATCCGATTCAAAACTGATCAAGGAAGTTGTTAAAGAGTCGAGGAATACTGTTCAGTGGTTGAAGGATGATATCAATATTGATTTCACAATGTCATTCAACAGACAGGCATATGAGGTCAATGGTCGCCAAGTATTTTGGGGTGGTATGGCTCTGAGTGTCAGAAATGGCGGGAAGGGTCTCATTGAGGCCCACACCAGGGCATTAGCGAGGGCAGGAGTAGAAAGGATCTTCGATACAAGGGCCACTGATGTGATTATGGGTGATGGTGGGGTTGAAGGCCTCAAAGTTCTCCAGACTGGAGAAGATGGATGGAGTCAAGAAGTTGTTTTGACCACCCCTTCAATTATTCTAGCTGCTGGTGGATTTGAAGCAAGCAATGAGCTAAGGGGAAAGTATCTAGGAAAGGATTGGAAAATGGCAAGGGTCGGTACTTTTTTCCAAGTCAAGCTTCGTGTCGCGGATTATCACTGTGTTTCTAGGTGCGGGGAACGCCCTACAATACTGGTGACGGATTTGAAATCGCGAATCGCGTTGGTGCACAGATGACAGGCGACTGGGAAGGTTGCCACAGCACGTGCTGGGATGCCAATGCTGATGCTAATCAAGGGCATCGAGGACTCACAAACCAATTAACGAAGTGCGGCTACCCATTGGGCATTATGGTGAATGCCAAGGGCGAGCGATTTGTAGATGAGGGTGAAGATTTTCGCAATTATACATATGCGAAATTCGGTCGGGCCATTCTAAGTCAGCCCGGAGGGTTTGCTTTCCAGATTTGGGATTCAAAGGTGACTGCAACGTTAAGACAAGAAGAGTATGGAGATGGTGTGGTAGAGAAGATTTACAATGGGACCATACAGGGGCTTGCCGCATCACTAGTCGAGCTAGGTTTGGAACCCTTAGCCAAGGACAGGCTTGTGGCGACAATCCAAGATTTCAACAAGGCGGTGGTAGCATACCATGTTCGGAATCCCGCCAGCAGCTGGAACCCAGCAATTAAGGACAACAAAGGAACCACTGATCTAGCATTGCCCAAGTCAAACTGGGCCCTGGCAATTGATGAAGCGCCATTTATGGCAGTCAAAGTTGCGTGTGGAATCACATTTACATTTGGTGGTGTTGCAGTTGATCCCATGACAGCTGGTGTGATGGATGAAAGGGGAAACCAAATTTCGGGGCTTTTTGCGACTGGGGAGATGGTTGGCGGATTATTTTATGGAAACTATCCTGGAGGAAGTGGCCTGACTGCAGGTGCTGTCTTTGGGCGCAAAGCTGGAAAGAGTGCTGCCCGAAGAGCTGCCGAGGTGGCTAGATCAAGTTCTGACATCATCAATTAGCTTTAGCTTTACATTCCCACCGTCTTTGCACAGGCGGCCATGTTATTGGCGCAAGTAGTTCAGAAAGCAGTCGCTTATCACGGTGCTGCTGTCCCAGTCAGAGAGAATGACCCATTGCCATATATTTTGCCAGACCAGTCGCGCGGTAGTCAGCTTTTCAGGACACCACCGGACACACCTGCATCGAGGACCGGACCCCCGCGTTCCTTGTCATTCGCGTACTCCCTCCCTCAGTCGCCGTCCAAATATGACACCAGCAACACACAGTTCGATCTCGGTGACCATTCATACACCAGTTCTGATTTTCGCGGCGCTCTGGAATCAATTCCTTTGCGCGACAAAGATAGAAAAGGAAAACGCCGAGAAAGTCGCAGCGACGACGGAAGGCCTGTCAGTCACTTCACTGATTCGCCTCAGGATGAGACTTCGCGGAGCGCAGTTCTGCGCAAATCTCCAGAGCTGAGCAGTCTCCCCGAAGAGGATCAACATCCCACTGACAGGGATGGACCTGGAATGCTTGATGACAGCCCTCAATTCCTGAACGAAAACTCACCCCAAAGGCACGACGAAATCCGCAATTCTATCTTTACATCACAAACCAGACAACTGTCCAGACCACGACGCCCCCCCTCTCTCCCTCTGACACATCCCGAGAACAAAGGAGGCAAGGCCAAGTGGGCAAAATTGCGATCACTATTTCCCAGTGTCCAAAATTTCGGGAACGACAGAGAAAGCGCTGACTTGAGTTTTTCATCCATCTCGGTCCCCAAGGTCAGCATCACGGATGAACTCATCACTGGTGGCCTCTCTACGTTGATGCTGCGGCTTTATCTGGAGAGAGATGAGAAAGGACGCAGGAGAGTTCCAATTCTTCTTCATAGATTGCGAATCCGTATCAGTGACAGTTATCATCCTACTGAAGAGAAGAAGACCGTCTTTCGTATTGAGTGTGAATATGCAAATGGTGCAGCACGATGGGTTATATATCGTCAACTCCGTGATTTTTTCTCGTTGCACACACACTATACGGTATCCAATATGTATAATCGTCTTGGTGATCAGCTTCCAGAGTTTCCTGTTACCAGTGAGTTGTCATTATATCCACAAAAAATGTGCTTAACTTCCGTGATAAGGTCTTCCTTATCTCAAGAAATTCCTGAAGAAGGAGGATGCCGGCGTTGACCGACCCTCTTTTGCTCGACTGAAAAGAGAAACTTTGGAGACATATCTTATCAAACTCATGCGCGCAGTTGTATGTGGACAGTCCCACGGATATTATTCAAAATTGCTAAATCCCTCATCAGATGTTCCATCCGTCATCCAACAGACTATCTGCCTTCTTGGAGGTCAGTGCTCTTTCAATTTCTCTCGCGCAGTCAGGTGGAGCACAGTATAAGGGAGGATATCTGCAAATCCACGCAACCAACAATGGTGGAGGCGGGTTTGGGAGGAAAGGGATCAGCTGGCAAGCAAACAAGGAGTTTCGCTGGTCTGCTGTTCGGGAAAGTTATTTGGCTGTAGTCGATGAACCCGGAGAGGTCTGCTTTGTTGATTGCGTATAGCGAAAAATACTGACAATGGGAAATCTAGGTTACTGTATGGGACGTTTTCCTTTTCGATCCCGACTTCAAGATTGAACGACCAAAGCGCTATTATCGACAGGGTTTTGGAAATCTGATTCATAATGGATTGGCCACCATCGAACATCCTGTGTTATCGCCAATGAAACCTGAATTCGAAGAACCGGATTACCAGGCCTTTGAACAGCAAAATATGCATCCAGCTAACTCACTTTCGAATGCCCACCACAATTATTCTGAAAGTGATGGCCGCTCTTTGTTAGGGTCCTTTAGGTCACAGTTTTCTAGGTTAGCTTCGCCATCAGACCACCGGAAGAATCATAGTAGAGCACGACAAAATGAGACGGATGACCACCATGAATCTGATTCTTCAGGTGCCGTCTTGTCTCCTGTCTATGCTCAAACAACAATCTTTGACCCTTCCATCAACCTTAATCCTCTCGTTCTATCGGGTGATTCGCAGAGTTATAATCAGTCTAGACAGGTGGCCATAAAGAAGGGAAAAAATCGTGACGACGTTTCTAAGCACACATTTTACATCATCAACTCCCAGATGAGATTAAAACTCTATGCTAAAACTGAAGTATGCCTTGTTATCTTCTTTCCTCGACTAGCAACTGAATTGCTATTAGCGCCAAATGCTCCAATGGATTACTGCACTCGAAAAGAGCGCCTCATCCAGCATATACACCGGTAGAAACAGGTTCGATAGTTTTGCTCCAATTCATCTCAATGTTGCTGCGCAATGGCTTGTTGATGGTGTGAGTCATACCTCATTTCAGTGGTTTCAAATGGTGCCGACTAAGATCCTAGCGAGATTACTTCTGGAATTTGTCTCGTGCTATACTGCTTGCCAAAGATGTGATTTATATCCATGACTGGTGGCTATCCCCAGGTCAAGTCTTTTGCACTGCCGACAGTCCAGCCACTGATTTGCTTAGAGCTGCTTTTACGAAGGCCAGGTAAGGAAAGATATCGGCTAGACCGCCTGCTCGAAAGGAAAGCCAAGGAAGGCGTCAAAATATACGTCATTCTCTAGTATGCTATCTCTTTGACCTGCTTTTATCAAAGCCTCACTTTTTCCAAGTCAGGAGGTGTCTAATCGAACGACCCCGACTGACAGCAGGTCGGTGTAAATATGGCGACTGGTTGCAAAATTTCTGATTCATCTAAGCTATGCCAAGCAACGACTGATGAGTCTGCACCCTAACATCATGGTCCAGAGGTCGCCTTCTCATTTCCAAACGGGGACCTTCTATTGGGCTCATGTATGCTTACACCCTTCCATCACCTCCTTGAATCACATTCTCATTCTAGCATGAAAAAATGTGTGTCATCGATCAAGCGATCGCGTTCATGGGTGGAATAGACCTGTGTTTCGGACGGTGAATTCTTTCCTGCATTGAAGCATCTATGTCAGAAAGTTAACTGGCAGGTCCAGATGGGACACACCACAACACGTGCTAACTGACGATGACGGTACTGACCAACCTGAAATCTGGCCAGGTATCTCCAGTACTTGTCGCCGCCCTTTCATTAACACTTAATTCATTTGACTAGGCAAGGACTACAGCAACCCTCGCATCCTGGACTTCCATACCCTCAATAAACCTGAAGAAGATATGTACGATCGAACCAAGTGTCCTAGGATGCCTTGGTATGTTAGCCATACAACGTATAGATTCGAAGCTGATATATTGTAGGCATGACGTGGGATTGCAGGTTGTCGGACAGCCGGCGCGAGACCTTGCCCGCCACTTTATCCAGAGGTATGATTATGATCACTATTTATTTGTAGTTTATTACTTATCGAATCGACAGATGGAACTATCTGCTGAGAATCAAGGTCTATACATGTCTGGTTCAGTGTCTTCTGGCCACTCAGTCATGGTTCTTCACAGAATCACACGCGAGTAATGTCGTTCTTATTGCCGCCGCCTGAATTCAAGCTCGGTGAGTTGACGCAGATGGGCCTCACGGGAACATGTGAGATGCAAATTTGTCGGTCCGCGGGCCCTTGGTCAATGGGTACGCCGAACAAGGTCGAGCATTCAATCCAGAATGCCTATCTTAAAGGTTTGTCAGCAGCATCCAATGGCCTATCAGGTAATTTTATAATTGTTCTGCAGCAATTCAAATGTCAGAACATTTTGTCTATATCGAAAACCAATTCTTCATAACGTCGTGAGTCCGTCCCGACAGTACACCCTTTCATCTGCTCTGACGTGTTTGCTTAGGACTACGGTCCACGACGTGAAGATCGAAAATGACATTGGGAATGCACTCGTACATAGAATCATCAAAGCTCACAAGGACAGGACGCCATGGAAGTGCTGCATCGTGATACCCCTTTTACCAGGCTTCACCTTCCCTGTCGACCATAGTGACGCCAGTGCAGTAAGTCTTTACCTAATTCTATTTAAAATCCACTCAAGATAATTGAGATCCGGATTATCCTGGAATGTCAAAATAGAACTATTGCACGCGGACCAAATTCCATTTTTTCAAGGTTAAGAAAAGAAGGCATAGACGTACGTCCACGAGTGCTTGAATCTAGATAGGCTCTGAAGACGGACAATAGCCTAATGATTATATATCTATCTTCTCACTGCGAAACTGGGCAAGAATGCGCGGAGATGTCTTAACAACTGAGCAGGTCCGCAGTCTTTGCTTCGATATCCTGATTGACTAAGCTCATTCGTGTGAACAGGTGTATATTCACGGCAAAGTGTGCATAGTTGATGATCGCTTGGCAATCATAGGCAGTGCCAATATTAACGAACGGTCTCAGCGAGGTGATAGAGATTCGGAAATAGCTGCTGTGGTCAAAGATACGGATATGATTGACGGGTATGATTTGTTCTGCTAGGCCATAGATTTGATGCTCATTGCTTGCAATGGAAGCACGATGGCAGGTCGACCTTTCAAATTTGGTCGCTTTGCACACAGTTTACGGGTGCGACTGATGAGGGAGCACCTTGGAGTCAATGTTGATGCTCTTGATGAAGAGGGCTTGAAAGTGTATGGCCCTATGGAGTCAGAACATGACCAAAAGCTATGTAATCCAGAAGGCATTCAACAGATTGGGAAAGTTGTAAATACGACTCAGAAAGTGGAGCACGTGCATCACACTAGAATCATGGATGCCACCAAGTCCTATCTAGATGGTATCAAGAAAGGCAGGCTGCATTTCAGCCACCACTTGCCGATCATTTACGTTGTGGTTTTGTAGTGGGTACTCACATAGAACAAGATGCTTCAAGAATAACATCAAAGGGGCTTTCCACAGCCGGGCTGAAGCAGAAGAGTGATGAATCTGTTGTTGAAGATGCCATACTTCAGGCAGAGCGCAAGGATTTCACTATGGAGGGGAAAGAGAGGACAGGGTTCGCAAGTTCTGAAGTGCCCACTATCGAAGAAAAAACGATGGCAAATGGGCGTTCAGGTTTCCCCCAAGCTGATTCCATTATCTCTGCACACAAGCTCACCGACAATTTGAGAAGATGTGACAATACAGATGCTTTGAGATATGTCGCAGAATCGATTGCAGATGACACAGCCAATGATTACCAGCAGTCAAATATTGACGAGCGTGACTCGAGCAGAAGCCCTGTCCAGAAGCACGAGACGGTCAAACTCAAGACAATGTGGACAGTACCGATTCACAGGCCACGTGTGGACCCATATGAATTTGAAGATCCCATCTCGGAGGTTTTTTGGACGGATGTATGGGTTGCAAGTGCTGCATACAATGTTCGTCATTCTCTCGTTCCTTGTTTGATGATCGTCTCAATGTTGGCTTGCCTTCAAGACGGAGATATATCGCAAGGTCTTCCATGCTATACCAGATGACACTGTGACCACCTGGAAGCAATACAAGGAGTTTGTAGCTCACCACGAACGTTTAAGGAAGCCAGTCAGTCCTCTCTTACATTCTTTTATCTCCATTCGCTGATTGGATGGTGATTAGAGCTTGGAAGCAGATGAACCCATGGCTCAAATTTCCTCCGAGATTGCGGACGAAGGCTCACCGGCCGTGGCCGTCTCCCAAGATATCAACGATGGTGCCACTGAGACTAGTCGAGAGAATAACAGTAAACAGCAATGTACACCTCATCCTCACTTACCCTCAAGCGATGGGGAGCGCTGCCGAAAGGCAACAAAGGGGAGTGAGCCTTTCGAAAAATGGGAACGGGATGAAATGGAGGATCTGTTGTATGAATTAAATGGACATTTAGGTATTATTTTCACACCATCAAAAAATTGAACTCATCTCGTGTTTTAGTTGTTTATCCCACTCGGTTCCTGGAGGATGAAGACATTGCCAACAATTTTTTGTTCAATGCAGATAGGTTTGTGGTTTTGTGATTCAGGTAGATGAATTGTTTAATATTGAATTCTCCAGACTTTTACCTCTCCCCATTTACAATTAAACTTTGACATAGGTTTACGGAAGATATAGATATTTCATAAAAAATAATCAACCTATTATCTACCCTTATTTTGAGACCAGTGCATTTTTCCCAATTTGGGAGGATCAAATTTGTCTATCCATGAAAAAATGAAAGACTGTATCTCACTGCTGACCGATGATCAGACTTATATTCCCCAAGAAACCTCTCAGCTTTTTCAACTCCACGCTCTCCTGACATCGTCAATTGTACAATCTCTGTTGCACCACCATCCCAACGAACTAGCTAACGGAGACAGACAAGTTCCCTCTGAATGGCTTACCTGGCAAAGTTGGTGCCAAGGCTCTCCCCGGAGATGGCTCGAGCTTGTTCATTACTATATAGCTGGCACCCAGTGCGTTTTGATTATCTTGTTCATTGTGCGTGAGGTTATAGATGATCAATGATCATAGATTATCTCCCATCCCAACTGCACTATTGAGTCTTGTGAGCGGAATCCGAAAAGTGCAATTACCCAGAGATCCTATCAGCATGGATGCTCTTCTCGCGATGAGACAGACGGGAATGTCACCAAAGAAAGCACACGAAGTCAGTCGCATGGCTCACTATGTCCTTGCCACAATCAAGGTCAACGCTTGGGACCCGAAGAGCTTAAGAATAGTTGACGTCGGTGCTGGCCAGGTCTGTATGCCCTTATCTGCATAGTGGTGTCAAACGGTAAAACCTTCATAAAGGGTTACCTGACAAGAGCGCTCAAGGCGCTATTGCCACGAACGCGTATCCTTGCTTTGGATGCGGATAAAGCTCAGACTGTCGGAGCTCAACGCTGGGAACGTCAGTTATTGCCTCCCCCTACTCCTACTACTCAAGAAAAAAATCCATCGATAACACATAAGACGATCCATATCACACCCAAGAAATTGTTCGAGACTGTCGACGAGTGGATCAAAGAGGAGGAGGTTGTCTCGCCAGAGGAAGATAGACGAGAAGAAATTCCGGTTCTTCTTGTTGGTTTACATGCTTGCGGTTCTCTCACCCCTGATATTATACGGACATTTGGTCAGTCGCGGCCGAGTAACAAAATGTGGAAATTTGCGGCCGTTGTGGTTATTGGGTGCTGTTATAATTTGATGAATCCAGGAGGCAAGAACTTTTGCGTTTTTTCTTGACCAGAACATCATGCTCGAGAGACTCATTCATATTTAGATTTTCCGTTATCCAGATACATGTCGAGTCTTACTCCACCCATCGATCTACCAACTTCAGCCTACCACCTTGCAGCTCAGATTCCAATGCAGTGGTTAATCACTGATTCTCCCCTCACTGCTGCTCCATCTGTGGAGCTGGCCCTTCGGAAAGTTACTTGGCGAGCCTTGCTGGGGAAGAAAATTCGGAACCTAAAGGGGGTATCGATTACAAACAACATCGTGTCCAAGTCTTCTCACATCGCTATAACGCCTGGACAACAACTCCCCTGGTCACGTTTGCCTGAAACTAAAGCACGAGGTTGTGATTTTCTGAATGAATTAGGGACCGGTGCCACAAACGAGATGCGGAAGCTCGGCAGGCTGAAAGATACAGCATATCAAGACTGGGAGACGTTCATAGATCTGGCAGGAAAGAAAATGGTTGCTGATTTCAGTTCTGATGCTAACGAATTGGAGAATGAACGAGACATTGGACTGGAGCGACTTCTAGAGGTTGTGCATACTTTACGATGCCTCATTGGGCCCATTGTCGAGAGTGCTGTCGTTCTCGACCGGAAGCTGTGGATAGATGAGATATGTTTCGAGAAGCGTAAAGATGTCAAGGCAGAGATTGTCAACCTTTTTGATCAGGCTACGAGAAGCGGGAGGAATATTGCCATTGTTATAGCTCCGTCGATGCCTTGGTAGAATACACAAGCGGACTATACACGCATTTCCTATTGCTATTGTAGGCCAGGCCAAATCCATCAGAGATCAGACTCAGCTGTCGCCTCTTTGATTCTTTGTTACCATGTCGGTCGACTTGCAGAAACTGACTGTACCGCGACTCAGAGCTCTGTGCAAAGAGAAAGGGCTGACTGGATACTCAAAACTACCCAAATCTGTGCTTATCGAAAAACTCGCTGCTGCTACTGTTTGCCCAGCTTCCTCAGTGACTATTACGCGACTTGAACAACCGCCCAGTAAACAGAATGCTCCTCCCAAGCAGAAACAACCCAAGGACTCCCGAGCAACAGTTCAAGTAACGACGCAGGCCGTAACTTCCAAGAACTCGAGCCTCGATCAACAACTCAGCGTCAACCCCAATGCTTCTGTAAACGAGAAGAAAAAGACAAATGGTGTGGAGGAAAATCTCCTTGATGTAACAGCGAGACAGGGAATGAGTCCAATTCATGTTCTACAACCATCTCAAACGCCGCAAAATGCTGGTCCTATGCCTTCCTTCTTCAGGGATACAGCCGAAAAGCCTTTGCCTAGAATAACGAGACCCGGCATAATTGGAGAGTCACCATTGAAGAGACAGAAATTATCAGATGATCTCAACCAAAATCAGGTATCACCGCAAATGGCGGTGTCGCACTTACAAGCTTCTGCTACAATGCAGGGACATATGTCGCTTGCAGTACAGTCTGTTGATAAGGACAAAAGTCAAGCGATAAAGCGTATGCCCAAGAGGACGGCAATAACGAGGAAGAAGTATATCCCTTTGATTGTTAAATCAAAGGATACCTCTGTTTCTGATCTGACGCAGAAAACGCGACTGGCAGAGCTGGCGAAAAGTCATCATCCAACCACTCATGGCTCGTATTCTGCCTCAGCTGCAATCGACTTTAACGATGGGTTTTTCTCTATACCAGTAGGTGTACCAGTAGAGGCAGAACTCTCCTTCAAGGCGATCACGTTCCCACCGCCTCTCTCACAACGCAAATTCGCTACCAAGCTGGCTATTATTTTACGCGACATCAACACAACCGATATGTCGAGTCTAACAATGACATCACGTTTATTCAGATATTCCGCGTATTTATCTGCAGCGAGTCATCTGAAGCGATGGTACCCTGGTAAAAGGTTAGATACCGTATTGAGCATGGAGGGTGTGTCGTGTGATAGAATGAGCTTGTGGCAGTATAGGAAAATGAGGGAGAAAGAAGTCGAGGAGAGGAAGAATATTTTGAGCAGGAGGGTGGGGATGAGTGGAAGTGCACAACTTTTGGGTAGGCTTATTTGTTGGGACGTGGGTGTGATAGAGGATAGTGTTTGGAGGAGGGATGATGTGAAGGGGCTCATCGTGACACTGCGGTAGGGTTTTCTTATTTTTATTCTGTGCCTCGTTGTATCGGACAGCTGAGCGAGTCATTCAGATTCTTGTTGACAAGATGTTATTTCTGTGTGTCTTTGAATCGTGATCTGGAGGAGGTGAGGCAAGAGACGATCACTGACGTGCGGGAAGTCGTCAAGGGCGAGATTTGGTGCATAACGGTAAAGAAAAGAAATGGAAGCAGGAGATTGGTCAAGTTTTTCGTCCTGGAAGCAACTTGTGAAGTCATCGGGAGTCCTGTTGATCTTGACCAAAGTCTGCCGTCGCGGGAAGACTGGTCCGAGTATATAGAAAATCATGTGCTTGAACATGGCGCAGAGAACACGAAAGCGCTTGTGAATCATATACGGTGGACGAATCATGAAGAGTATGATCACGGAGTTAGCAAAGTCTGGTTGAAGCGGGTAGAGGAGGAAGGTGGAATCGGGAAGTTGAAGAGGGCAGTTGCGAGGAGATATGTACTGGCGTGCACAATGGCGAATAGGTAATGCTCTCCTTTTTTCGTGAAATCCAGTTTTTTAGTGTGCTTTGATCAGCTTGAGTGGGCGACACATGACTTCAAATGAGATGGAGCAAGAGCTGAGCGGCCTTGCGAATAAAAAAATGCCAATTCATCAGAAGGCAAAAGGGACAAGGATCAACCTTTTTGTGCCTGCGTGAGTTTTTTATCCTTACTATGTACTCATTTTTTTGCTGACACAGTCCAATTTACTTGTGTACAGGCATCATCACGTTGAAAGTGTGCATTTCAATTCTTCGATGAAATGCCCATTGCATCCGGCGCTAGCGGTGGTGCAAACACCGTCACGGGAATACTTTATTCTGAGAGAAAACGGGATGCAGATTGGATGCGAGGAAGAAGGGGTAGCGGAGATTTGGATGGAAATTATTGGTTGCGGTCTGTTAGGGGAGGATAAAAATAAGTTTTGATGTGATGATCAAACACTTGCTTTTGGACTTTGTTTTAGTTCCACAATTGCACTTATACGCAGCACTCTTGAACTGATTATCTGTATAACACGCTGCTATCCAGTCAGCCTTGAGCGTCTTCTTCTTCTTTTTTCTTTTCTTGCGCTATACCTGGGCTGATGATTCTGGAGAATGGGGAGTATGACTTATCGAAATTATTTGCGCTGATTGCAGAGTTGGGGGAGTCATTGAATGAGAACAGGAGTCTGGCGGTGTCTTCGTACACGCAAGCCACGAATGTCAAGGTAAATACGATCAAGGCAGTTGCAGGAAAATTTGTTCAGCCAAGATCTGTTAGGCGCAGGCGATTCACTGTCAAACTGGATTCGTCCTTCGTAGGTAGATACCTCTGAATGCTGTCTCATGGGAATGTCGATTTATGTTACATAGGTTTAATTTGGATAAGACTCAAGGTTTGGTAATTACCACGGCTGAGAGAGCTTGGCATTGATGATTGGATAGAGGAGTATGAGGCGGAATTGGAAAGGATGAACGCAGCTGTATCGGCCGAGAACCAAATGCTGCAACACGACAACAAGCAGCTGAGCTCGTTAGTCAAGGAGTACGAGCAAACGCTGGAATCGGTGATGAGTCAAGTATCCTTATTCTCTTCTCGCGTTCTCAGCTCAATTAAAGTTGCAGGTGCATTTCGAAATCGAGCGGTATTTGCAGTTTAATTTGTTGGCTGACGTACGCTAAAAAACGATATCGAAAAGCGAGATGTACAAGACCGAGAGCTGTCCTTGATACGTGAATATGAAACGAAATTGCTGGCACGAGAAGAGGGAAATGCTGCACAAGAGCTGCTGGCAAGTACAGCGTTATCTGCCTCCCTCTCGAGATTATCCAATGTCCTTCGGGGCCTCCTCCGAATAGAGTCGGGTGAAGATGATGAGGGGCCACCAGCAGAAAGGACGTTGGAGGAGGAGGAAGAGCCGTGGAATGTTACGCTGGCGGCCGAACATTCGATGGAAAGAGAGATTGAATTAGCGAGGTTACAGGCAGAGAATGAACAGTTGAAGCAGATGTTGGGGATACTTCCGACGCGGATGCCGGAGAGCCGATTACAGGGGGATTATAGACCAATGCTGAGTCTGACAAAAGAGGGCAGATATGTGTCGTACGGACGAGGGTCAGCGCCGTGAATAATGTTAAACTATTTCATATGGACGGTGGCTCTAAACTTAGCTCAATGCTGATCTCATCCAAGCTTGCTTCCTCCCACCTCAATGTTTCTGTCCTTCAAGTCTGGCACCAGAGCTCATGCTAGAAATGAGCAGAAACAGAGACAGAAACAGGGGAGGATGTCGCTGGGCTCGGTGCCTCCAGCAGGCGGCAGGAAGGAAAATGAGCATCCAATCTCGGAATTTGCTCAGCCAGTCTGGTCGACTCGTCCCCACGATCCTTTTGCCTCTTCTCCCCTCACTCATGGTCCTATCTCGTCTCGTCCGTCCACCTCGTCTGGTATTCCCAGTAGCCACACCAGACAAGCCCAGAGGGGGGGTATGTTCACGGCTGCATCCGATGCTCTCGGCTTAAGACTTGGTCTTGTCAGAAGGAAAGATTCTGCTCCGAAACATTCTCCTGACCCGGCTGTACTCCCAGATGTCGTTGGAATTGCTGCACGACAGAGGGAGGAGGAAGAAGAGGAACGGAATCGCCTGCGCGTAGAGGCTGCGCAGGCTATCGGTCTCGTCGACATGGAGGTGCAATCGTATAATATTGATGATGACGAGGAGGACGAAGAGACGCTTACAAGTCCTGGAGATGCTCATGGCCCCTCAGAATCGGTACACTCCACGAATGGAGTCGGAACTTCAATGTTCGCACCGCAGACAACTTTTCCACAGGGCCATGGCTCGAGTACTTCTGCCTCTATGTCGTGTCCTATGACTGTTGGTCGCTACCGCTCTGGTTCCTCGGGCTTGGGGGGTGGTGGCGGAGATCACAGTCGTTCCAGCTCTGCCAGCTCGATGCCAGTGCCTACATACCCTACGACCGTGTCTTCACTCACTCAATGGCAACAACTTCATAGCATGATACCCAAATACTACCCTCCTTCCTCGCTTCGCATCCTCACACTCTCAAACTCAAAGAGTTGGAAGGTTCGGTACATTATGCTCACATCTCCGACTGCGATTATTACGCATGCGAAGACTCCGGCAGTTTCCTATCTCCACCTATTCAAGGATTCCAGACCGGACGAGAAGGAGCTAGAGAGACTTGTGATTAATGAAGACAGCATCGTGTCCGTACCCGACGACGAAGTTGGCAGGAGGAGACATGTCATCAAAGTGGAGGGCGTTGAAGGTAGCACCTATAATGAGGAGCTGAATGTCGAGGAGTCTAGTCGAATCATGTGGTTCTTGCAAATCGAGGAACATGCAGAATCGCAGAAGTGGATCTCTGGTATCAGGAACACCATTCTCAACCAACGGTATGTTGACACTGACTCTCAAACTGATGGTTGCTTGGTTCATCTTGTGGTGTTAGTGCTCTTCGGGCTAGTTTGATGTCTGTAACAGGTACAAATCTTGGTGTCAACGATCTTCGTGGAGACATCGATGTGATGCTCTCCATGCGCGCGCAAGGACGCCTGAGCTCCAGTATTCGGCAGCATCGGCGTACAACACCGTTAACTGCCCCCACTGTTGTCCATGTCGAACCAAAGTTTTTATCCCCATCTGGGCATCCGCTCTTAAAAGCTCCAGCGCCAAAGGCTATCACTGTTTCGGCCGTATCAACTCTCAAAGACTTATTTTCGGGTTCCCGGTCTCGGTCTGCGCCTCGTACTGCTTCAGTTGATACACCGAGAGTGTCATCACAGCATCATCCAATACAACAAGGAGTAAGCTTGGATTCGGGGAGAGGTAGGACGAACAGTAATCTCAATGGTGTACGTCAATTTGCTACATCTAATGCACAATCCCATTCGAGTGGAGCTACCACTATTACTACCTCTTCCATTCTTCGGCCTAGTTCAACTGTATTCATCTCATCAGTCGCTCCGGGAGTTGGGTTAGACCAGCATATCATTCATGAGAAGGAAGAACAGGAGGGCCAGTCCTCTTTAAGTATCGCGAACACCCCTCCAGTAACACCAGGTTCACCGATTTCATCCGGGAACACGCGAGCAACCAAGGCCCTCTCACTTGGTTCAATATCATTACAACCACCTCCACGGAGCAAGCGATGGACATCTACCGCAGCCATAAGACCACCATCACCAGCTTCTTCTCTTACTAGTCCTACCATTGGTCCGCAATCAGAGCCGACGTCAGTTGAGATATACAAGAATGTTCAGTTGAATAATACAACAGGAAGTCTTGGGGCATTGAGTTATTCACATTATTCACACCACGACAAGGATACAGAACTGGGTTCTGAACCTGGAAGTCCGGCAACGAACTCGATGATGAATGGAAGCATGGATTCTCATCATGTTCGTTATCGGAGCCTACAGTCACCTTCAACACAGTCAGTCTCAACATACAGCGCAGCAACGTCGATTGGAGGTGATACATTACTGTTGGGTGGCACTCAACCGACAGGTTCAGGTCAAAGAGTGAGAAGGTGGTCACGACAAGGCCAGGGATCGTTGCTTCCAATAACATCACTTCCTGCTGGACCTCCACCTAATCCACCTTCCAATGCTCAGCCAAGCTCTCCTAGTCATTCTGTGTTTGGTGGTGGTGTGGATAGAACGAACAGTTGTGCATCATCGGCCATTTCGTCGCCAAGTAGGCAGAGTGTCGTGTCTAGTCTTCCGTCATTCTTGAAGCGTACTTCTGTGTCTAGTGTTGGGACGACAAGTACAAGTACCTCGCATTCTGGTAATGGTCATGGCCATAATGCTGGATATGTGGCAAGAGGCCTCAAATCGCATAGATCATCAATGCCTCCTCCTAGACCTGCACCTACATCCGCATTGCCACCGGCCCCTGAAGAGCAAGACCTACAACAACTTTCTTACAATCCTCCGCGAAATCAGAACCTGATTCCAAGCGTCCTTCAAGGTCGTAGTCGTCCACGGTCCGTTGATTCTTCCGTTCCGAGTCCCATTCAAGCCAAACGTGGTTTTATCACGGGGAGAAGATTAGGGCTGTCTGTAAATACACACAGTAAACCCTCTCCTTCGAGTAGTCTCCTTCTCAGACCCGATGAACTTGGGGAGGTCAATGAGTCACCTCTCTTGTCAACCTCGTTCAGCGGTTCCTCGGGGTTGCCAAGATTAATTCCTATCTCTGCTTCACCTGATGATATTTCTGCTCATGTTGAAGTAGGATGCAGCTCTGCGCCGTTCCCACCTCCCAGTGGTCCTCTGCCCCCCACTCCTTCCTCTGTTGATGATAATAACACGAATTCAGCGAACGCTGTCTCTGGATATACATTACTCAGACAGCGATCACGTATCCATAGCGCTCCATCGCCTTCGTCGCCTTCGACCAGCCAAGATGCTGGTACTGACGTTTCTGATGCTGGCGGTGTTCGTGCAACCTCTGTTCAGGCATTGCGTGCTATATCCAACATGACCTCAACTATACCCTCAAATAATTTGCTTTCTCCTCAACCCATTCCCATCCCATCCCACCATCTTCAGATCCGATCATCACATACCGCTCAATTCCCCCCTCCTCGTTTTCGTCATTCCTCTTCAACTGGCAGCTATGATAGTCGCCATCGTCATCATCACTTGGTTCAGTCACCGTCTTCATCATCACCACCCGCAACAGTACCCCATTCTCCTTCATCTCCCTCTTATGCGATACTATCATCATCCGACGACGGTAACTTTTCACGACAGCCCCTTATCATTGGTGAAAAGATCATACATATGCAAGACGAAGCGAGTTTTCTCAATCTCGTATCAGATACACCGATTTCTCCTACCTTTCCATCCTCTCCTTCGTTCAGTGTTGGATCTTCGTCTTCTATGACCATAGGGCAAGGGGCCTCTGGCGTGGGCATGCCGATTCAACCGGCTATATCCACTTTTGAAATGACGTCTCTTTCTCCACCTCCGAGGAAAAACTCGAAGCCAATGGCGGTTGTGGCTGAGCATCGTTATCATCCTGCAGCAGCAGGGTTGACAACGTCCTCGTCCCCACATACTTCTACCACTTCTATTCCTACTGCTACGAAGCCGTGTCCGCCTAGAACGCCTTCAAATCCGTCAATTTTTGAGGATATTTTTGGAGTTGAAGCTAGGAGGAACGAAGCGATTGAGCGAGTGTCATCACCACTACCCATACTCCATTGTCGTGATCGTACCTTTGGGCCCTCTGACTCTCCCTTGTCTTTCCAAGACAGAGAAGATATCAAAGAGACTCAGAAGCCATCTGTATCATTATCACTTCCTCCTTCTCCTTCTCCTTCTCCTTCACCTCCTCCTTCTCCTTGAGTGGCAAATGCTTGACGAAGTGAGCGCGAGTGACCTCCGCCTGATAAAAAAATTAGTGGATCACCTTCAGGCTTTGTTCAATCCACTACATTTAATAGAAGCACTTGGATCGTTTCTTTTCCTCGAATTTGTTTGTATTTGCCTTGTATTTACCTTGTTGTATTCAAGAAATTTCATGGTTTGAATCCCTCATTGCAGTTTTTCAGCTTGAATGACAGAAGCATACAAGATATTAGAGTACAAAAAGTATACTACCTATAGATACACAAGTATGAAAGCATCCCAAACGAATCATGCAAAACTATTTTCAACATCAGCACTATCCTCGCCTTCAAGAGCAGCGAACTAGATTTGAGAAAATGAGCGACATATCCGAATAAAACGAGATACTTTTTGAAACTCACAGTCAAGAAAGCGGCAGGACGATGCTCTTCAGCCCAGAACAACAATGGTGTATCAAGTATCATATTATATGAAATATTCGGTGACCAGAGTTGAGTCAACCCAATACCATAGTTCCAGACACGTCCTTCAGGAACCAAAGTCATACCGAGGATACGATCAGACAAAAGAAGCTGGACACGCTCGGACATATTAGGATTAAAGCCAGGCGGGTTGACGGATGTATCCTGATTTTTACGACCCCATTCGAAGCCAGCAACCGTTAATGAGTGAGCGGATAGTGATACAGAACCTGGCGTAAATGAAGCCGTGACACAAATCGAAGATGATCCCCATTCAGGATGTTCGGCCATAAGCTTGGCCTGAGTGGTAACATCTGTAGGTGATAAGTGCGGTATCTCGAGGGACTGCGTCTTGACCCATCCGAGAGGTTCGAGATCCTTCAAGAGGAAGTCATCCTTAGGTAAACGAGTGGGGAACTCGATAGTGTTGTTGCTCCCGCGCTGAGGCACCCAAGCAATTGCCTTAATTTCCTTCACTTGTTTGTTGTCTGGTGGTGAAACACCATATAGGAAAGCAGCAACTTGTGTACGAAGATCAGAAGTGGTGATGAAGGCGCGTAAGATATTTTTAGGAAGAACGTAAGTGAATGAACCAGCGTCGTCCTTGACGTCATCATTGGATACGTAGATATGCTGAAGACGGAGAGCGAGATGAGTGGCGGAAATAGCGCGTACACGCCAATCAGATTTGCTGCTGAAGGTTTGCTGTTCGTAATTGGTTGTAGTGATGGTTTGGATAATGTCACCATGAACGTTCGTGGTTTGACTGTCAAAATTGGTAAGTACACACACACCCGGGAGAAGGTGATTACTGACGTCTGGACAGCTGTAACCTGGTTCTGTGCCTCTGCACTCTTCTCGAGTTCGGCCATCTGTTGTCGTTGGACCGACGGTGCTGCAATCTCTTGACCAAGGATAATATCACGAATTTCACTGACGGTCAAAGAAGCGATGTTGACGCTGTTACGTTTCCCAAAGTCCTGAAGAATAAGGTCTTTCATGGCGACTTCCACTTTGATCCATTCCTCATCGGAAAGCGTGGGCCAGACAAAATGAGGTTCAGTGATCGTGGATTTGTCCGGATGTAAGACGATTTTGGCTTTCTCATTATTAACGTGCAGGCCACGAAGGAGCAAAATGAGGCGGGAAAATGCCGTATAACTAGAGATCGACTTGAGCCAGTCATCTAGTGCATTGATCAGTATGAAGCCATTGAGTTCCGACAATGACATCCTCACCATAAAGACTGAATAGTACCATCTGAGGTTGAGTCGCGCGCTATATCGCTGTTAGATTAGTCACAATTGCAGAGATGCGTATGTATCGTACCAAGATCAAATCACCAAATTTCTCCATCTTCATACAAGCCTGGAAGGGCAGTTGCAATTCGCTGCCTTTGATGACAATATTTGGGAAATCAAGCAAGTGAACCTCCAAGGGGTCTGGAATTAAGGGTATCAGCAAGGGCATGAAGATTGAACTTCTCTCTTACCAAGCATGCCCTTACGGGTAACAATGACTTGTTTGGGCTGTTCTTCAACGGGAAGCGAGCGAACAAGGGCAGCAACTTCTTCAGCAGTTTTCCACTTGGCCAATTGACCAAGACGTTTCTGACCGGCCCAGACGCTGGTGTGAATTATCTTCAAAAACAACTGACCAGAGCGAGGGTTGAAGATAAATATAGCACCATCTATGATGAAGGGTCAGCCATGTAGCTTACCAAATTCAAAATTAACTTACTAATTGGTTTTGTGGTCAAATTTCCTTCGAAGGTCTTGTGGCTATAGATAAACCCTAAGAAACATCAAATTCAAGGAAAGTACAAATACATACATAGTAACTCTGTAGACATTAGTGTCATCGACAAACCAAATAATTTGATTGGAGAAAAGTTCTGAATAGTTCTAAAAAATCAATCAGAAGAGATTGACTAGACTTTAGCATGATACCGACCTGACTGTTGAGATATGGTTCCGTTGGCTCAGATGAATATAGTTGCAACCCTTTGCGAATACGTTCACGGAGCACATGACAGGCAGGGTTGGCTTTCATGATCTTCGCCATGGCTTGCTGGATAAGTGGCTTCATACCAGGGAACCAGTTTCCATAGGCAGACCACAAGTTGTAGGCCAAGTCCATACCAATGATAACACCCGTTGGCGAAGGGTATATGCTCATGGAGTCAGAGACCTATTATTATTTTGTGAGTATCAGGATGTCAAATGGCTGGAATCAATGCTCACATAATCCAAAAACTTAGCACGAGTGTAACGTTCAATATCGTGAGTATCGAAATCACCCCAGCGAAGCTGAACATCGATCCAATACTTGTTACTTGTTGTTCCATCAAGAACATCCTTGGCATCAGTAACCAGAGAGGGACGAGATATGTTCCACTTGTAGGAAGAGAATAACAAGATATCGGCACAAGACGAGTTCATCTTGTAACTCTTTCGAGGGTGAATCGTCTCTTTCTGCACGGTCTCAATCTGCAAGGGCTCAAGTTCTTGATCAAAGACTTGACACAAGTCCATGACAACACTTTCGTGAACTAAATACAAACCCAATCAGGAATGAATGGGAACCAATCCAAGGGGCGGAACTTACTCTTCTGCCATAAGTGAGCACGGAAGATTTGAATCAAACTGATCTTCAAGGTCGGAATTTTACCGTGCATAAAGATACCCGTAAGATCTAGCTGCACTTGGAAACCAACGTAAACGTTGGCACGATTGATCGTGGGACTCCACCAAAGCGTGAATCGACGATTAGGAATTTGATTCAAACCAGAACGCTGGGCGTTCGTCAATTTTTTGTACCTCATCGATTCCTCAAAGCCGGATGCTTTCTCCCAGAACAGACCCTCCCAAGTAGGGAAATAAGTTCCTTTGAACAGAGTATGTTCTAGAATGCCCTCAACACCACCAAGGGCGGCAATGACATCAACTCGATAGTTGTTAAGTTGCCAGAGTTTACCATCATGTCGTTGAGAAGTCCACCAGAAGGGATTGCTTTAGGATAGATAAATTAAGATGAGCATATGTTGAAATATTCAACGCACTGTTTGAGCAACTGATATTGCTTCCAATCGGTACGCACACGCCAGCCACGATCATAGGCCAAACTGAAAAACAAATGAACATGAAGCCATAAAACAAACAGAATTCAAGCTCACGTGTGACGATCCTTCTGGAAAAGTGTGTTGATACGGGGAATACCACGATCCCAGCTATCCTCCAAATCTTCCAAAGTTAGGCGACGGTTCTGCGCATTGGCTTCTTTCCTCTTCATCGAGTACTCTGACCAAACACGGGCTGAATCAAGGAACTCGGCCTCCCATGGTTGGAGATAACGATACAAGTTGGGAATGAGCTGATCCTCCTCATGAGACATGCCAGCACGGAAATGCGTGACGGCAACATCAGTTTGCTTTGACCACCGGAGATCACTCTGGGGAATCAAGACGTGACCCATTGACAACATTCCAAGACCACCCAATTCCTACACAATGTCAGTCGGTCAAGAATCAAGATCCAAGGGACCCAAATGACACACCTTCGGAGTATAAAAGACTACAGGAGGAAAACGTGAGGGCATTTTACTGTTGAGACCAATCTTGACACGAGTTTGAATTTTGTTCTCAGCTTTAACCAGAGCATCCAGGAGCTCATTGGTGTGAATAACGGCTTCACGGTAATAGGTCATCAAACCAATGAGAGCTGTATTCCACTTGTTGACGATCTTGGAGAAAGTTGTCGACCCAGAGCTCATGAGGACCTGACGAATGCGATTATTGAATTGTTGTACACCCTCATCTGAAACGCGCAAAAACGCCTGCGCCGTCCGCTCTTTCGTCTGTTCATTTGTCAAATTCCAAACTGCATCTTTCAGAGAAAACTGTTCTCCGGAAATGGTCCTGAGCTTAGGTAATATTCGAACCTCAAAGCCGCACATGGAGAAAAGGAGCTGAGGGTTGTTCTGCGAGTAGACACTAACAAATGTATCTTCCCACTCGATTGTCGTAAGTGAACGAGGCAATCGTTGTTTGATGTTCCAATATACGGCTCTTCCGAGATTGACATCATGCTTGATGAGTCTCATGCGGCAATCCCGCGGCCAGCAGCGCTTGTTATTGTAGCCAATGACGTTGTTATTAGTAGGATCAGGATTGGCGGAGAGGTAGCGCTGGATGAGGTCACGAGCTTCATCAGCACTGAACCTGAACAGGATGTGGAGTCTGTCAACGTAACGAGAGTAGAGACGAATGGGATGACGTGTCTCGGTAGCCGAATCGCGATATTGTAGGAAGTTATTAGGCATCTGGGGAGATCCCGCCATCTCACTTGCTCGTTGAAGGCCAAGAATGAGGAGATCGAGGACCAAGCCATAATACTGGAAGACAAAGGCCGAGAACTGAAGACCACGAATGAGACCATAAGCATTGGTATGCGCCATGTCCTTGTAAGTCAAAACTGGTATATTTGATCATGAGTAATCGCCTCCGATTAAAAAATTGGAACTTACCCGTATTGTTCTTGGCTGTTATATAATCAGCGAGATTGTGGTCAAGGATAAGGCGCAATAGACGATTCAAAAGCGTGAGGTCAATCTTCTCGTAGACCTTCGAAAGAACAGTCTCCATCATGACAACGCATTCACCCTCATTTGTCTCCCATACATCATTGAGATTGTTAATACCCTGGCACCACTTGTAAACAAGCAATGGAGGAGGCTCAGTGTCCTGATTCGGAAGTCAGTCCAGACAATATAGATGATGTGCAAATGTTGACCCACAGCAGGCTTAACCCAGGCGGGGAAAAGGCCACGTTTATCGGCCTCAAAGAAGAGGAACTGGTCAAGATACTAGAAAATAATCGCATAAGATGATGACAAGAGGGGAGAAAATAAGCAACCAACAGCATCGGTGATCTTCTCTACGGGTTCAATGTCGTAGCAGGGAATCAGCTTGTCATAAGTATCAAAGAATTCGATACCAGACTCCTTGAAAGCACGTTGAGTTAGGAGCAAACGCTTAATACGAGAAAGACCTGGAAAACAATGAGATCATGTTTGAAATCCATACATTAACTTACATTCATGAGGGTTGTCGTAAGCCTGTTCAATCAAAGCAAGCTCTTCGCGTTGAGATTGATTCAGCCGACCCTTGACCGAGTACGCCTCTTTCAACTTTTCCAATGCAAGGACGAGCAATTTAGTATCGTGCTTGTACGAGAGAGGACTATTCCACAAATCAATAAATTGAGTCACGAGTTATCGTATAGAATAGACCTACGGGAAGGGTATAGGCGAAAACTTGCGAGACTCCAGCCAGTGGACGGTAGCAGTATAAATAGCAACAGCCTCTTCAGCACTGATATACGGACCGTCCTTGAGATAAGCGTTCTGACGCTCTTGTTCAGCCTTGAGGTAGAGTCGAGTCAGACGCCCAAGGTTCTTCTTGACGACAGCTTTGTCGACGGTAGCACCACGACGGATACGTTCACGGTTGTAGTGGGCCACGGAACACCACCAGTCGGCCTTACTCTTGATATAACGAAGAATGATATTCTCGATCGCAGTCGGCATACCAGGGACCTTCCAAGGGATATTTGCCTTCCAGCATCTCCATGCTTCAGACAGATGCTGCAAAATAGTCTTGGACTTGTTCTGCTTGATTGATTCAGGCATCATGTCAAGGATATCATGCATGACGGCAGCGCGCAACTCAAGGTCGTAGTGAGACTCTACACGTTGCTTGGTGACAGTCTTAGCAATACCCTTGCTGTTTCGCCCCTCGAACTGACGAGCAAGCAAGTTGCCCAACCTAATGAAGAATTAACAAACTTTCCGACCCAAGGTGTATGGACAGCTGACCATCGCTCTAATAGGGGCACAATACCACGCATAAAAAAGAGCCAGACACGCCATCCAGGAGCCCAGAAACCACAACCAGGACCTTTGCCCACAGGGCCTGTATTGAAGCGATAGTAGATCAAATGCTTCAAGTCCTTCGTCATACGCACTTGTCTCATGAGCTGTTAAGTCACGATCAGTCAATATACGAGACAGCAAAAAGTGGCCTGAACTGACTTTGTACTTGTAACGGTACATACCCGTGAGGGCACCAATGTGAGCAAAAATATATTGCAGAGCATCCGCCAATTGGAATGCATCGACATTGCCGAGCCGAAATTGTACGTGGGCATCAACGACAAGTTTAGTAAGACGAAGAATTTCACGGCACAAATGGAATGCATTTCCAAAACGAGACTTCTTACGCTCCTTGGTTGTGAGCGTCCTAGACAACGGATGAATAAAAAGGCCAAATTGCAGATGGAAAAGATGTACTTGACTGGCTTCAAATTCATGTTGTAATCAAGGTGAAGATAATTCAAGTTCTGCAAGCGAAAGCGTCATCAATTGAGTGAAAAGCTCCAAATAAGACCGAACACCGACCTTGCGATGGATCAAGAGGTTCAACATGTTGTAACCTTGTCTACAGACTTGCAAGCCAGCTTCAACCCAATCCAATCTCGTCGTCTGGAAAAACTTGGTCGCCTTGAGTTGACGGAACAAATTTTTCTTTGACATTGCCTTCTCAGGTCGCGTATGCAGTTCGTTAAGGACATAGCATTTGAGCAACTTCTGGTAAGATACGCGGACCTTGACAGGTTGATTAGGAGGACAATGCTCCAGATACCAGTTCTTGACAAGAGGAACATCTTGAGCTCGACGCATCCGACCGGATCGTCGGTTGTAGGGTTCTGGAGCCCACCACAAGGCGATACCGTCAGCAGTAAGATCGGTCTCAACTAGTTTATCCTGGAGGAAGGGTTCTAGATCCTCAGGCAACATGAAATCATCATCGTTGGTATCATTAGGACCAAAGATGCTATCCTCATGCGAGACGATAGGCGCATTTTTTGGAGTGAAGCCCCGAAGAGAAATAGGGTTGATGAGGGGGTCAAACCCGAAAGCAGGAAGGTCAGGATCATCCGTGCGGATATAAACGTTTTTAGGGGAATGATAGGGCGAGATTCGTACGGAACGTGGGAGGGAATTATAGAGGTGAGGAAAGGCAACTTTGTACTCTGTACGGATTTGCTGACGAATGATGACTTTGTTAATATCATTAAACTCGTTCCAATCTTCATCAAATGAATCCATGTCCCGATACAAAGGCTCAAACTTGGGACCTCCAGGTATGGCCATGTTCAAGGCCTTGGCACTGAAAAACGCCTGCTTGTCGAATAAATAACTCGAATTATTGTCGGCCTGGTCCGATAGAAGAGTACGACCGAGACGGTAGAGGTTAGCCATGACTGGAAGTGACAGTGACCAAAACTTGTAAGAAGGTCCGTTGACGGCCCTGGTGTCAACAAGAGGCTTGGCATCGTAGAACCAATCGATAATTGCAGAGTCTTCATCTTCATCCAAGTCCAGCTGAATAGCCTCTAGAGGATCGACATCGAGCACATTGTCTCCGTAATCCAAAGGGGGTTCTTCGTCATCAAACGGCGGAAAACGCATGCGTTTGAAATGTCGACGGTCTCTTTTTTCGCGACGCATAGCCAACCACATGGTGCTCCACTGCGCGTGATACACCGGCTCAATAACACGAGGGATCTCGTTCACAAATGTGATGGCACCGGTGATATGGTAGAGTACAGGTACTTCGCGAACTTGCTCCCAGGGATACGGGATATTCTCTAGCAACTTCATGACGGCATGTGGGACATATTTGAGGGCGCCTAGATGAACACGTTTGTCATTTCTGAACTTACGGTTGCTCATGTCACCGTGGTCCTTGATGATTTTGCGGACGTGCTCAGGCGGGAGATCCTAGTATGATCTATAAGAATTACGGGTAAGAACTAGCAGAGGTCCTCACCTGCTTTCCCATGTCCACATAACCGCCTTTTCTCTTCTCCCCGTATCGCTTTCTCTGCATTTGCACCCATTTCTGTGCCTTTTGCGCGATGACTAAATACTAAAATCAAGAAACGGACCAACATACAAGTCAGAGACATACCCTCAGGTGGCAAGCGCAATAATGAAGGGCCACTATTATGCGGCATTCCCGGGGGAGGCGGTGGCATAAATCCTGGAGGGGGAGGAAAACTCATCCTTACTTGTAGAGGTGTTCAGGCAAGAGTTTATGGCTGATGTAAGCAGACTTGCTCTCTAGTGCACGGACCCTGACTCATAGACTCTCATGGACTCATGGACTCTCATAGACTCATGAACTTATACATATAGTCAATAGCGTTACGACGCAGGCTGCCCCTCTTTGCCACCAGACAATTCCGCACCAAGTTTATATCCCAATATCTAATCAAATCTTAGTTCGTGATATCAGTCTGTGGACCAAGTACAAACCTTATCCCAGTCTAGTTTTGAACGGGTCATCGGCAGTGCTCTTCTCAAACTTTTAAAAGTCTTCTCTAACATCTCTTGATAAGCCTCATTGAGGGACACCTGATATTTACTTTCTACATCTTCAATCAGTGCGAGGATCTTTGAGGCTGCTGAGTTGTCGCCAGAAATGATTCCCGGCGGCAAATTGAAGTTGACATCATGCGTTGTCATGAGTTGCACCTGATTGCAGATTCACAAATGCCTCCAGAACAACGAATTGGATAGCTCACGTTTCCCTGTTCGTAATAATGCACATGGACCGAAATATTCCCTGTTACAGTACCCTGGTCGAATTTAATCACATACTGTGACCGCCAGCGACCAGACCTGATTTGAAATTGTCAGACACGGCACAATATACAAAGTTCCAATACCCACCAGTAATTTCCAGGATTGTACTTGTTCCCAACGGCCTGAATGATGTACTCCTGTCCAGTATTGTCCATTGAAAATACAGATGCAACGCCGTCATAGAAATGCGCCTTGAGATAGACCTGAACAGCAGTTTCCAGTGCCGAACTTGTCTTTAGCTAGGACCTAGAATCAACAGTCGTACCTATCGACAACTCACCGGAATGGCTCAGTCACTAGGTCAGGCTCATAAAATTGGGGTTTTGATGCCTCCTAGATCCGGAATAATTTTTTTTTTTCATCAATACCCAGCAAACCCTCAGAATGAGAGAGAGAGCACATACCAGACTCAGATGATCAAACACAAAACTCGTCTTTGATCTAGGATCCAAAAATCTCTCCTCCCCGTCTTCATCACCATTCCGACTCGAGATCTTGGATGTTTGACTGATGATACACTAGCATCACCCGTTAACTCTTCGGCATTCATCAGTGATGACATCTTACCGGATGTCTTGTTCCAGGGATGTCCACCGTGATGAACTGTCCCAAGTTATATTCTCGGAGTGCAGACTTGACTCCAGCCTGTAGAGCGTCATCATCGGAAATTATGTTACGAACATCTACAACCATCAGTCCTTCCAGAAGGGGCCTATTGACGAAAACGTATCGTACCATTGAGAACATCATTTATTTCTCCAGGCGGCGCTTGCAGAAGAAATTTTGAAGCTATGTCAACTCTTTCTGATGTGTTCATCAGTACAAGTGCAGCAGTCACCAAGTTACTGGATGACATCCTCGCATGAGCCGGCGTCTGCCGTATTCAGGCATCAAACCCAGAGATGGATCCTCAGTACTCAGCCAGTCACTGTATTGAATATACATGCATTCAGACCAAAGACCAAATGTACATGCTTAACATATATGACATTATTCTACACTTTGATCGAGTAATCAATTCTCAAAGCTTGGTAGTAAACTGAGCCTCCGTTACACCAGCACCCATGGCAGCTGTTGAAGAAACACCACCTGTGACAGTTTTTATTAAGCTGTCAGCGTAATCGGCACCAGACCACTTGTTACAGCACTCATCAACGCTGGCTCGCAGAGAAATAACTTCGAAAAATGCATACCTTCTGATGTGTGAGAACATCACAACCAATTTCCCGCTCCTTACGTTGAACGATTTCGACGTATGCTTTCATGCCAGTCTTTGCATAATTTTTGGCGAAAAGATCAGAGATGTAAGCATTGGAGTGAAGACCACCAAGCTAAAGCCGGTAAGTAAAATTTCACCAGGAAGAGCTGATAGCAAATTACTCACAGTGATAAACTGCCAGACAAAGCCAAGTTTTCCAAGCTCCCAAACGTATGCCTCCATGTTCCTGTCAGTGAGGCCAGCAGCCTCCCAGTTGAATGACGGCGACAAGTTGTAAGCCAACCATTTGCCTGGGAATACGGTATGCACCCCGTGAGCGAACTCCTGGGCCTGGGCAAGAATTGGTTTTTTGGTCTCCATCCAAATCAAATCACAATAAGGTGCGAAGGCTATGGCACGAGCGACAGCACATTGCGTACCGCCCTGGTAACGATAATAGCCTTCACGAGTCCTTGGACTATCCCAATTCCAATAGGGAATCTTCTTGAGACCGAACTCTTTTTTGGCAATGAGGACTGTTTGAGAGTAGGAGGCATGGGCAACACGAGCAACGAATCTATCAACCGTGACATGTTGGGCACCCTCTTGCGATAAAGCATTGGCCAAGGTAGTGGAAAAGAGCTGAAGGTTAGCAGAAGCCACCCACTTGTCTTCAACGGTCTGCAGCTGATCGCCGAACTTGCCCGCAGCCTCAGCATCAGCCATGACGGTGTTCAGAGGAGGAAGGGATGGATTGGTGGAGCCAAGAATGAAGGGGTGGTCTCGGTCATCAATATTGGAGGTAATGAGGGTAGCAGCCTCAGAATCGGTGCGGGCAATTGAAAGATTTTCAACGCCCATGATGTCGAACTGAAGGCGAATCGCGACGAGTCGGTTAATGTGATCCTGAATAGGAACCAACACCTTGCCGGCCATATGACCACATTTCTTCGTTCCCGGAGCCTGGTCTTCTATGTGGATGCCAGCGGCCCCCTTCTCGACGAACATCTTTGCGAGCTTCATGACAGCAGTCAAACCACCGTGACCAGTATCGGCATCGGCAACAATGGGGCGGAGGTATTCAATCATGGGTGTTTGAGAAAGCTCAGCATCTGTCATGCGAGATCGAGCCTCTCGCTGCTTGCGGTCATGGAAAAGCTGTGCCTGGAATAGGTGCTCAACCTTGTTAGGCACAGTGTTGGAGGGATAGTCTGGTACCTGATCGATACCTTGAACAAAAACTGGAACTCGTTGACGCACCGGCAAGATCTGGACCAGGCTCATTAGTGGACGAAGCGGTACTCGATGATTGCCACCCAGAAACGTAAACAGTCTCGAGGTACTTGGCCATTTGAGTCACCTGAATAGGATCGAGGCTAGTGGTAGATTGTGTCATTCATCAACGAAACGCTCTTCTGGGATATGACTCACGCCCCGTAGGTATGCGAGGGTGTCCCTCTCTTTGCATGCTCGCTGAGGATTGTCCACAATTTCTTGCCTTGGAGGTCAGAGGGATAGTTTATTTTGATGGTGCCACGCTTGGCGACAACATCAGCAGCGGTATAAGGGCGCTTGGTTTGAGCAAAGCGCGAACTCTAGGTACATGAGGATGGCCTGTGATAACATATCAGCTGGAGAACATACCTTCCACCATTGTTCAACCTCTGCGACTTCCTGAGAAAAACGGGCCCTTTCAGTCGACATGATAGTACGAAGTATGTACTGAGTAGACTATATACGATAATTTGCTCCGCATCTGCAAACACCTGCTTTCTGGAACCGGGTCAATATGACAGTACCATGTGATTTTCTGTTGAGCAGCTCTCCTGGCCTGTTCCAGTCTAGCCATCGATACTTGGCCTTGTTTTCTCGTCCATGTTGTTGTGCTCACTGACACCCTATATGCGCGCGACATTTCATCTTGCCTGGGGTCCACATGGTATCCCAATCAGGGTATAGTGGGTTACAAAACTCCTGTCTATATTAGATCGGATGATTCTGAACATTCAAATCTTGTTTGTCACCATTTGCATAATTTTAAGTGCGATCGAGTTTTATAGCTTTGCGATTATTATTATGTGCTTCATAGATTCATGTGTTAAAGCATGCGCGCTTACTCTAGCCTTAAACACAAAATTAGAACCAATATCTCGTCATCTCGTCATCGTCGATCACCATCATAAACCAAACCGGCCAAACCATAACGAACTACAAACGCCACTAGGCTTCCTGCAACCTGACACAAAAAATGGCGTCAACACGCAAGTCAATTAATGTCGCACGTCCACTGACCTGTGAACACATCAAAACTCGAACCAGTCGTTTCTCACTCATTGGGCCCAGACGAACAAGGAAAAAGTTCAAGATAGTCAAGTTTGTTGCCTCGAGAATGAATCCACTTGCAGGATGGACAGTGATTTTCGTCAACCCAAGAATGGCATATATGCGAAGAACATGATTCGCTAGCTGCGATAACGGTCTCTCGAACACAACCTTGGAAGGATAAAGGAGGTTTTTACTTGAATCAAATCTGAACAGAACCGAGATTCTCTCAGTTCGGGCCTGCTGTTCAAATCCGCTTACCTTGGTACTCTATGTCGAGGACAGGGGACGAGACCAAATAACTGTGGACAGGACAACAGGAAGTTGAAGACCTGTGGTATAAAAAATAGCAACAGTGTTTTCGAGAAGTGTGCCTGAATTCCGACTACTGCAAACGCCATGCCGGTAACGTAACATAAGGTATCACCAGGGAAGACTCGGGCAGGATACCTAGAAAACAATGAGATGTTGTATCTCCAGGCACAGAGCAACCGTACCAGTTGTGATACATGAATCCAGCACAGACTGCAACAAGCGGCAACATAAAGTAAAGGCTGAACAAGTGGCGCTCGACCAGCTCACGACTTCCGTAGGACATGCCAGCACTCCAGACGCCCCCGAACTCGACCTCAGTCTTGTTCCCGAGTAAGTAAAGAGGAATATGGAAACCAATCGGCCAGGGAAGATATAACAGGTCATTCAGAATAACCGACAATGCAATTATGAGCGCCTGGCTAACTTCGGAACCATTGATTCCAGCCAGAATATTGATGCTGTTCGTCGCAAATGTCGACAGTAATGACATGTACATATAGTAAAATGGCCCTAGAATTTTTTAAACCACGGTCAGAGTGAATGCGAGTATGACCGGTCATACCAAGATTGACGAGAGTACCAAAGAAAGATCTTAAGGGCAGTGGCACGACAACGTGAGTGTTGCCCCGCTCCGCATAGTAGACCATCAAAAGGGGTATAGATGCGATTACAGGTATTGGTAATTTGTGCCTCCATCGGATATCGAATACATCATCGAGAAAGCCAAGCATAGTCGCTGTTAAGAGAGAAAGAAGAGAGGAAAGGTAGACTGAAAGCTACCATTTGTGAGAAAAGAATCTCCTAAAAAAGATACAACAAATATCTTACCTGATGATGAGGGAAATCAACTACATTAATGCCCTCTGATGCTGGAGACCTATTTGCTCGATGCATGATAGAGCTCGAAAAAGCGAAAGGGATGAAGAGCATCAGGATGAGGATGTATACTGCCGCACACACAAGACCCATGCATTCTGGACTACAAAAACTTGAGTTTATCAAATGTCCTCAAATGGAGATCACTCACATTGGATCATTGTATATTTTAAGTAAATCTCTTCCCTTCAGATGGGCAGAGACAAATACAGGCCCTAGGCGCGGTATAAGGTGTAATGTAGCCAAGAATGAGAAGATAGAAAATCCGACAGATACATATAGAGCCGACAGAGGGGGAACGGGATCTAGTAAAGATCTTGCAATGAACCACAACGCAACAGGGACCAATCCAAAGAGCAATACGCTAGGTAAAGGCCTTTGTCTGATTGCTACGCTTGACATCTTAACGGCCTAGAAGTGAAGATATATACTTTGAGTTGTCAATGCGCCGGTCTTTCAGAAAACATGGGTTGGAAAAGAAACAAGTTGTCATTTTACGAAAGACGTGTCTTTGTCACGGGTCTCTGACCGCATCAAAAATCACCGGATCAAAATAACTGATCTAATCTGCTACTTTCGATGTCGGACACTGCTAATCATTCTGGACTTCAGCATCTCAATGCAACAGGATGCGTTATAAAGGTCACTGAAGAAAAAGGAAGGGGTGTATACGGTCAGCTCTCCTTGTGGCTGTCTCACATTATCATAGCTGAAACCCAATTTCCATAGCCACAAAACCAGTTCCACGAAACACTACCATTGAAAGTAGCCCTGTATTGTTCTTCTCAAAGTCGGAATATGAGAAGCACGGTATTGTATAGCCTCTTCTGAATTAAACGCTCGCTGTACTTACCTTGCACTTAGGAAAGCACACGATTTTAGATCACTATACTTTTGTATGGCCTGATGGTCGCATGGCCCTTGCCTTAGGCCTTGGTATGCACTCGACACACGATTTTACGATCAATCTATTTTTGACAGCCAGCACAAGGTTCCCTCTTCAATCACTCCGATCCTCCAAATGTTTCTTTCATTCTAAACACATCCACGGATTCGATTTGCTTCGTCGCGGCTCGCGACATTGAACCTGAAGAAGAACTCTGTATTTTTTATGGGCACAAGCTATGGTTCTCTCCTGCGGCAGTGACTGTAGAAGAAAAAAACGGCGCTCAAACATTGTATGAAGATATTCACGATGCTTGGAATAGCCTATCTGCCATTGACAACAACCAACAAAACGTGCCCTCAATCAATCCTTGCACGAATGGTGATGCTCGGGAGCTTCTTCGCGAAGAAGATCTTCCGTTTGTGAGATGCAAGTTACCGCCAGAAGAAGAGACTCCCGAAACCATACGGACCAGTGAGTTGTAACAATTCTTCTACAATATTAATGCTTCTTTTCCCGTCTCCCTGCAGTTGAAGCCTGGATCGTGGATGTACCCGACCAGAGATTAATCACAACTCTTCTCAAGTACGTTCTCGCATCCGCTTATGTATACACGGATGCCGTGCTGAAAAAAATGCTTTTTTAAGATGGCTCAAGCAAGCTAATATTAATACAGCAGAGCTCGCTCATCTGAAACGAGTACGAAAACAGAATGGCACCACAAGTTTTCTTATCGCTTCTCAGTCTACCGGCCTGCCTCAACTCCCAGAAGACCTCAATCTTCCTTCTCCATACCTCCACACCATACCAGCCTCGTCCGCAGTCACGCCAATCCAACTCACTTTGAAGACAGCTTTATGGCCAACATACTTTACTCCACGCAGGAAGGACGAGCAGGAGAGATGGTGCCGCGGAAAAGTAGCGTGGGCATGGTCTGCCATGCAGAAAACGGTGCAAGCTGCAATAGAAGCACTTCAAAGCGGAGAGGTGGGTTCCCAAAACAAGCAGAACGCTCTCTACCCCTCAATGTCCACTAACGTTGTTCCACATGTTTTTCCAACTCTAGTACCCTATAGCCGCATATGTTCCGGTCCCTTACGAGGAATCCCAGCTCATGAGAAATAATACGGGTATGAGGTCATTACGAGAGGCTCCAAAAGAGTTTGTAGCACACGACACTCGAAAATCAACTCGACATCCTCTCCGTCACGCTGTGGTAAACACCATTCGAAAAGTAGCTGATTCTGCTGCAGCTTTATCAAACGATGGGACAAAATCAGATACTTCATCAGAAACACAAGACCAAAGCGGTGACGGTATCAATTTGCTCGAAAAAAACGAGAGGAGCTATCTCTTGACATCGTTGACCTTGTTTACGACCCACGAACCTTGCGTCATGTGTAGTATGGCACTTCTACATTCTCGTGTCAAAGAAGTAATTTATCTTTACCCCATGTCGCAGACGGGTGGGTGCGGAAGTATTACGTGCCTTCCGACTCTCAAGGGTGTAAATCATCGATATTCGATCGCTCAGTGGAAGCAGGACGGTCACGAGGATGACCTTAGCTTAGACAGGGACACAGCGGGAATAGATAATAAGAAGCTTCTCCAACTGGAGACAACACTGGATGCATAAAACACTGGTAGCAGCAAAACTTGTTTTAACGATATAAGCAACCTAATCAACAAATACATTGGGGAATCGCATGGAGAGAAATTCTCAGAGACACTGGAGCCGTTTTTACAATCGTAGTAATCGGTGTGCAGTGGGGCGCCATTGCTTGGATTTGATGGTCTCTAAAAGAGCATCATCCGAGAGATCGCGAAAGAATGTATTCTCATCAACCTCCTTGGAAAAAATATATCAGTTCTAGAATCAACTACTACATTGAGCCAGTCACTCACATCTGTTTGAGCGGCACGGATAACAGCAACGGCAATACGAGCCGAAATTTCACGAATACGGGTCAGGCGAGGATATACCAAACTAGTATCTTTTTCTTCCTGGGTTAGCGAAGCAGACAGTGCGATGGATGCCTGCTCGACCATCAAGTCTGTAACGTGTCTTGCTTTGGAAAGAATGGTGCCAAGTCCAAGACCCGGGAAGATATACATGTTGTTTCCCTGGCTAGGCTCATACTTCTTACCCTTGAACTTAACAGGCTCATAGGGACTACCAGAGGCAAATACAACAGCCCCATTTGTCCTGAGGGAAATTCAAGTTCAATAAATTCGGCCGACAAATCTCGACATACCATTCAACTGCATCAGCATAGTCGACCTCACTCAAAGAGACAGGATTCGATAGAGGGAAGATGATCGGACGTTTATTCAAAGACGCCATGTGCCTCACGACTTGCTCTGAAAACGCATTCTAAACCAAAAAAAAATCAATCACAGTTGTGCCCTGTTCATACATGCATCTGATATTACCGGGATTGTACTGAGACCCATAAGAGCAGTGGGCTTGACATAGTTGATGATGTCAACCAAATTAGTCAACGGAGGTCCGTTATAATCAGTGCGAGCGAAACCTGTGTGAGAGAGACAGTGGATATTGCTATCAAGAAGAAGCAAGGGGGAGAAAAAACACGGACATAGTTTATGTTCCTGTAGGCCTTTCCTATCTGAGGTGATAAGTCCTTTGGAATCGACAGTCTATAATGACTCGCTCAGAAATCATAATCACATGAAAAAAGGACTTGCATATATTTTATTCTTCGCCTCTTCCTCTGACTGGCCTAAGAGGGTGAAAAACGATACTAGCTGTTTAGCGACACCGATACCAGCAGACCCGGCACCAAAGAAAAGAATCCGTTGGTCCTCAAGACGAGCACCAGAAGCCTTTGAAGAAATCTTCGCAGCATTAATGAAACCAGAAAGAACAACAGCGCCTGAAATGATAGGTAACGGGACATCCTTGGGTGCGAGAACAAATATCTTTACCTGTCCCTTGTATCTTGAAACACGAGAAATATCAGAAACAGTATTAATGCCGAACAAACACAGAATAGACTTTACATCGTCGTTAAAGACACAGTACTTGGACCTGAACATGTCGAGGTATCGGAAAGCATTATCCGTCGAAAAATCTTCAAATTGCAGAAAAAGTTGAGGAAATACTTCTTTCACCGAATCAACAAATTCCTGCATAAAAGCATCCATCTGGTCCGAGCTCAGTCTGGCTAGAGAACAAGAATTCCAAACTCGCAAACACACACCTCTTGTGTATCTGGACGTTTGCGGCGTATACCAAGATAAAGAGAATCATCGAGAAGTCCCTGGGTGTTTGTGCCTAGGTCAAGGGAGATTGGCACTGTACTCGTTGGTCTGATACCAGCGCCTGTAATGTACAGGTCTCTGGAAACGGTAAGCTCGGCTCGGAAAAAGCACAAAGTGAATTACAGCTTGCCAATAGCAATCGGCAGCCCATTGACTCCAAGGTCACCGAGGCCAAGAATACGAGAGCCTGATGCCGAGTGAAAAAATGATTTATCTGTGATCAAGAGTAAAACCAACCATCAGTCACTACAGCAATTCTAGCATCCGTGACGCTATGCCAAGTACGAAGAACCTCTCGGATGTGTCCTTTATTCTCAATGGAAACATAAAGACCCTCGGGGTGGCTCCATATATGTGAATAATTTGAGCAAACATCACCAATCTAGTAGATATATCAGCTGGTAACAAGCAAGTTAGGATAAGTCATAACTGTAGGAGTGTATAAAATCGGAATTGCTTCCAACATGTTGGTGAGGACAACCTCATAGAAGAAGTCGGGATAACGCTCCTTCAGACCGCTTAGATAGATGTATTTCTCGAGATCAGTGGTCTTGCTCCGGAGTTGAGCTAAGCACCGCTGACGATGGTCGGTGTAGAAGAAATGGGGTGGAACGGATGGGCTGACGGGGAGACTCATAGCAACGAGAGAGATTTTCGAAAGAACAGAGAGCCAGGCGACGAATGAGAGCAGGTATTTATAATGAAAGGAGAAGAGTTCGAGCCCGTGAAGCAAGACAACCTGGGATGGCCATGTGAATTAAGAGATACCGGAAGACTATATTCGATCCCGGACGCCTGAAAATGGAATACATGAGACACTGATCCTGTGCCATTCTCCAGCGCAATGACCGACGAACTTTTGCTTTGAGAGACCAGGCCCGACAGAGGTGGTTAACCATCATTGAAGAAATCACAACCAGGATATCAACGCTGCAGTTATAGGCTTTTGTTACATATTCCAGTTGCGATGCAGTCTGTTGATAAGGACACAAGTTGGAGGATATACCCTAAGAAATGGCAGGGACAGGGAAGTTCAAAGACACCTCGACTTCTGATGCGACGATGTATAGAGAATCGTTGTCCTTGCGGCATTTTGCTTCGACGTCAACGATGGAGTTTTACACAGAAGCAGTAGCTTGGATCGAGACATATTCCTCCTCTCATCGCCTCTCTCATAGCGCAGATTCACTAGCAAATTAGCTGTCATATCGTGCGGCATTGACGCATACCGCGTCTAACAATAACATTACATTTGTATTCCGCATATTTATCTGCTGCGAGTCACTCAAAGAGATACCATATTGAGCGTGCTGAACTTTTCTAAGAAATGAAAATTGAGGAGGGAAAATGTCTTGAGCAGGATAGTGAACTGCCCAGATTGATTGCCTTCGATCACGTGCTTGTGAAAAAGCTGGGTTCACTACGCAAAAAAAACAGCCATGAACAATACTCGCATCATCTCATCACGACGTTTTCTTACTCGTGGCTATGGGACAAAACACTCACGCAAGTTTCCTCGTCCAAATCCTGGGACCGCTGAACGGCCAGCATATCACCCGTCTGACCCATTAGTCAACAACCCCAAGGCAACCGTCACCACTCTCGAGGACGAGAACTTGACCTTCATTCATCGTCCCCCACCTTCTGCAGCCTCGCCACATTCATTTACGACGAATCCTTGCTCCCCTCTCCTGAGACCCGTGCCGACACGCGTTGATGGGCCATTACCACCCTTTTCCCGACCAGGACTACATAAATCAGGTCCAGAACGCGCGTCAGACGAAACGATTGCAAAAATTCGTGAGCTTCGGGAGCAAGAGCCGGAAAAATACTCTCGAGGACAGTTGGCAAAGACGTTCAACGTCACACGGGCATTCGTATCAACAGTCGCACCTTTGAAGGTGACGAAGCGTAAAGAGATTCAGGGACAAGTCGAGAAAGAGCATGAAGCAGCACGGTCGAAATGGAGTGAACGACATTCGTTGGTGAAGGCTATTCGTAAAAAGAGGCGCGAGTTATGGTGATGATGGATATTTCTCAGACTTGGCTTTCTGTTCATGTTTTCTAATGCAATCTCTGCGGTGGCGGCGTCAAATATCCATGCAAGGAGACATACAAGACTTTCATCTACCAAAGAGTCATGAACATGAACATGTCATGGTCATATATTTTTGGCTATGGCTGCTGTTACTAAGCTGAACCCCAGTCTCCTCTTCTATGTACTCATTAATTTGACAGACTCATAGATCACCAACCAAAGATGTGCCTGACACTGCTCCTCGTTCGGTCCTTATTTAAGAATCTCCTACAATGATCCTTATTTGTCACTACATTCAATCAAAAAAGAAATTCCACGAATAGAAACAAGAAACTCTAACAACGCTCTTACGCCCCACATTCCTGAACTCAGGGTTGTTGAGACTTGAGAAGCAATCTACAATAGTGCTATGATAGAACGAACTTCGAACTTTCTCAGCATCAGAAAGTCATCGAAAGACATTCAATCAACATCAATCAATGAGCACAGCTGCAGAGAGAACAAGGAAGAAGAGACATTGCATTGCATCAAGTCTTGTTTTTCGATCCGATCCATCCATCCATTATGAAACAGATTGTGATGAAGTAAATTAATGATAGATAACTAGTGACTTTCATCAATTCATTTCTCGGTCCTGAAGCCGGCCATGGAGGGTCCAAAGCGTGGATTTTGCGTTCAACGTTCACCTCACTGCCAAGAAATGTACGGCAAGTTCGACCCTTCAATGGACTAGCTGGCACCCAAGAGAAAGAACATCAGAAGCTTTCCAACTGTCATTACCTCAAAAGACGGTTCATGATGCTTTCCGGGTCGAGGCTCTTCGGATGCCCAGATATGGATCCAAAACGTCGTCCACGCCACGCTACAGTATGTGATGTGAAATGCTACAAAGTTGGAAAAATCTCAAAGGAAAGAGACAGATGAATAGGAACTATAGTACAACCATTCACACGCGAGCGAGTCCACAATTCAACTGTCCAGATAAAATCAAAAACTATATTCGATCAATTGAATTCCTACGACTAGCTGGTCTTTGTGATGATGGTGAGGAGGATGACGACGACGACGACGACGACGGGTGTAGTGACGGTTGCTGGTGTGGAGAGGCAGACGAAGGAGTTGGAGGACCAGTGGGCAAGACAGGGTCTGTATGGGAAAAGGATCTTGTGAGCTCAGACCTCCCAGGGGGATCACATGTTCCACGAACATGTGGAGGGTCGAGTCTGGTGGCAGATACAGTAGCTAGGCGACGAGAATCGTAGGGTGGCGATGCATGTCTCTCGCTGTCACCGGGATTCCCACGGGAGTCTCGGTCTGAGATCCAGGTGGGTGATGGACGGCGGCGAAGGGAGGGAGAGGAGTAAGCATAGGGTTCAATGGAGGCAGAACCATTCCAGAGAGGAGGTTGTTTGTGTTTTGGGAGACTCAGGGATGCGTCGGTGCTGGGACGACGAGCTTGGAGAGCATCTTCGAGTTCGTCGACACGACGGCGCAACGTGACGAGCTCCGCGGTCATTGCAGAAACTCTCTTGTCGACGGCAGCCTCTATAGAGTCGTTGAGCTTGTCTTGGGATTGAGAACAGGACTGGATGAAAGCATGCGAGTGCTGAAGCTGCTGAGAGAGCCAGGCCTTGAGCTGCTTTGAATCATTAAGGGCATCATAGAAGAGCTCAAAGGGGGCGAGGAAAGCGGACTTGTCGCCGGAACAACCAGGATGGTGAAGAACAGCGGGGGTTGTGGGGACGAGGGTGGAAGCGATGGCGACGCTGGGGGCGGGAGGGGGAGAGGAACGTAGCCCTTGTCTGAGGCGTGACAGTCGAGCCGGAGTTGGTGGTACTTTTGAGGCCACTGTGCGAGGGTTGTCTGCCTGTCTCATGACGGGAGGTAGGCGAGGAATGGCCATGCCCTGGGGGACGGGGGGCGCACTCTGGATTGCAGGCTCGACGCCGTCGTCTCTGGGGCTGATGACGATGTCGGCTGGTTTGAAGCCAGTTCTGCGCTGGGCAAAACTGTTTGGAGTGGGAAAGGAAAGGGACTGCGCCGGACGGGAGTTGGACTTTTGCTTGTGTTTGACGGGGAGGATGGCCGGTTGGGGGTGCTCACTGGGATTGCTGTCGGAGTCGTGGGGGATGCCGACGACGGTGACGACGCGACGTTTCTTGGGGTTGTCATGGTCGTCGTCGCGGGTGCGTTTGCGAGGGGCAGACATGCTGCTGAAAGCCTGGCTGAAGGAGGGCAGGCTGGTGGCCATGATGGTAGTAAGTGGGAGAGAAATCTATTACAGGCGTATCTATTTCTTGCTATTTCTTTTTCCGGCGCGCAGCCAACAATGTCACACCATCACACCCCCGGCCACCGTCCGTCCCCCGGCCACTGCCATTCCTGTTCTGCACCGCCACTGCACCAGACAGGCACCCTGCTTCTGTGCACAGCCGTTCAATTGTCTCCGTCGCCTGCACCGCCCGCGCCGCAGTTGCAAACGACACACCCGACGTCAGTGCAGTCCGCACTCGCTTGAGCATCGCCAGGGTCACGTGTCCCTCGGCCCTGTCCACAGTCTCTCCTTCACCCACCAGCACCACAGTGAAAAACCCCGTGACAGCCCCTGTCACACATTCCTGCCGGAATGACATACGCTCCCAGAAATCGTCCACAGTCACGTGCACTGTTTCCTGTGCTGTTATCTCCGTCCGCGCTCGTTTCCGCGCAGGCCGCCTCAACTCCCGGCCCGTGCCGAGCGCCATTTCGTCTAGGAAACGTGACTTGGGATCATCCTCAAAGTATGGAATGGTGTGTCCGAGGTGATTACCTTCGTCCGAGCTGTCACGTGGACAGGGCAGCTCTGGCACGTGGTATGGGTGCCCATACTCCCACGCCATTTCCGACGACGCCTGCTGGAGCATCTGCGCGGCCTCGAGCTGGTTGTATCCAGGCAACATGTAATACGCCTTGACACGAGCGTCTACTCTAGCCATCGTGCTCAGCACTTCCTTCCACCATCCACACAGCTGTACATCCCGCAGTGGCCTCTTCCCTTCCCACACTTGAGATTCCGCAAACAAATATTGTCCCTGAGCACGAGCAAACAGCTGAATCCACAGGTGCCTCCCTCCAGACACAGGCCTCGTCTTTGGATCCGCATAGTACCTGAGAAACGCTTCTACCATGTGCTTCGTCGCACTTCTTCCCCGGCTCTGCCCCGTAGAATCCACTTTGCACACATACAAAATAGCACTTGAGGTCGCCGGGATGTGATACAGATTCGCTTCAATCCCTGCGACTAGCACCCTTTTCCCTTCTTCTCCACTCCTTTCGCACAACAGCACCAACACATCTTGCACGTAGATCTTGGGTCGCGGTTGCGCGTACCGGTACAACGATGTATTTCTGCGTGGCAATGTTTGTAGAACATGTACATGAAATTCACGTGTCCCTGGAACAGATCCAAGTCCTTCGAGGAGGGCGTCGCAAAGGCTTTTCCCTGCTGCTGATGTTGTCATGAGCAACCACAATAAGACTGTGGGAAATCTGTTTGGCTTCTCATACGGAACTCAACTTGTGCCTCTTTCGTCACTTGTCACGCAGGGAAAAACACTTGTTGCAGAAACGTGTTGTGGCGACACCACACTTTAAGCGAATCTTCAGTCAAGTCAAAAAAAAAGAATGTCCCGTCTCCCGTCATGCACGACAGGCAGACGTTCTCACAAACAGGCATTGATCGACTCTTTTTCTTGCTTCTTCAATCATGTGCATAATGCCTCATTTTGTTCACACACAAATCCGAAGAAGTGTGACCCATGACCCACTTGGTACCAATCTAATGAAATGAAATTTACAAAGCCGTTTCTTCTTTGTGCTTTTTCCTCTCGATCCGATCGCTTGTCTAACTATCGACCTCTTTCTCTTTCTCTCTCTCAGAAAAAAAAGTTGGAGTCATGGACATGGAACATTCAGAAACAAATCAAAACAAATCAAAGTGATTTTCAACAACAAAATGGTCAGAAAAAACTTTGGAAAGGGGAGTTTCACAGTTTCATGCAAGAGCTAATTTTTGTGGCACAAAGTGATAAAGGTTATTTCAATTCATTAATAATGACAACTGTCAGCACAAGACTTGGTCTTCTTTTCATAAACTTCCCAACAAGGGATCGTTCCATGTCATCAGACTCAACCTTTTTTTCTCTCATTATCATCTCCCTCTCTCCCTTTACCAAGAAAACAATAAAGTAAAAAGCAGGCCTACCTCTCTCTCATACATCCCAACTTTAACATCCAACCCTTTACAAACTCACACGACAAGAAGCAACTCCAATTGACTTTTCACTTCGGTTATTCATTACCCGAATCATCCCACACGGCCACGACGAGAGAAGTCCAGAACCAAAATTATTAGTACTTTAAAAGAAAGGGAGGGTCCCAGTAGAATACAACCCAAATCTAAACCGATGTCAGTACGTCATCCATCACAAACATGAATATTACAACAACTAATCTTCAAAATCAACCTGTGAGCTAATGATACAGCTAAAAGAAGAAAATACATCATCATGCCACGTATGCGAATGTGTCCCGTGTATTGTGAACGCGCTCTATATATTCTTTTTCCATCAGGGTCTCAATGGCCTGTAAAAAAAAAAGAAAGAAAAAGATCATGTGTAAGAGCAAGAACGTCTTCAAGTTTTTACTCCACCTTCTTGATGTCAGGTATCCTGGGAGTAAATTTGGGCGAAAGCTGTGTGATAACCTCTTGAATAAGCGCTTGATTCTTCATCGTCTTACGAGCTTTCATTATTCTATCCAAAAGATAAAAAAAAGGGGAAAGAGACGTTTTTTGAGGAACAGCAGCCGAATAACAACATGCGTTGGAACACACACCGAACGATGGTCGCTTGACTAACATACTTGCGATCTTCATCCACGAGCTTCAAAACCTCAGTCGTCTCCGCCTTGGTCTCAGACTTGATCGGAAGATTCAAATTCACGCGAATCTTCTTGGATTTAAAGCCTAAATTTAGAATAAAAACAAAAATGAGTGTCTTTGAGAGAATTCGGCAAGAAGAAACATGAAATGACCTGGATTGATATCATACTGCTCCGGTTCTTCGTTGACAAGGATTTTTGCTTTGACAAGAAGCGCCAGTATTTGTGACAACATCTCCTGGGGAATCGAGGTCGCAGTCACCAACTCTGATAAGGACAGTGTGTCTTGGGTGTTGTATTGCATAAGAATGGCAGTCTGATATGAGCTGGTCATGAGTATATATTTCTGGTTCAGATAGTTCGTCCGGAGTTCATTTTTAGAGTAGTTCCAAAGCCATGTCAGTTTTCTCCCGGAGTGTTTTGACTGGTAATAGCGCTGGAAACGATCGTAGGTTTGTTGTAGTTCAGTCGGGATGATAAATTCATGTCCAGGAGGATTTAACGGCCAAAAATTAGTACCGAGGACCATTATGCTAAAGCTGATGTCGCTAGAGTCGTCGGGGTGACTTGCCTGCATGCGGTCCTTGAACTGATCGGTCAAGTCTTTACTTAGGCTCATATCTGAAGATTGTCTCAGTGCATACTACAGATCACACGTGAACTGGACCTGCCTGTGAACATTCGTTGTAACTTGTTCGTGTATTCAAAACCACACGCCTCTTTCAATTTGGATATCATGCTCGCTTCGCTCTCATCGGACGCAGAAACCCCATGGATCAGACGCTTTGATAAGCGAGTTGTATAGAAGGACTGGAAAACATCCTTGTCTTCGACGTACTTGAACAATATCATCTGGTACGTGGCCATCAGAATTGATTCCTTGCGAACCTACATAGAGCAAGGAACGAACCACACGATTCAAAGCGTCTTCGAGGTCCACCTCCTCCGCAACTTTGTTGTTCTTTCGAAGCAGAAGATCTGTGTGTTTAGCCAAAAGCTCAGGAGATTTTGACGAGGAGGTGCCTGTAGCTGGATTCTTGTTGACGAATTCGCGACATGCTTTGTCCAAACTTGCGAGAAAGCCCGCCTCGCCCCGGAAACTCCGATTGATTGTTTCTGTGTTTTTGTAGTGCACTTCTAGCAGGGCATCGACATAAGCCTTGGGGTCAAGTAAATCGGCATTATTTCCTGTCTCTTCAACTAGTTTCGAAACGGCGCCAATTCCCGCCTTTTTCACGTGGATTTCAAACTTCTTTCGGAGGGGCTCCAAGCCCTCTGGTATTCGGGAAAGCAGTGAATACATCCGCTGAAGATCCTCATCTTTGTCGAAATCTAGAAGTGACTGGAAGTTTTCCCACATTAGATCCGAGTGTTCTCGAATGAGAACATGTTCACACTTGGAGACCAGTGGCTTCCGTGTTTGAGTATTGAGATAGCGATCGACACGATCTTCCTCTTCTCTTAACCGCTCCTCTGCTCGTTTCAAGTAGTCTGATACGGTGTTCGCAGCAAGGAAGGTCTCGGACTCATGCTTGTAATATTTTTCTGTGGTCTCGATGAAGGGAAGTTCAAAGTGGTCTCTATAGACATCTAGGCACGCTTTGTTTGTGTCTGTGTCATCAAGCCCGAGGGATACAAAGGAGTCGACGACTTTCTTCACGAGACCCTGATTGATCACTTCTCCATTTCGTTGCAACTCAATCAGCCGCAGAATGGCACTGGCAAGTTTGTGTTGTTTGTTTTGGATTGGAATAAATAGGTCATTCTTCCATTGGACAAGCGCAAGCTACAAGTGATGATCATTAATGACGTCTCGGCGAGAGTAGGTCAGGGCGCACAGTATATACAGGATAAATGCCCTTCCTGCCTTCGTCTCGTTCGCGCCTCACCCAGTGTCGATTGAGATATGTGAAGAGACGGTTGATATAGTTGGCCCCTGTTGTATAGCGATCCCACTCTTCGGCATAGAACTCAAGCAGTGTCTCATCTTGTAATACATCAGCTCTCTGGAGAGTGGGTTAATACTGACGCTCGGAGCAGGATAGCCACCCCTGTCCTGACCTCACGTAGAGACTTGAGGTGCACGGCGAAATAACGTATCAAATGGTTATACAGATCAGAACCCATGAGGTTTGCTCCAGCTGAAATGATCATTAACAGCTCACCCTCCACAGGTAAGACAGATCGATACATACTGCGCGATCCGTGAGCCTCCGGCGATGAGTGACTCATGCGGGATGATGTACAATAGTTGTATGCAACAGTGTATAATGACATATACTATACACAAGTACATAAGTTTCGCATCCAAGGACGAAAAGGTCGTCAAACCTTTGAGAAAGAGACTCCCAGCTGGAGTTGAGTCATGATATGGTTGACGCCTTCTTCGAGAAAAGCCCACGTCGTAGCGAGGTCAGCCGTTGAGGCAGGCATAGGAAGGTTTTGGCGGGACATGGTGGTAGAACTGATAGGAGAACGCGTCAAGTTGATACGGTGTCATCAAGTCAATTTATTTATATTTCTGGCTTCTGTACACATTGTCACGCACTCCATCAAAGAGTCATCCTGACTAGTTCATTGTGCTGAAACACTACACATGAAACTCAGCCTATATACATCTGTTACTGATGTAAGTTCAATCATGCATTGTGTTGATAAGGCTATGGCATTTGAGCGATAATAATCAAATGGACAGACTGACCTCTCTAGGTAAACAGATGATCAAGACAAAAAACTGAATTTGCTCAAAATGTGAAATGAAACATGTCATATGTATTACACATGCTTGCTGAACAGAGGAACTGTTTTAGAAGGTCACAGGCTAATCCTACATGCATTCACCTTCTGTATCAGATAAGGCATGGCCATATACAACTATAAGTCTATCCTTAAGTCAAGAGGTGGAGTCAAGGGTAAGGGTAAGTGTAGTCTACCCTCGGTGGAAGGGTAAGAGCTTGGGATCTGACATAGACACGAAATTTGTTATCTTGATCATCTATGGAAAGGCTGTTTCTATACATTGTTCATGAGCTAAGAATAGAGAAGAAATTTCGATATGCATTTCGATATAGAGCAAGTGTCCTGGTTCACGTATGGCCTCAACACAACATCATTCAAACTACTATTGATCTTGTGCAAGGCCATCGAAGTGATAGCTGATCTAAACTACTCTGTCTGATAACTGCCAGCATCAGTTATCAATTTACATCATTGTTAGCTATCTTACTACTTAGGACAGAGTCGATTGTGACTTGGAAAAATATGTAGTCAAAGCAATACGTGGAATACTAGACAATACGAGGCTGAGGAATAACATCTTGATCACATCTTGGCGCCGGTGTGGATACAGGCGATTCCACCCCAGAGATTAACCCAAGCGGCTCCGTCGACGTCCTTACCAGTTTTAAAACCGGCATTCCGGATCATTTGAGCAAACTCTGCCTGTGGCGGAAACCTTCTGATGGACTCAACCAAGTACTGGTACGAATTTCTATCCCCCGCGAGGATCGTTCCTAGGAGAGGGATCACTGAAAAAGAGTACTTGTCGTACAGGCTAACAATCATATTGAATCTCTGCCCAAACTCAAAACGTCGACTTACATGCTAAGGATCAGGTTGTCCACGTGACTAAATTCTAGGCAAGCAAAAGTTCCTCCGGGTTTCAGCACACGATAGGCTTCTTTAAGGACAGCAGATATGGAAGTACAGTTGCGGACACCAAACGCAATTGTGTATATGTCGTATGTGTTGTCGGGGAATCGCTCCTTTGAAAGCTGCTGTGCATCACCTTCTGTAAAGGAAACTTGCGGTGCTATGGGGCTACTTGAGATACCTAAGCGGCAGAGAGCAGAAGCAAAGCGTACTGTTATGATACATGGTCTTCTTGAACTTATTGTATCCCTCTTTCAGCATCTGCCCGTTGATGTCCACAATGTCGACAGTTGTTTCTCTGCAAGCATACCTCTCGCGAGCAAAATCAAGAATACGAAGTGCTATATCAGCGGTTCCGCCAGCAACGTCTATACACTTCTGAGGTCCCCGTCTGCCGGGTTGTAATGAAGCCACAAAGTCATCCTTCCATAGTCGGTGGACTCCCGCTGACGATATGTCATTCATGATATCATATTTTGAGGCGACTGAGTCGAAGACCTCCCGCACCATACTCTCCTTGGCTTCTTCTGGCACAGTCCTAAAGCCAAAGGAGGCTGATCGAGGTGGGTCAGTTGAAGATGGTCTTGAGTCTGGCACATAACGCAAAGCTGGACCGTTACTAGGTAGGGGATTCCGAAGCTTAGACAGTCCACGAATGAGAGCCTGCATACTGAAAGCAAAAAAAAAAAGAATACGACGCAATTGCAGGTCAATTGCAGGTCATGTATTGTCAATCAATGTATAGTCAATTCAGTCTCATTGTGTAAGCAACGACCACGTGAAGATGGGTACATGTCATTTGCTATGTATATTCAGCATAAAATAGAGATAGTGGCTCAGTCCAGCAAGGTAAACTGACAGTAGGATGTGCTGAAGGACATGGCAGCGTAGGCCCCTCCAAGTGCAAAGGAAAGAAGAAAGCGAACATAATTTGCGTGACTGGACAGTGACTTGACTTGATAACAACTTGACATCAAAATGCTCGCCGTGTCGACTTCAGGAGACGACAAAGGAAAACGAAAAGCAGCTGGTAGACACTCTTACTAGTCTTCACAATTATTTTCTGATCCTGACTCTTCAGATCTTTCGAGTTCTGATTATTCTGACTCCAGCGATGCTTCAAGCGAATCGGAAGGCGGATCCTCTACTGAATCTGACGAGGAAATAGCACAAGAATACCTGGATATGCTTCTACAACAAGCAAGACAGAATGCGGCTACAGCAGAGGCAGAAGAAATCCACTCCCTACAAGACAATGAAATTTTGACCTTTGACGACGCAGAGCCCCTGTGCGCTTTAGTCCTTCTTCAAGAAACTTGTCAACTAAATGCCAGTTCCACAGACCACTTCCAAGACTCAATCCAGGGACATTGCCAACCTCCTATATCCAACTCGGCAAGGGACGAGGCAAGGGTGGCACTCTAGTGTACGATCCTGAGATAGAAGAAGCTGAGAAAAAATCCAAGCAACAACAGACAACCGTTGCTCCTCCTCTCCCTCCGCCAGAGCTGAAAAAATCAGGAAAACCTATCACGAAGAAAGAAAGGAAAGAGGTAAGCACCTCTGCTCCCTGTTTGAACTGTCTCATCCCAAGGCTGCCTCAGTCCAGGAAACAAACCGCAGGACCAGACTGGTTCGATATGCCCGCTCCCGCTGAGTCCGAACTACCCCGACTACATCGTGAATACGAAGCGATGCGCTTGCGCAACCAGCTTGACCCCAAGAGGTTCTACCGGAAAGACGAAGGGGAAGGAAAAGGAATCAAAGGATTGCCTAAATACTTTGCAGTATGTTCTATTTTCACTACAACATCAAATGTAAACGCACGCCTTATCGTCAGATCGGTAAAATTGCTGCGACAGAATCTCCTTTCGGAAATTCAACTGGTGACAATCTCCCTCGAAGCAACCGCAAACGAACGCTAGTAGATGAACTTGTTGACGATGCAGAAGCCAAACGATACGCGAAAAAGAAATTCAACGAACTACAATCCGTTAGAGGCGCGCGAGGAAAAAATACCCTCAGGGTGAAGCAAGCTCTACGAAAGCCAAAGTGGTAAAATGTACGTGGTCCTGATTTGATGACGCCCATCGTCAACGAAAGACCTCTGGCCTCTCGCAGTCTACCATTCAGCTTAATGGATTGATAGTTGGTGCAGATTCATGGACACACAGGTCTAGAGATCAAGGTCGGATGACCTGCTACCATACACAAAGAAATGCTAGAGAATGTAGAATCCAGTATCTGACAAACAGCACATCAACCAAGCTTGACACTCTTGACAACTTTTGAGATGCCTGACTTCTCGCCATCGTAGTGGCCTCCTATCTGTGATAGACCGCCCTTGTACATCGCCTTTTGGGAGGCCAGTTTTTTCTTCGCTTTCTCGAATCTTTGACGTTTTTTGACACGGGGATTACGCACTGCCTTGGATCTATGAGGCGTAAGACCCTTATTAGCGAGGATAGCGCGCGTAAGTGATCGAGGTCCATTGAGAGTTTCCTTCTCAATTACCCTAAAAAACCAACGCTTATTAACCTTCTATCCAAAAACAAGGAATGGCAGATCTACCGTTCAGCGGCTCGAGCAGCATCATATTTGGCCTTCTTTTGTTCTTTTCCCTCCTTCGTTTTCTTTTTGACAAGTTCATAGTATCCATCAGGCCCATCCAAGCCGTCACTTGCATCATCTCCTTTCTCTGGCTCGCGCTTAGGGGGCTCAGAATCATCCAGATCTTCGCCACCTTGTTTCTGCAACTGGTTCTTAGCCTCTTGTAACAGTCGTGACTCTTTTTCTTTCCATCGTTCGCGGTATGGTACGTCGTCGTCCCCTCCCATGATCTGGTTTCTTGCCTCTTGACGACGAGCGTTTGTGCTCTCAATTTTGGATGTATGGAAGCGCAGTGATTTCTTGCGAGCACTCTTGTCAGCTGCGTCAGCGACTTGAAGATGTGTTGCTTCGCCATAAGCATCGTCTGATTCTGTGTTCGCCTTGGATCGTGATTTAATTTTCGTCTTGGAGGAAGGGATGAATTCTGGTTCTTCCAGATCAAATATGGGAACAGAAGTCTTTGACGACTCCGGTAAAAGTCTACGCTTCTTTTTCGGTGGTTCATTCACGAGAAGTTGAGATTTCACAATTCGTTTTGGTTGGGTAGATGAAGCGGACGTCTGCGCATCTTGGAGAAGATCATCTAACTCCCCAGGTTCCAATTTTTGCCACAGTCCCTCCATAGAATCCCCATCATCCATCAAGTCTAAACTTTCATCGTCATCGTCATCGTATTCGGGTTCAGAGTCAGGGAGTGCAAAGCCTAGATCCTCTAACGTTAACACAGATTGCTTGAGGGTTAGCAATCGTTGCATGATAGGGTGAGAAGTTAAGAGCTCAGGCCGTTGAGCGTATTTGGTACTTGCTCGTAAATGAAGATAGAAAGCCAAAGTTGTGGCGTAGGTTAGCAGTGCCTCTTAACAGAGACTGTAAATAAGGGTAACAGAGTGACTGACTTTGAACTCACGGTAATGAAGGTGTGGCAAACCCGCATTAGACACCTTGGACTGTAGCCTAGTAAAGATCAAGATTTCTGGGCGAATGTAAAAGACTGGTCGCTCACTGGGCTATCTTCCGATGTGTTTCTGTTAATGCCTGCACTGTGTCTTCCCAATCCCGAGCCAACGCGAGGGCCTCTGGGTTTACTTTCTCGAGATGGCGGAGAAGGGACTGCTTGTCTTGTAATGACGAAGGTACAGCATTCACATTATCAGCTGCCACTCTGAAAAAGCTCAATACCAGCTTGAAAAAGGAAAGCCATATACATACTCAGCTGGGTCACCCGTTTGCGATATCTCATGTTTATCGTTGAGACCAAAGTCATCGTCGGTCATCCCTTCCAAGGCTTTTTTCTGCAATCGCTTGGCCTCTTGTTCCTCCATCTCATGGCCTTCTTCATCATCGGACTCGAGTTGCGCTGCATTAGACGAGTAGTAGACAGCCTTTCCTCGCCCCCAGGTTTCTTCTTCCTCCTCTTCATCATCATCATAGTTTTGTTCTTCCTTCTTTTTTTTCTTATCTTTCTTCTTCGATTTTTCGCTCGTCGTCGAATCTGCTCCTCCGATGTCTTCACCCTCATAATCACCAGTGTAGTCGTCTGAGTCCCCGTCGTTCTCTAACCCTCTTAATGCGAATACTTCTTCATCATCACCGTCACTATCACCACCGTACTCGTCTTCATCAAGAAGTACTTTGTCTCTTGAAGCATGGACTAGAGCACAGGAAGGTCAACTCAGGGACTGCAGTACCATGAGGCGGATACCACGCTCACATGCATCTTCTTCGTCCAGGGGAATATCGTCAACAGTCTCCCATCTAGCCAACTTTGCGGCTGACCTCTTCCCCAAATAGTGCTTTTCTTTGTTCCCTTTTGACTTTTTTGAGAGGCGTCTAACCATGTAGTATACAGTCCAGGTCGTAGACAGAGATTTCAATCAAGCGTATTATGTAATCGGGACAGAGTCACTACTGTATGTGTGTATATAGATCACGCAGAACCGAAATAAGCGTGCGCATTCTACAAGTCCAGTGACTCGAGTAGCCCTGAATCGTCCTCATTCGTCAAAGCATCCCTAGAAAGTATGAGATCCATAAATGTTTATCAACATCGTTGACTATCTCCTCACGATTACACAAGGCGTTCTCCGAACTAGAACATGGATCCTGGCGACTCAATAGACATATACTCAAAGAGACAAGTAGGGTGAACAATACACAGCGGCTTTAACCCGGTCTCACTGCTTCATATCGCCCGTACTATATCAATGGGTCACACGATAACTACGCATGGCTCCAAAAATATAATCTTTTTCCTACTCATCGCTCATGTATCAACATCTGAATTAGCCCGAGACGACCGCCGAATCAATGGCCTTGGCTTGTTGTCCATACCCGACAATCTCCGCAATCTTTTCATTGGTCGACTCCCATGTAATGTATGGGCTGAATGATCCCACGGATATAAGAACTCAAATTGGTTTTGCCAGCAATTTAATTATAGTGGTCATTTTATAGTCTTTCTATCTTTGGACGCTGAAGACGACCTAATGTAGGCATCAAAATCAATCAGAGCTTAGCCATTGTTTGGCAACGAAACTCACGCTTCTGCAGTGTTTTTCATGATTGTCAATTTTCCTGCCGAGGCGGCGGAAACCATTTGCTGCTCAATGGATTTGCCAATCTTCGCACTCAAGGACTATGTTGACTAGATCAGCATCATGCAGGTCAAGAAATAATCACAAACTGACTCTATGCATCTGGGCATGTTTGATAAGAGCCGGCTTTTTTGGAGGAATATATTTTTTGCCCTTCTTCGTGTTTGCGGCAGCTCTTTGAGAATGTCGAGCAGATGGTGTCTTAGTTTGAAGACCCCTTGTTTTTCCCTGCACCATTAGTTCTGACCTGTGGTTGATAGATGAGAAGAGTAACATCACGTGGAACTTCATCGTGACACTTCCAGCCATCCAATCATCGGCAAAACGCTATTCTTCTCAAAAGAGTATGCTTGCATCTACTCCGAGAGTGTTGCGCTTGCAGTATGTTAGAAGCGCTGGCAAGGTGCTCACTTCTCATTGCAAGAGATAAATGCTCTTATTTACTTATCCGGTCGACAGCGAGCATACCATGACCTTACTACGCTCCCTACCCAGAAACCTGTCGTTTCATTTGGACCCCCCGGGTATAGCGCAGTATCCGGACACACAGTCACAGTTTTTGGTGCCACGGGCTTTCTTGGGAGATATTTAGTTTCTAAACTTGGTGCGGGCAAAATCGTCAATTAAGGCTCAATCCCCTTACGCTAGTATTTTTATTGGTGCTTGCTTCTGCAGGTAAACTTGGGACACGAGTCATTGTTCCGTACCGCGACGAAGATAAAGCCCGAATTTTCAAGCCAATGGGTGATTTGGGGCAGATCGTCAGAATGGTATGCTTTGTGAATGCTCGAAACATTCATATGGAACCTGATCTCATGCATTAGGAATGGGATATTCGTGATGAATCGCAGATTGCAGAGTGTGTGAGGCATTCTGATACCGTTTTTAACCTCGTTGGACGGGATTATGAAACCAAGTAAGTGGTACTTGTCAATATCATCGAACAAATATCTAAATTTGTCAAAATAGAAATTTCAAGTTTGGTGATGTGAATGTAGACGGCGCCGAGCGTATTGCCAGGGTTTGCGTGGAAGAAGGCATCTCACGCCTCATTCACGTATCACACCTGAACGCTTCCCCTTCCTCACAATCCCAATTTTATCGAACGAAAGCAGAAGGAGAAGAGCGGGTCAAAACCGCATTCCCTAATGCAACTATCTTTAGGCCTGGTGCCATGTATGGTTATGAGGACAAGCTATTGAACAACATTGCAAGTGGGTGTCGTTTTACACTCATGTTATCAGCACCCATCAGTGTGTTCTTCCAGTCTGGCCTATTTGGTGGAAGCTGAACCAGGCAGATACCAAAATACGCCCTGTACATGTGAGCACTGATCTATCCATGTCAGCGAATAATTAACGAGGCATTGTATCGCAGGTCTTGGATGTCGCTCAGGCTCTTGCTAATCAAGTTTCGCACATCAACCCCAGAAGCACACTGTCTCTTCCAGGGCCTTCCACTTTGACCTACGAATATCTACTTGACCTTGTTTCATCAGTGACCGTTCGTCCACCTTCAAAAGCTCCAATATTGCCAAAACTTGTTGCAGTCGCACTTGCTAAATCGGCACAAAGTGTCTGGTGGCCAGCATTGAGCCCTGACGAAGTTGTGAGGCGCCACATTGATGATTCCGATGTCCCTGGCGACTGGGAAGCTGTTGGCATAGATCCTACCGAGATTGAATCCCATGCCATCACATATTTGAGGCACCACCGGACTGCGTAAGTTATTCCAAGTTTGACCTGAGAGCCTATACCGATGTTTTGGATTTCTTCAGGGAAAACTTCGTGCGGCCAACAGTGATTCCGCCAAGACCATCTCCCAAGGTTGTTGTAAGCAAGAGAATTAAGTTCCAAGTACCCCTTTCAGCTAATCCGCTTCATGTAGACAGAGGAGTACTAGTCCAAGACAATGGCTCGACATGTATTTCTCATCTTATTAATAGACAAGACGGAATTTATGTATACCTTTGACTGGAGCAGCTGATGGGAGGGTTCACAATGTTAGCGAGAACATGCCATTAGTCACAAAGTAAGATATCGCAGAGCATATACACACAGGAAGGTAGGAAACATAACTAAATGAAGGAGAAAGCCTAGAAACCGGGAGGCACGAGGGCTTTTGGTTGTTGCTGGTTGGGTGGATACATGGGTGCAAGCATCTAAGAGCAAAAGCTATCAGCAAGAAGGCAGGAGGGGAATGTATGCAACAAAGACAACACACCTGCTGTGCTCCCTGCTGTTGCTCAAGCATTTCTTTTTCTTGAGCTACAATCTTGGCCTCATCTTCGAGGCTGAGAGCAAGTGGTAGTGCCACGAGCAAAGCTGACGTGGTCACAATCCATATAATATTCCCAGCAATTTTTCTGCCCTTCCTGAGGAAAGAAGCAGTTTTTGAGATTCTAGACGAGATAGAGTGGCGGGTGGCGGGTGGAATAACGTCGGCAAGGGCAGCTACACGCTCCAGGAAGGTCTCTTCGACGGAAACATCGGAAGCAATGGAAGAGAGAGAATCTGTTGAGTTGGTACGGGAAGCAGAGAGGGAGCCATATGGAGAGTTGGCGGTTTCCTTTTCCTCGACAATTTCGACTTTGACCATTACTACTGTGGTGAAGTTTTGAATACAGAGGCGTTACGACTTGTGACTTGACATGTGATGAAGACACACGTGACTTAACCGAGACGTATTTTCGGCTCCGAAGCGACGACTGGTTTAGGCTCGGTGACGGGAGACTGGAATGCAATGACGAACTCGACGGGCACGGGACGACGGAAGAAGTGACAAAAAACGTGTGGGTGACGGGACTTGCCATTCTGGACAGAGAAGCAATTGTTAGCTGTCCATATATACCCCTCCGCTATCAGTTTCATTTCTTCTTGCCCCTTCTTCTTATCCATGATGCAGAGCGATAATCCAAGGGACAATCCCCCCTCTCTGCCTGGATACCAACAGAGTTCGCGTTTTCTTTCGTCGTTTGCCGGGCAGTTCCTGAAACCTTCTTTTCTCCAGACCTTAGTTTACCAAATCAGTCCATGCAGAACCATATCCACGAACTTGCAAAATCCCTTCCTGTCCCTCAACCCGCACCTCGAAAGCAGAACACTGCTTGTGATGCTTGCAGGTTGGCCGATCAGTGTATAGTCTGTCTTGCTTTTCTTATCCATATTGTCAGATCCAGGAAGGTCAAGTGTAATAGGATTCCTGGCCAAGACAAGGTACCCCATATTTCATACATTTCATACGTCTCGCAACCATCGACTTACCATTTTTGGGCGTCATATAGTGCCAGGTCAGTTCTTACCCCCGCCATGTTTAATATCCTGACTTGTGCGGCAGCACTGCATGTCCAAGAATTATCCATGCACGTCCGTGCCACCAGAGCCACTATAACATATATAATTTTGACTTCTCATTTACTTGCAGGCATTTCGTGCAACAAGCTACTAGTGAGAAGAAGCGTATGACAGTCAACCGGCGAAGAAATCTTAGCTCTGCAAGTTCCAGGTGGGTTCCTCGTCAGCAGCCATGAGTCCTGCCCCTTTCATTTTCCTGGATCGATGACCTTGCCGGTTTTCATTCTTACAGTGCACCATACCCTACTTCTATCAAACAGTATGCCTACTAACTCCAACCACTCGAACGGGCGCATCTTATATTCATTTAACCTTTAGATTATCCCCACCTTCTGAACAAGCATCTCTAACCTCCTTCCTGGCTAGCAGATCTCAATCGCAATCACTTTTCGTAAGATATGGTCTTCATCCGGGAATAACTGCCGATACTCCCACCTACGAGCTCCTGAGATTCGTCTTCGCACCCCCAGAAAACATCAAGTAGGTCCAATGAATATTGATTCACTTCTTTACTCATTCTCTATTTTTAACAGTGAGCTGACGCCATACGCGTCGCCTACTCTCATTCAACCACCGTTTGAATTGTGGGGTGAATTGGCCCACAAGTTGGACGACGAGAAATTCAGATCTGAGTGAGTTTTGTTCCGCTGATCGCTGCGTTAGATGTCATTGAGTCAGCCTCCCTCGTTATTACTATACACCCAATGACTTTCTTCCAATTCCTTTTCTTAATTAATGCTGATCAAGTCTTCAGATTCGCTCTCGATCTCGTTGAAGTGTTCTTTCAAATTGTTCATACTCGGATCCCCCTACTTAATCCCGCCCAATTCCGAAGTCGACTTCGATTATATCCTACGAATTCCAACTCCAACAGTAACGAGAAGCCTCTGCATCCTGCATTGGTTGCCACCGTTCTCGCCTGGGGGTCCAAGTTCTCTGAGCATCCATTACTACTGGCAGATAGGAGAAGACATGGTGGACAGAGCCGTTTAGCAAAAGCGCTCATAGATCGTGCACGTGATCTTGCTGAAGCTCTCAAGGTTCATCGTGTGGCCTCTACAGAACATGTGGTCATTGGCCTTCTCATTGAGCCGCTTCAAAGTCGTCAGTACCATCGCTTGTATTTTGACAACGTCCACTCATAATAATGGGCAGAAAATCCGGATGATCCCACCGGTATGCTCTTTTGTTAGACACCCATGCAGTTTAGCCTCTTCATCTTACATCGTTTCCAGGTTACCATGGATTCTGGCTTACAAGTGCAACACGGCATTTGCTAGAACTTGGCGTAAGCCCCATTGTTGACGGAAGTCCATGATCTCAGTCTCTATATGACACTAGATCAACCATAAAGCTGTCATGGGAAACATTCAGGATCCAGAAAGTCGCGGAACAATGATCTTTGCATGGTGGATGGCATGTATCTCTGACGCGTACGCTTCTGCGTATTATCGCCGAAAACCAGTCCTTGATGATCATGACTATGATATTGACTTCTACACTGTGGATCCGGTCAACCCTGATCTTGTTGATACCCATACCGCTATGCCTTCTCCTCGGGAGCAGTTAGAGGTGCATCTTTATTTGTATTCTATTTGACGCAAGAAGCTTATGTCTCCGTTCCAGTTTCTCGTAAGCTATCTGACTAGGGAGATTGGATGCCTACTGATCATGTAATGAAGGGTTATTATCGGGCTGCACACGCGCTGGCACGCGCTGCACGTCATATGTCAAAACAACTGTGGCGTCCGGTAACAGAGTCGGATGGTGTCCGATATGAGAGTGTTTGCGTTTTTGTACAAGAACTCTTGTCCTGGAAGGAAGACTTTCTCAATTTAGTCGGAGTCCCGAGCAATTTTGAAGGAGAATGGGATTTCGTATCAGTAGGTCACTCCTCAGTAGCTTTGATTCAGACTCTACTCACATGCTTAGGCTGTTTCTTCATGCGCAAGCGATGCAACATATCATGTCATGTGGATCATACTCTTTAATGCACTCGATGATTATGGTATCAAAGAGCTTAATGCACCAATGACTCCGCCCAATCTCATTGAAGTTGAATCGATCAAGCGTAAGGTTGTAGATGAAGCCCTTCACGGAGCTTTACGTATAGCCGGCCTGGTAATGATCTTCCTCAAAAATCACGTAGAAAGACTGATCACCTGTATAGGCTGGTGTACTGACATCCAATGGATATTTGGTAAATTTTCTTGACCATGTATGATATAGATATAGATTCTGACTTCTGTCAGCGACTGGACCCTGCAGTCATGCACGTGAGCTGCATTCAGGCAGGTACATTACTTGCGAGATTTGGTCGGCCCGAAGTTAAGAACTGTATCGCCGGACTGGAACAATATAGTTACTCGTACGAGGAAGCAGGAGATCAAGCTACGGAGATGCGTCGGGTCTATAACTCAACGCGTGCAGGGCAAAGTGAACTCGGCCATATGGCATCGGCCGCACAACGTCCAACAGCTACCCCGCCTCCTCAACATGGAATTCACTACGAAGACAAGACTAATGGTAGTTCCCCTCATCATCACTCGCCGCACCATCATCACTCTCGCATTCGTCACTCTCCCTCATGATATTAGTATTTACATGCTTCTCTAAATTTCTAAAGAAGACATCCCCTCTTGCATGTGCGGTACCTGGAAATTTTGATCTGATCGTTCATGTTGCTATTCAGTTCCTGAATCACCTGGAAACAAATCTGATTAATTGCCCCCTTGTTGCTAGAGTCATGACTATCCATCCCTTCATGGACAATTCGTTGCCTCGGTTCGCGACCTTTTCTTACGATTCTGGTCTGGCTGTCAACTTCATGTCTGATCAACTCACGCAAAAGATGTATGACATTTGTGTATTTCGACAATGCTCTAGCATGTACTCAATTCGATGGTTATCGTCCGCTTTGATGTTTTTGTATATATACGGCATGACTGGAGGCTTCATTATTTCAATTTTGTACAATTGACCTCCATTATGATCTCTACACCTGTCAAATTTATCTATTTCAATGAGAGGTCTGTCATTAATATATGACATATAATTAAACCCTCAGATATGATCCTCTTTAATCCTTCATGAAACCTTTAAAATATCCTGAAGCTCGAGAGTTCGCGGAAAAATTGACAACAAATTGACATGATTGTTACTTAATGTCATTCATTATAGAGATATTGATCCGCTGTTTGTTGCCATGAGTCATAGAAATGTTGACGCCAAGCTATATGGCATAGTTGAAGTCGTTTCAATAACAGGGCCGCGATGAAATACGCTCCACGACTTTAATTGCATCTCCCTCGTTCAGCAAATTGAGTGTCATGGCTGATCATGGGATAAGATTTACTCAACCCGTCCAAGATCCTTCTCCGGATGCCCGCTAGATTGAGAAATACGGAAACATAGTTGATTCATATTGTCCCAATTTGTCTAAATGGGGAGTTCTGAGCTCATTCCGATTACAGATTGCTCCTCTCCATTAGGCAAGTTGAATCATCTCTACTTGGTGTTCCAGCTCTTGTGCCTGACATTGGTTGTCCTACTAATGTTGCTTCACTAAGTGTTTCAGAATTCATGTGCTGACAAATCGCCATTTTGGATCAATATTGGATTAATTTGGCAGGACCAAATAATAACAATGTTTTCCCCTGTTCAATGTGACACGTGCCAGTTGTTCTGGGCTCAGTGACGCACATGGAAAGGAAGACGGATAACGAGCTATTGATTGTAAAAACCTAATCTTCCAGCAACTATACACGTACAGACACGAGATAGAATCAACTCAAAGTAGAGCCCTGAGGTACAGGTGATAATGCGTTTGTGTACAGTAGCTTAGTCCGGGACATTGAGACGCGGAGTACAGAAAATCAAGGCTCGGTCATGAAACACATGTCAGTGAGGAAAAATAGGAAAGCTGACAGACATAATGGGTTGTCGTAACAACATTCATTGTAAAATCGATTCACAAAAGAAGTTAAGGCCGGGGAGTGGAGGACAATGATTTGAAAAAGACTTTGAGGAACATGTCATGAAGAGCTTGACGGTCCTCTGCGGTGTATCCAACGGGTTCCAGGCTCTCAACATTGGAGTCGAGGTAATGCATCAAGATATAATAAGCCCTCTCCGCTTGCTCTTTGTTCGGGACGCCCCTCGGCAGTTCTTCCACCATTTCAAAATCACCAGGGTGACCCTCGATCTCCATGGCTCGTTCCATTCCTGGCTGGACGTAGTATTCTTCAGAAACCGTAGCAAGCTGCATAGCTCCGGGCTCCTGAGGAGCCATTGGCACACCTACGATTTCGGGCTCACTTGCATTCCGCCGATCATGCCAAGTGCCACCCTTTACACTGTTGCGACGCTTGAAGTTCTCAATCCAACCTGCACTGGCTTTAAAACTTTCATCTTTTTCCTTCCCTTTCTCCGAACCGAGGTGTCCGTACATATCTCTGAGTTCCTCGGCAATCTCTAAAGCTCTTTTTCGTATTTTGGCATCAGTGATGGTCTCATTCTTTTCGCTAATTTCCCTGAGCCATCCTAGCATCCTCTCTTCGAGTTTAGGGTGCTTTGGTGGCCTGAACTCGACATAGGTTGGGCTATGATAAGAGAGTGATGAATTGCAGTACTCACCGATGACGCGGTGCCTCGGCAACACCCTCCTCGATATTAAGCCAAGTCTTTTTCTCTTTTAATATTTTGCTAATAGTGCTCCGTTCAACACCGAAGCGCTGAGCAATCTCTTCTTGCTTCTGGTGAGAATGGTGTTGTTGGTAGAGACAAATCTCTTTCCTCAGGGCGTTAGTAAGCTTGGCTTTCTTCGATTTGGGCCGGGCTGAGGAAGCGACAGCACCATCGATGAAATCGCGAGCAACATTAGGTAAATCATTGGGATCAATATCAGATGGAGAAGATATGTGACTGAGAGCAGGGGACGGAGGCCGATGATCGTATGAATAAGAGGTCGATCCAGCCTGTGAATGATCAGGATACTGATCATCAAAGGAAGAGCGGTATGCCAGCAGGGAAGTGGGAGCTAAAGTAGTGCTCGTCGTCCGATATGGTTGATCCTGCATCACAGGGGCAGCAGATGCAACGTTTAGATACTGATCATCACGAGAGCCGATGGGTGATTGAGGTCGAGATGCTGGGACTTCATATGTGGTGTAGTGGCGCTATCGAGGAATGTTAGATAAAAAATTTTAATGGCACCAGATACTTACAGAGCTGTCCCTTTGATAGAAGTTCTGACATCGCTGACCTCTGTATTCGAGGCGCGACAACCTACCCCTTCCATCATAATCAACATGGGAATCAGCATAAGAACAGTAACTGTCATGAGATTGATCTTGCGTATCCGGTAGCATTTGATCTTGAGTGTTGTTGAGTTCTTGTTGAACTGCACGAGAGGGAGAAGACATCGAAGGTGCAGGCGATGGGTAGCTCTCTTGAGGCCGAGAACTGATACAAGGAGGTGAAAACGAGGACGAAGGATCTGTAGGTGGCTCAAAAGAAGATGCTGAACAAATATAACTAGTATTCCAGGAAGAATCGCTCATGATAGCATTCAACTGGCCAGGAAGATGTGGTCGTCGACTTGATTGTCTAGAACATCCCAGAGGGTAGGATGGCGGTAAAAAGGGGTGGCTGAGAAAAAATTTGGGAAGCATTTAGATTGTGTCAGTAAGTATATGGCAAATTCTGTCGGAATCTGTCGAGCTTACCAGGGTTTTACGTAGATCGTCCAATCTTTTAAAGGATGAAAGAGAAAAAACAAGTTCAAGCAGTCGACCCGCCGACCTCATGTGCAAAGGAATTCATCTAGAGCCTTTCCCTTTCCGGACGAGAAATGCTGGATGCTATTTTTATTCACGTTTTCTCCGACTACTCTTCACAGTTGCAAGCAACAAATGTCTTCTTTCCTACCGCATCCTATACAACTAGATATGCATGATTGTGATACCTGACCACTTGTCCACAGCAGTACTGTTTGCAATGCTAGGATTATACAACGCTACGGCATAATGGCGAGCTTTATCGCAGTGGGATCCTTACAAATTCCTTCTAGTCATCTATATGAGACAAAGGCACCCTGTTTTTGATATCTACATTGACTCTACGCCCTTCGGCGCTAGGGATCTGTGAAAATATCATGTTTATCTCTACGAAGCTAGTGGCGGCATACAACTTGCAGTTACTCAAAGTCAACTCGATTGCGTTTGTGCGACCGTCGAGCCCTCAATGAAAACCATGAACTGTCTGAAAGTGCATAGGCCAGGTGCGGAAGACAAAACATCGGACATGCTAGGAGTCAGCAATAAGCGTGGAAAAGGAATACACAACGAGGTCTACAGTTTCTTTGACAGTTTCTAAATCGGGCCAGAACTTTTTTTACCGACTCTTTCTCATGACGTTGTACCAGGATCAGAACACGCAACTGCCTTCATAGGTTTCTCTCGTTGATCTGCTTTCGCGGGAAGGTCTGCCACAGAAGTTTCAAGTCCATTCTGATCTTCCATAGGAATCACAGATATATCCGATTTCGCATCTTCTGCCTGACATTATGATAGCATTGATCCACTTGGGGAAGAACCCTTTTAGGTTCATCGTTTATCGTTCAGGATGTTGTTGTGATACCATATGGTGTAACTACAAGTCATGGGAGCACCACGGTAGCTATATACTTCTAGTACTTCTATCAAACTCAGTTCTATGAAACCATTCAATAAGGCATAGCTCCTCAAATATGTTTGGATCCCTCGTGTTAGCCACTCCATGTGATATCGTTACATCGTTACACTGTCAATAACATCCCAATTTGGTATGTGTCACACGGCATATTTGGAAATATGATGGAAAAATGTATTTGTGTTGATTACCATTTATGTTCAATAGAAGATGTGCATCAAAATTTCCATTTCAACGTTGATTGGATAACGAATACGTATTATCGGCAGTGATAAACCCGATCTCTAAAAAAAAAATTACCTTAAAGGAGATCCTAACGAACCGAAGATCATCATCATCATTTGACTGGTGTCTGGAGTGGTTCACCCAGTGTGATGAGATCGCATATTTAACAATGCATTCCTCAAGGATTGAGGACATTGGTTCATGGATCTAATTCGCGCAGTACGTCATGCAAACTCAGGATAGTACTAGATGCAGATAGTACATTCCATGTCAGAAAGTTTATGTGAAGAAAGACACTAGTGAATGTATTGCATGGGCAGCGATAGGAACCGGCTAAACAGGGATTACACCATCCAAGATGTGAATTTTGAAAAGGTTGCAGAGTTCAAGTAATGAGTAAGGAGACTCGAACTGCAAGTAAAAGAGGAGATTTCCAGAAGCCTTAACCAAGAGCAAACTGATGCAAGCAACTGAAGGCGGACATGACTGAATATTCCTTAAGGGGGAATTTGATCGCTATAGGTCACGCTCTGTGACTAATAACAACAATGTCGTTCAGAACTTGAAGAAATCAATGATGTTGCGATAAAAGGTCCGGTGTGCAGTGTTGCATCGTTGAACCTTTTCGCAAAGTGACTGTACTGAAAATAGGAAATAAATTGACCACTGAGGTGTCGGCGGAGTTTGAAATGGTCAATCATGGATTGAGAAAGGATGGCTGGTTTCTCCCTTTGATTCTCTTTATTCTCCTTTTGAAATAGCATCCTCCCTAGTTGTGTTGCATAGCATTTTGATTTTTTGTCAATGACTGGGGCGCTCCGGAACCTCGGTATTTCACGGAAACCTTGACTCATTTTCTCGGAAACTCTCGGAA